>Ga0247734_1000410_pt1 | contig 38074 bp, 23 predicted proteins | sample UWRJL103311B2_FD_180933 | JGI IMG/M metagenome (GOLD analysis project Ga0247734, IMG submission 180933) | Plant litter microbial communities from Arlington Agricultural Research Station in Wisconsin, United States - UWRJ-L103-311B-2 | ecosystem: Environmental > Terrestrial > Plant litter >...
CAAGGACCTTGCGTACAACTATCTCTCGGTCGGGACGGAGATCACCGACGAGAGCCAGCTTGGACCAACGGATTATTCCCGCCTGCAGCAGCTCCAGGAGATCGAGCAGGACCTCGCTCGGGCGGCATCGGGACCGGGCATCGGCCGTGACCACGTGCTCGATGCGCTCGTCGCGGCGAAGCTGTCACGCGGAATAGAAAAGCCCCGCATTGAGACCGACGGCAGATTCGACCGGGCCATTCGTCTCGCCGACAAGCACGGCACGCTGCGCGAGCGGGTCGAGGCCCGGTACGAACGAATATGGACGGCAGTGTGGTGGCACGACGATTTCGGCTTCCTCAACGACGAGTATGACGCGGTCGAAACGCTCGCCGCCGATGCCTCCCATGCCAGGACCCTCGGCTTTCTGGTCAATCTCGGTCAATTGCTTTTCACCGCGGTGCTCCACGGCCATATGGGACGCGAGGCGATTCAGCTCGACAAGCGCGTGGGGCGCATCGCCGAGCTGTTGGCACCTATGGCGGCCGATGGAGAGCGACCAAACAATCAGCTGGAAGCCGGGGCCGCTCTTCTCCATCTCGACATGAACTGGGCGGCGACCGCACGAGACGCCGAAGCGCTCACGCGGGTCTGGAACGGCTATTCTGATATTATCGACCGCGCCAAGGGGCTTGGCGAGTTCGATGCCAAGCGGATCGTAAACCTGATCGAAGTGGCCGAGGCGGTTGCGGGCGACGACCCCGCCTATTCCGCCCTGATCGACAAGCTTGCTGACTTCGTTGTCGAGCGCGACGGCGGGACGCAGGGCGCGCTGCTCCTGCTACGCCGAGCGAAGAAGCTGGGCCTCGACAAGCATTTCGAGATGATCCGGCTCCTTTCGAAGGCGGTTCTCGAGCTCACGAAGAAGGAGCATAGTCATGACCTTGAAGATGCGCTTTCCCACCTGACGATCGCTTATCGGAGCGCGGGCTTGCGCTGGGCCGCAAGAGCGACCTGCATTTTCGCGCTCTCGACGATGCTTATCGATGCCGAGGAAGGAGAGCGCCTTCCGCTTCGCTTCGGAACGCTCTTGAAAATCTGGATCAGCCTCTCGCTCGACCTGCGGCACTATCCGGATTTTGTCGTCGCTATTCCGCTCCTCAAAGGCGTGGTCGCATCGTTGCCCTATAGCGATGACGACAAAGCTGCGTTTGCCCGGCAAATTCAGGATTTCGAGGTCATTGCCGCGAGCCAGATTTTGAACCTCTCCGACGGAGACCTTGCTCGCCTCGCTGATTGGCCGGATGTTTTCGATCAGAATCAGATTTTTCTGACTCGAACTGCGCTCCTTTATGCGCTCGGCTACGAGGAGATTCTTCGCGCGGACGGGAGCATTCCCGAAGCGGAAACGCCTGAAAATGTCTTCCGCATGTTTTCGGAAATGATGAGTCAGCCTGTCGGGACCGATGGAGCGGACAATGGCGTCGTTCTCAACGATACTGGCAACCCTCAGCGCTTATTGACGCACATCCTTGGCATGGCGGTCGAAATCAACGCGCCGCCCAACGACAATGCCATCCTCGTATCCGAAATGCTGCTCAGCAGCCTAGAGGCTTTCCTCGCGACCGCGATCGAGCATCGCATCATGCCGCACACGGAGAAGTTCACGATCGAGGTGATCGAGGCCGACACGGTGGAGCAGCCGGCGTTTTCGGTCGATCGCGATCACATGCTGGGCACTCTCCTATGGCCGGCATCGCTACCGCCAACCCGTTTCAGTGAGCAAGAGACTATCCGTGACTTGTGGCCAAATGTGGCTACTCAGCTGCTCGACGCGACCTGCATCATTCCAGATGCCGAGAAGGTGATTACCGCCTTGACGCACGAAGAGCGGGCTTTGGACCGAATGACGATCGCGACCACGTCACCCAACAGTTATCACAGGCTTTTCAGCCGCTATTTGACCCGAGCGGCCGATCTCACCGAAGCGGAACTGCAATCCTACGGGTCGCGCACGCGGCCTGCGATGGAACGGATCGATATTACCGGCATCATTGCCGAACAGAGCGGCAAATCTCGTGCTGAGATTCTTGCGCGTGAACCCGGCGGTGAGAGCCACCGCGAATATGGAATTCGCAGCGTCATCGATCTTCACCTTTGGGATGCGGCGAGCTGGCGGGGCGCCGGCTTTCTCGGGAACGAGCCGGGCTATCCGCCTTTCTACGCGCTGCTCTTTCAAGACGAAGCTGCCGCAACCAAGATTTTTGGACGATGGCGCGAGAGATACGGCGTCTATGACGAAGCCGACCAAATCCGGCTATCGATAATTCGTCGCATACCCGGTCTCGATCCTCACCACTATTCGATCCAGATCAGCGCGAATGCAGATCGCGCAGAAATGGAGTCGGGCCGGATCGTCGGTTTCACCGCGAGATCCCTCGTGACGGAGGCCAAGAGCGACCATAATCTCGAAACTTTCCTGGCAATGTACCGTCAGTTCGGCGCCTATTACCTAATACCTGCGATTTGGAACGACGGCATAGATGAGCCGCGGTTTCTCACGCACCTGCCGGTCCTCAAGCGTGCATTCAACGTGCTTGAAGCGGCAAGCTTAACTGACCGGGACATCGAACTGATCGCCGTCAAGCAAGCGCAGCAAAGGTAAAGCGCTGCAGCGCTTTCAAGCATGGTGGGGACCCAGTCTACCATCCTACGGGAAAGTCGTTCACGTACGTCTTGTAAAAGGCGAGCGCCATTACCGACGCAAGCCGGAATCGCGTAAGATCGCGCCAGTGGTCCCACATCGAATATCGCACCCATTCGACCATCGCGCGCTCCTCCTGCGACGCGCCGACGATCAATCGGGCGGTCCCTTCATAAAAGCATCGAACGATTTCAGTTCCTCGTCGCTCGGCACCGGCAGGGACGGGATCGCGCGCAAGCTGTCGGCGATATCGCGCCGGTTGATATAGCCCAGGATGTATTGTCCGCTGTTCAGCTCATAATCGAGCGCGCCGCACCATGAATTGATGCGGCCATAGCCCGGCGCGATCGCCAGCATTTTGGCTTTGCCGCTGACCTCATGCTTGGCCAGTGACACACGCAGATATTCCATGCGCGTGAACAGGACGTGCGTGCGCTTCAGATCGTCGCGCAGGCCATCGACCAACCCAGGGTCGGCGATCACGTCGCGCAGCATCGCTGCCCGGCTCGCATTGCCGGGGTGGTGAAAGCCCTGATCCTCCTTGAGCGCGGCGAGCTTCAGCTGGAGCCCGCCATTGGCATGCCATTTGATCAGGTCCTTGGCGCGCTGTCGCCAGGTCCGCATCACTTCATAGGCCGCGAAAATCCACATTTGCGATTGCGCATTGAGGAACATCGCATCGTCGATCGGCGTGCGCTCTTCATCGATCAGGCGCCTCAGCACCTGCTGTTCGAGGCCGTTAAGGAAGCCATCGACGATCGCGAGATTGAACGCCTGCATGCTGAGATACGGGTCGCGAAACAGGGTCAGGCCCTTGAGCGCGGTCGGGATTTCCATCCCGCCAAGCTCGGACACATCGCCATAGCGCGGCCCGTCGTCGTGGAAATCCTCGAACTCCTCGGGTTCGAAATCATCGGGGCCAAGATCGTCAGGGCCAGTGTCATCAGGTGCCATGGCGGTCAGCTCGCCGCGTCCATCCACGCATCCAGACGCCGCCCCTCAGTGTGAAGATCGAGGAAATCCTCGATTGTCACGATGCGATAGTGCGCGTCGGGATTGCGGATCAGGCTCAGCCGCCGCAGCGTTTCGAGGATCGAGGTCTTCACGTTGAAGATCGGCTCGAACACCTCCGCCCAATTGTCCTTCTGCTCGATGATCGCGCGGTAATCCTCAAAGCCCGCATAGTCGAACAGCCGGCTCGGGGTCCGGCCATTGTCGAGGTCGGTCTGCCGGCGCGCCCGCCACCCCGCGATCGTCGTGCCCGGCACCCGCTGTTTGCTCCATTTCGGACCACGAGCCGCGATCATCTTCTTCTCGATGAACCGCCGGAGCTTCAGTTCGAGCCTTCTCGCACGCTGATGGACCAGGCTTTCGAGCGCCTCCGGATCGGCCTTGACCCGGCGCGGCACGCCGCCCCCGAACCCGCCGAACACCGTGGCGATGATCGCGGGCGGCAACGAGCTCAGATCGGCATTGTAGCCGACCTCCAGCCGGAAAGCCGAGCGCAGCACCGGGTCGGCAGCGACGATCTCGGGCACCGGATCGGTCTCCCGATAGTCACCCAGTTCCTCGCGCACGGCGGTAACCACCGCACGCGATTCCGGCGGCCCATTTTCGACGATCGTCGCCAGCGCACGCGCATCGACATAGGCGGACACGCTCTGGCCGGGATTGCCGACATCGACCCACGACCGCCTGAGACCGAGCATTTCGTCCTGAAGCCGGGAGCGTCGCGCGCTATCGCGAACGAAGCGTTCGCCGAGCCGCGACAGCTCTGCGTTTGCGAAATCCGCCGCCGTCGCCCGGCGCCGTTCCGGCACGAGATCGGGCAATTGTGCATGCAGTGTCGCGATCAATGAGAGGCTGCCAGACCCCGCACGCCAGCTTTGCGCGCCCGAGACCAAAGCATCGAGTTGCGTGCGATCGAGCCCCCCATTGCCCAGGAGTCCGGTGAACGAGCTCACGCCGGCGATGTCGCGCAAAGCGCGTTCGACCGCCTGGCTTGCCGCGAATGAGCTGCCTTTCGCAAAGCTGGCCGCGGCGAGTGAACCTGACGCAAGCAGGTTCATCTCATCGTGCCGCTTTATGATCGACTCGAATCCGCCGAGCGCGGTTACCGCATCGCGCATCGCCGAATGGCGACCGTAAATGGCGTCGATCCGGCCAAGTCCGGAAATCATGCGCTCCATTTCGCGCTGCTGGCGCATCACCTTTTCGATGCCGCCAAGGGCATCCAGGCCCGCACTGGCCCGACTGAACCGATCATGGAGCGCACTGAATCCGCCGACCGCGTCGATCGCCTTTTGTGCCTCGGCGGCCGCTCTCGCCACGCCCGACAACTGGTTCTGCCCAGAGATGAGATCGCGCAGCGGGCTGCGGATCAGACCGAGATCGCGCGCCGTGCGCTCGCTCATGTTGAACTCGCGCATCGTGCGCGCGATGCCGCCATCAAGCGGATCACGCAGCACGGCGGCTCGGATCTTCGCGATGTCCTGGCCCGATGTGCTCCGGGCCTTGGGCGGGTCGACCGGCTGCCCGCCGGCATCCGCTTCGGGTTCGGTCGCGGCGGCGTCCCGTTCGGACGGCTCCGGCGCCGGCTGCTCGCCCGCGCCCTTCGCTGATTCGTCGCTCTTCTTCGGCTCTTCCTCGTCCATACCGCTTCGTCATCCGCTCTTTTGCACTGAGGCTCGATAGGCAAGGGATGCGTCGGTCGGGAGATCCTGGTCGTCGCGCTGCCATAACGGCTCGGAGATTGCGTATCTCTCGATCCCGGAGCGCATCGACATTCGCCAACTGCCGACCTGATCGGGGGATCTTTTAGCAGCCAAATGAACAGTCGATCAACGGCGGCATAGCTGAGTTCGAGTCATGTCTCTATCTAACGTTCCATGACCGATCAATTCAGCCGCGCCCGCTCCGAAAAGTTGGTGACTTTCTACGAAGCCTATCGCTCTGCACTCGATGCGACGCCGGTCGGCGGCGAGTTCATGAAGTACCATTGGTGGACATTGCCGAACCCGCTAAACGCAATGTGGATGGCCTACAGCCAGATGCTTGACGAGTATGCTGCCGAGCTTGCCAATATCATCAACGATCTCACTAACCACGTGCACCGGCTTCGCGCGTGGGACACGGTCCTCGCTGGGATTGATGACTCCGATAAGCATGAGGTGAGTCATGAGTTCATTGACACGCTGGGTACGGTCGCACTCGGACAGCCTTATGCGATCAAGTCACGGTTTGCGTTTGCGGTTGGACATCTATCCCATCAGGCCAATCAGGCTGCAGATGGGCGAGATTGGAAGGACGAATTTCCAGACAATAACCTCTACCTCAATGATATCGAACCCTATGCGTCTCAGTGGAAGAAATACCGAGCGTTCAAGCTAAAACTGGAGCCTTTGGCGGGCAAGAAATTTAAGCAAGCGTCGGACGACTTCCGCAACACCTACAATCACGGCTTTTCGTCGCGCTTCGTCGTGGGCATGACCGCGATGGTTAAGCGCGAGGTGATCGGCGGCCGGGTGAGCTACGCGTTTGGCGGCACCGATCCGCTGACGGTGGCCGAGGTCGCCAATCTGCTCGCGATCGAACGCGACCATTGCTATCGCGCATTCGAGGCGTTCCAGGCGCTGGTCGAGGAACAGATTGCGGCGATCGTCGCGGTCGAAGGCGGTAGCCAGGCGGCGAGCGGCGGGCGGGCTCTCGACCCGGATTAAGGGCGCATCTCTCACGTTGGCGTCTATCGGCTGCACGGCAGCTTGTCGCCTTTTGTGCTCCAAAGGAGACTTTCCGGGACGTCCGACATCGTGGTCATTCCCAACGTTGATGGCCGACGTCGGCTTTCGGCAATACCTGCCGTTGAATTGGTGGCGTACGGTCGGCAGGTATGTCCCACTTCAAGGCGATGAACGTAGGGTCGGAATCAGGCAGCCGACTCTGGTGCGGGAACTTCTGGAATCATGGCGCCAGCGCACCGTAGCTTTGCTCCTGCGTGCCCAAGGCTTCGGCGCTGCGATGTTGCGAAGCCGACCGTCACGAATTTCCGCCGCAGCGGTCGGTTAAGATCGGTCATGCTGCCACGATTGATTAGCCCGCCTTTCATAAATCATCTAAGTGCTATATAGTGATCGATAGAAAGGTATTGCATCGATCATGCGGTGGAACTGGCAACTCATAGATTGGCCAAATTTTGGCTTCGACCGCACTCGCCTGCGAGCAGCCGAGGAGCGATTCCTAAGAGGCTCCGGAGTCGTAGTCGGCACTATGCACCATCTCGATGGAGATACCCGTCAAGGGCTAGTGATTGAGCTGATCTCTCAGGAAATGGTGGAAAGTTCGGCCATTGAAGGAGAGGTTCTGGACCGTGCCAGCGTGCAATCGTCCATTGCCCGTCAACTTGGCTTTGTCGCAGACAAGCGCCGCTCCAACCCTGCGGAAGCGGGTGCCGCAGAGCTTATGGCGGACCTGTATCGTCGCTACGCGGAACCCATCACAGACAATCTGTTGTTTGATTGGCACAGGATGCTGATGAATGGCCGCCGCGATCTTGCGGACATCGGCGCTTATCGGACCCACGCGGATCCTATGCAGATCGTGTCGGGCGTATTGTACGCGCCGCGCGTCCATTTCGAGGCGCCTCCGTCTGATAGGGTGCCGGCCGAAATGGCGCGGTTCATCGCATGGTTCAATGACAGTTCTCCGCGGGGCAAAGCGCCGCTGCCAGCCATCACACGCGCGGCGATTGCGCATCTCTGGTTCGAGACGATTCATCCGTTTGAAGACGGCAACGGCCGCCTCGGTCGCGCTATAGCGGAAAAAGCGCTGGCACAAAGCCTGGAGGCGCCGACGCTGACTGCGCTCGCTGCCACCATCCACCGCCATAAGAAAGCCTATTATGCCGAATTGCAGCGCGCCAATCAGAGCAACCAGATCGATCATTGGATGTCCTGGTTTTCCGATATCGTTCTGGAAGCCCAGGACCGCACCATCGAGACCATCAACTTCCTGATCGAAAAGACCCGTCTGCTTGATTGTCTGAAAGGCAAGATCAATCCCCGCCAGGAAAAGGCGCTCATTCGCATGACGGCTGAAGGGCTAGACGGCTTCGCCGGGGGCCTCAGTGCGCAAAACTATCGAACGATCACAGATGCCGCTTCAGCGACGGCGACACGCGACCTGGCGGACCTTGTTGATTTGGGCGCCTTGGAGAGGGTCGGCGAACGACGCTATGCCCGCTATCACCTGAAGATCCGTACTGCCATGAGCCCAGCCATCGTCAATATCGCTGAACAGTGAGAGGAGAGTTCAGTTCAGCATCCGCTCGATGGCAGTGCCAATTTGCTCTGCTGCATCGAGCAAGTGATTGAGCAACCTCAGGTCTGGAAAATGAATCGGGTCAAGATCACGCATCCCGGCATTCCCATTTGATGTTGGCCCCTTCGACCAGCTCAGGACAGGCTTGTTGTCGCAGGCCCATGTTTCGTCGATTTCGACGAGAACGGCGGAGACGAGGCGCAGGGGCGCTTGTTCCTTGGGGAAGACCCTGACCTTGAGTACGGAGCTTGAGTTCCTGCTGGACAGCGCGCTCGATCGGGTTGGAAGTGCGCAGGCGCTGGCGATAGTGCTCAGGGAGGGTGAAGACCGCCAGGCCTTCTGGGATCGCGTTTCCAAGCCACGTCACGAGCTTGTCCAGCGCGGCCTGTGCCTTTGCCAGCGAGCCGGCATTCCAGACGCTGCGCAGTTCGGAGCCGATGCGAGGACAGATAGCCACATCGGGAGCGTGATGGATGGCATTGGCGGCGAGGTGGAACTGGCAGCGCTGCCACCAGGTGGCCGATCCAACTGGCAGAGCGCCAGCTGCGTCTCGACCTCCTCATCCTCGATGAACTGGGCTATCCGCCCTTCAGCCCATCAGGTGGGAGCCATGCTCTTCCATCTACTCAGCAAGCTGTACGAGCGCACCAGCGTCGTCATCAACACCAACCTTAGCTTCAGAGAATGGTCGGGCGCGTTCGGCGATGCCAAGATGACCACCGCGCTGCTCGATCGGCTAACCCACCACTGCCATATCCTGGACACCGGGAACGAAAGCTTCCGCTTCCGCGCCAGCACCGCTGCGCCCAAAGCCAGAAAGGAGAAGCCAGCATCTTCAACCTGCCGGCCAACGGCAGCACATAAACCAGACCCATCCGGGTCAATTCTCAATGGTAACCCCGGGTCGCATCTCAATGGCAATCAACAGCTTCAGACTAAATGTCAGTCACGACCGGTCACCGACGCCACCTTTGAAACTTGCTTTCGTCACTTGAATGATGATAGCGCTATCTGCCTGTTGAAACTGCAGCGGCGGGAGAACGATGTGCCTAGAATGATGCTATTTTGGCCGCTACTGGCAGCGTCATGTTCGCTTTTGGGATGCAACGGAAATATTCCCGCAGCGGAAGCTGCGCATTCCGCTGGACCGGAGCAAGCTAAAGCGGACAAGTCGAAATTTCTTTCGCAACCTCTGGTCAGCGAAATCTACACAGCGGATCCTTCCGCCCACGTTTGGAACGGGAAGATCTATGTCTATCCCAGCCATGACATCGACGGGCCGACGCCGGAGGACGATCTCGGTAGCCATTTTGAAATGCGCGACTATCGCATACTGTCGATGGACAGGATCGGTGGGAAGGTAACGCTTGGGCCGGTAGCGCTTGATGTCAAGGATGTTCCTTGGGCAGAAAAGCAAATGTGGGCGCCCGACGCGGCTTATCGCGGCGGTACTTATTACCTGTACTTCCCGGCCAAGGACAAGGCCGGGGCGTTTCGCATTGGTGTCGCCACGTCAAAGAGCCCGACCGGGCCGTTCAAGGCGCAGCCGGAGCCAATCAAGGGCAGCTTCTCGATCGACCCAGCGGTTTTCACTGACGATGACGGCGAGAGCTACATGTACTTCGGCGGTATCTGGGGCGGGCAGCTCCAACGCAACATCGGTGGCAAGTACGATCCCAGCGGCTCGAAGACCGACCTCCAGGCCGATGACAAGCCGGCATTGCTGCCGCGTGTCGCGCGCATGAGGAAGGACATGCTGGATTTCGCCGAGGCGCCGCGCGAACTGCGCATCGTGGACGAGAAGGGCAAGCTGCTGCTGGGCGGCGACCACGACCGGCGTTTCTTCGAAGCTTCGTGGATGCACAAGTACAAGGGCAAGTACTACTTCAGCTACTCGACCGGCGACACGCACTTCCTCGCCTACGGGATCGGCGATTCCCCCTATGGCCCGTTCACGTACAAGGGCCGTATCCTCGAGCCGGTGGAGGGGTGGACGACGCATCATTCTATCGTCCAGTGGGATGGGCGGTGGTGGCTGTTCTACGCGGACACGCAGCTTTCGGGGCAGACTCGCCTACGCAACGTGAAAGTGACCGAACTACATTACAACGCCGACGGGACGATCAAGACGATCAATCCGATGACCCGCCGTTGAAACGCAAGGGGCGCCCGACGGGCGCCCCTTGTTCAATTCAGCAGCTGCAATGAGACGGCTTCGCCCATCGCCTTGTAGCCAGCCGGGTTAGGGTGGATCGCATCGCCGCCATCGTAGGCCGGGTCCAGATGATCGGGCCGCGCGGGATCGCGCATCGCGGCGTCGAAGTCGATCACCGCGTCGAAGTGACCGGGCTTGCGAATCCAGGCGTTGATCGCCTGTCGGTCGACTTCGCTGGCGGCTGTGGGATGATAGTACTCCATGCCCATGAACGGCAGCAGGGTCCCGCCGTAGACCTTGACCCCGCGCGCATGCGCGCGCTCAAGGATCTGCCGGTAGGCGGCGGTAACTCCGGCTACCAGTGCAGCGTGGGCTTCGGGCGTGGCAGGCGCGTCGCGGGTCAGCATGCCGATGTCGTTGATGCCTTCCAACACGATCAGGTGCGTGACGCCGGGCACGGAGAGCACGTCGCGATCGAAGCGCGCCATCGCGTTCGGTCCCGTGCCATCGAGCAGCACGCGGTTGCCGCCGATGCCCTGGTTCACCACCGCGCGCTTGCCGGAGAGGCGGCGGGCCAGCACGTCGGTCCAGCGATCGTTGCCGTTGGTGGTGGAGCCGCGGCCATCGGTTATCGAATCTCCCAGTGCGACGACCGTGCCTGATTTGCAGGTGCGCACTTCGATCCCGGAGAGCATGTACCAGTGGTCGATTCCGGTCGCGGCGCCGAGACTTGCGTCTGCCGCATGATCGCCGCCGACCCACCACGAGGTCGCGCGCGAGCCGGGATGGCCGGTCTGCTTTTCGGGCAGCGCGGCGAGGTGCAGCGATATGGCAAGATCTCCAGGCGCAGGGACGGGGATGGAAACCGGATCGGAGAGCCAATCGGCACCCGGCGGGATGACCACGCGGGGCTTGCCTTCGAAGCGCAGCGGCATCAGCGATTTTGCGTCGATCGCGGGCGCCGCCGGGCTGGTCGCTCTGGCCAGCGTGGCGTTCTCGATCACCAGCGGCGTATCGCCGAACACGTTGGAGAAACGGACGCGCAGCTCGCTCCCGGCGGTCGAGAGGCGCACGATCTGGCGCAGGGTAAAATCCCGGTGCGCTGTTTGGGGCAGGCGGTCGTCACCGTTCACCGGCATTTGCGAGGAGCCCCACGCGCCTATCCAAGGACATTGCGCGCTTACGGGTGCGGCCATGGCAGGAAGAGGCGCGCCGAGCGTGAGCGCGGCGGTCAGGGCGGCAAGACGCAGCATGTTCGCCATGAAAACGAAATCTCCCGAAAAAGAAAGAGCCGGCACAAAGGCCGGCTCGAGTGGGTAGGGTGGGGAGGAAATCAGAAGTTGGCCCTGATGCCGGCCAGTACCTGACGGCCCGGCTTGTAGACCGAATAGGCCGCGTTCGAGTATTCGAAGGATGTGCGGATCGACTCGTTGGTGATGTTCAGCACGTCGAGCGTCAGGCGCACGCCGTCGTTCAGGAACGGCAGCTGGTACCCCGCCGACATGTCCAGCTGGCCGCGCGCGTCGTTGCGGAGCGAAGCGTTGGCGATGCCGTTCTGGGGCTTGTTCACGGCGATCGACTTGTCGTTCCAGACATAGTTCACGCTAATCGACAGGCCGTTGTTTTCGTAAAAGCCCTGGAGGTTGTACGAGTACTTCGACACGCCGGTGGCGACCAGTCCCGAGGACGAGGACTGCTTCAGGTACGTGCCGTTGGCCGAGAAGCCGAGGCCCTTGACCAAAAAGTCGAGCGGCTGGACCCAGGTGACTTCCAGACCCTTGATCTTCAGGTCACTGAGGTTGACGGGACGATTGACCGTGATCGGCAGGTTGTTGACTGCGATGCCAGTGGCGGCAGAACGATCATTTAGAGCGTTCTGCTGCGTTGACAGCAAGCTGTCGAAGGGAATGTTGAGCGAGCCGAAGGTGACTTCGTTCGACGTGGTGACGGTGAAGCCCTGGATGTTCTTCATGAAGGCCGACAGGCCGATGTAACCGATGCCGCCGGTGTAGATTTCACCGCCGATATCGTAGTTGTCGGAAGTGTAGGGCTGCAGGTCGGGGTTGCCCGCCGTTGCCGTCAGCGCCGAGGGATCGGAGAAGGTGACACCGGGCAGGATCTGACCGGCGTCCGGGCGGGTCATGGTGCGCGACGCGGCGGCGCGCAGCTTGATGTTGTCCGCGAGGTCGTAAGTCAAGTTGATCGAGGGCAGGAAGTTCTCGTACTTCGACTTCGAGGTGATGTCGATGATAGAGGTGCCGACCTGGCTCGGGCCGGTGACGACCTGGTTGGTGTGCGCATAACGCATGCCGGCGTTGATGTGTAGGTCGCGGCCGGCGATCGTGGTCACGCCGTTCAGCTCGAAGTAGGCGCCCATGACCTCTTCGTCCATGTCGCCGGTCGCGCCGCCGGTCACCGCGCCGCGCGTTTCAGGCGCGCTGTCGCGGTAGCTGGCGTAGTTGGTCGCGCTCTTGATCGCGTCGAAATCGGGCACCACAAAGCCCGCCACGGAGGAACTGTTCAGGTACTGCGAGATTTCGCCGGTAGTGATCGAGCCGGTATTGCCGGTGCAACCGGCGCCGCAGACCGACAGCTGATAGGCAGAGCTGTTGTCGTAGGCGCGGATCGAGCGGGTCGCCCGGTCGTAGGCCGCGCCGACCTTCACGTTGAACATGTCGTCACCGTACGTGACGTCGAGGTGCGCGCCCTTAGTCTCGGTCTTGCGGCGGACGAGCTGGACGTTCTGGCGATACCACTGCCAGGTGCCGCTGTCGGGATCGTTCAGGTCGATGTTGCTGGTGATCGACGGATAGGAGCCGCCCGTGTTGTCGTAATAGACGTCCACGCCCGACTGCGGGGTCGTCTGGAACGCCCAGGTCGGTTGTTCGCGGAAGAAGCTGCTCTTCGAATAGTTCGCGCTGGCCTCGATCTTGAGATCGTCGGTCGGCTGCCAGGTCACGCTGGGGTTGATGTTCCAGAACTTGGTCGTCTGCTTGAACAGGCTGGCCTCGAGGAAGAACGACGAGTTGGCGAACGTGCCGCTGGTGACCACGTTGTTGTCATCCACGGTCAGGTCAATCGGGATCATGCCGCCGGTCGACTGCGCGCTGGTGCCGGGGCCCGAGTTGCGGACCTGCCAGTTCATGTTGACCTTGCTGTAGTCGCGCTGCGACTTCGCCCATAACCCGTCGAGCGCGAAGTGCAGCTCGTCGCTGGGGCGCCATTCGAGCGATGCGAGGGCCGACACACGCGAGCGGGTGCCTTCGGTCAGGCTCTGGCGGCCAAGGCGCGGGATCAGCGCGGTGCTGAGCTGGTCTGCGGTCAGGCCCGAAGTGGCCACCACATCGACGGGAGCGCCGGGGGTGAGGCCGTGGCCGGCATTGGCGGGAACGACCGAGGCCCACGAGAAGTTGTTGCCGCCTTCGTCGGTGCAGCCGGTGCCGCAGCTGAGGTTGCCGTCGGTCCAGCCGACCGACTCGAAGCCCTTCACGCGGGTCTTGGTCTTTACGCCGGCGACGCCGACGAGAATGCCGAAGGTGTCGGTGGTGTGGCTGGCAACGAGGGCGCCGCGCGGGCTGAACTTGTCGTTGGTGTCGGTGTACTGGCCCTGCGCCACCACGGTGACGTGCGTGCCTTCCTTGTCGAAGGGGCGCGCGTTGCGCAGGTTCACGGTGCCGGCGATGCCGCCTTCGAGCGTCGAGGGCGAGGGGCTCTTGGCGAGGTCGAGACGGGTGAACAGTTCCGAGGGGAAGAAGTCGAGATCCACTTCACGGTTGGCGCTGCCGCCGTTGGTGCCGCCGTCCGACGCCACCTGCAGCTGCGAACCGTTCAGTAAAACGCGTGTGAAGCTGGGGCCAAGGCCGCGGATGGCGACCTGGGTGCCTTCGCCGTTGATGTCGCGGTTGAGGCGCACGCCGGGCATGCGGTTGAGCGTTTCGGCGAGGTTGGTGGCGGGCAGCTTGCCGATGTCCTCGGCGAAGATGCTGTCGCCGAAGGCCACAGCGTCGCGCTTGGCGTTGGTCGCGCTCTGCAGCGAGCCGCGGATGCCGGTGACGATGATGTCTTCTGCCGATGCCTCGCCATCACCAACCGGCTGTTCGGCGGCAGGTGCGGGCTTGGTGGTGGCGGCATCCTGAGCATGTGCAGCAAATCCGACGAGGGGATTCAACGCCGCAGCCCCCAACAGGATCGAACGGACATTCAAAATACTACGTCGCATGATCGATGTACTCCCTCCCAACGTCTGCGGCTGATTTGTTCCAACTCGCAGGATGCGCTAAATTTGCTAGCGCTATCATTTATGCATATTCCTGCGGCCGAATGCCGTCAAGAACAATGATAGCGGTATCTTATTTGTACGTGTAAAGCTTCAGGCGCTGAATTTGCCATTGCCCTGTGCCGAGTCTGATGTGGCGACCCTGGTGCGTTTGATCTCCGTTGAGACGGCGCTGCGCTACCCATTTGCCCGCCGCATCGTAGTGACCTTCCCAGGCCGAATCGATCCCCGCGAGCGCGGATGCATCGGCGCGGGGCTTGAAGGTCACCGTAATGCCTTGACCCGCGATCAAGTATTCTTCCGGCCCGGTTTGAATGATCATTCCCCCAGCCGCTGCGATTGCGGCGGTCGTGCCCGGCTGTGAGGCATCCGCGCCAGGGTTTGCTACCGGCTTTTGGATGTCGGCATAGGCGATGGTGAAGCGATAGGGCCCGACGTCACGCGTTTCCGGTTCATATACGAGCGTCTCGTCGTAGAGTTGTCGCGGCTTGAAGCCGACCATGCGGTCGCTGCCCTGCGCGTCCAGAATGTACGGTTTGAGCTGCTGGAGAACGCCGTAAGCGTCCTTGAGGCCACCGGGTTCCTCGTCGACCGAGTCGATTGAGAATGGCCCGAAGCCGATCGCGTCGAGTTGGCCGATCGCGTAAAACGCGTTCGCCGCGGCAACCGGATTGCTGGCATTGTGCGCCTCGGGAATGAATAGCACGTTGTCCCGGCGCTTGTAGCCGTTCACGATGTCCACGAAGTTGGGAAAATAGATATCCGGCGCCAGGAAATCGAGATGAGGACCACCGGCTTTCCACACGTCCAGCAGGTGCGGCAGCGGGCCGCCGCTGGGATACTCGCCGGGAATACGGCCTGGGCGGTTGAGCGCGACGTTGACATACATCGGGATCGGATAGGCGGCCTTGCCCGCTGCCGCGAGCTGGTCTGCGAAGCGGGCGTAGTGCCACGCCGCAAAGACTTCCGCCGAGGCATCGCCGCCGCCGAAAAGGTCGTCCCACGAACCGCTGGTTCGCGCGCCGCGCTCCAGCCACATCCGGCGCATGCCCGGCACGAGAACATCCTTGTGCGCGACCAGATAGTCCACCAGTTCAGCCGGAACCGGCTCACGATAGGCGGCATTGGCGGCGGCGCTATAGTCCCGCGCGACCGGCAACATGCCGATCTCGTTCTCGACCTGCACCATGACGACGGTGTTGTCCTTCGAATCCACCGCCTTGAGATGCGCCATGAGCGCGGCATAGGCACGTTCATCCGCCTTGAGCGTCTCAGCGCCGAAGGTCGAAAGGATTTCCACGCCCTGTCCGTTGGGAAGCTGCGCGCGGGGGAAGCGCTGCTGGTCGCGCTTTACCCAGGCCGGGACATATGTGGACATGGAGTTCTTCCACGCACCGAACCACAGGACCACCAGCTTGAGGCCGTTCGCGCGCGCCGCCTTGATTTGGGAGTCTACCGAAGACCAGTCGAATGTGCCTTCGGTCGGCTCGATCAGCTCCCACGAGACCGGCGTGAGCACTGTATCGAGGTTCATGTCCTTCAGCCGCTTCCAGTGCGGTTCCATGTAGGCGGCGCTGGAGGAGGCGGAATTGCTGAGTTCGCCGGCGATCATCAGCATCGGTTTGCCATTGACGATGAGCTGCTGCGTATCGCCCTTGGCTTCCAGGTGGGGCGGGTCGGCAAGCGCGGGCGCGGCAAAGCAGAGGCTCACAGTGAGGGCCGAAACTGCCGTGAGGTTAGTGCGCAAGGTCATGCGTTCTCTCCGAGAAATGCGGTAAGCACGGCGCGTACGCCGGACGTTTCGAGATGGCCCAGATGCGCGGCCACGGCGTCGAGCGCGGCTTCATCCGGGACGGCGCCAAGCACGGCCAGCGCTGCCGCCGCGCCCGCACGCGGAGTGTCCGCATCGCGCTGGGCATCAGCGAGGGCCTGCGCGGCGGGATCGTCGATGGCGAAGCTTTCGCCCGTGTCGGTCATGCCCGCCTGCCAGCGTACCCAAGCCGCAATGGCCAGCGCAATGGCGGCGAAGGGACCGTTCTTCTCCCGCACGGCGCTCAGGGGCGCCAGCAGGCGCTGTGGCAGCTTTTGCGAACCATCCATGGCGATCTGCCGGGTACGGTGCTGGAGCGCGCTATTGGCAAAGCGCGCCATCAGTTGCTTGCGGTAGGCGAGAACATCGAGTCCCGCGGGCGGGTTCAGCGTGAGCACCACTTCGTCCCATAACCGTTCGACAAAAAGCAGCCCCTGCGCGGTGCCGACGAATTCGTGGACGAACCGGTCGCCCGCCAATCCGCCGAGATAGGCGATCGCAGAGTGTGCGCCGTTGAGCAGGCGCAGCTTGGCTTCCTCCCACGGGGCAACGGCATCGGTGAGCTGGACGCCGAGCGCGGCGAAGTCCGGGCGCTCGCCCGCGAAGCTATCCTCGATAACCCATTGCAGGAAGGGTTCGGCCTTGACCATGGCCCGGTCTTCCATCCCGATCAGGGCGGAGAGACCGGCAATGTCTTCGTCCGTGGTGGCTGGGACGATGCGGTCGACCATGGTGGCGGGAAAGGTGCAGGTCTGGGCGATCCATGCGGCAAGCGCCGGATCGTGCACCTCCGCCATGGCAATGACCGCGCCTTTCAGCAGCGCGCCATTGTGTGGCAGGTTGTCGCAGGAGAGGATCGAGAGCGGGGCCAGACCTGCCTCGCGCCGCCGCGCCAGCGCCGCGACGAGGAAGCCTGCCGCCGTGCGCGGCCGCTCAAGCGCGGCGAGATCGGCGGCGACATCCGCGTCTTCGGCCATGAGTCGGCCGATCTTGCGGTCCAGGCAATAGCCCTTCTCGGTGATTGTCAGGGTTACGAGATGCGTATCGGGCGAGGCCAAGGCAGCGATCACGGCCTCCGGGTCTTCCGGTGCAACCAGCACGCGCTGCACCGCACCCATGATCTGCGGGGCCATCCGCGCGCCGTCGCGCACCAGCAGTGTGTAGAGGCCGTCCTGCGGTGCCATCTGCTCCCGCACCGAAGCTGAACGCAGCGAAACGCCGACCACGCCCCAGCGCAAGTCGCCCGAGGTGAGCGCGGCCTCGAACACGGCTACCTGGTGCGCGCGGTGGAAGGCACCGATGCCCAGGTGCACCACGCCTTGCTTGACCGCCGCGCGGTCATAGGTCGGGCGGGCGACCGAGGCCGGAACCTCGCCGAGTGTCTTGGCGCAAAGCCTCACAGCTTGTACGCCGCCTTGACAAGATCGTAAGCGAGCGCCCGGGCGACTTCATGTGCCTCGTCTTCGGGCAGGCGGTGTTCGGCCACGAGTTGCGCCAGCCACGCGCAGTCCATGCGGCGGGCCACGTCGTGCCGCGCCGGGATCGAGAGGAAGGCGCGGGTATCGTCGTTGAAGCCGACGGTGTTGTAGAAACCGCCGGTTTCGGTCGCGCGCTCGCGGAAGCGGCGCATGCCTTCGGGGGAATCGTGGAACCACCAAGGTGGGCCAAGCCGCAGCGAGGGATAGTGCCCGGCAAGGGGCCCCAGTTCGCGCGAGTAGACGTCTTCATCGAGCGTGAAGAGGATCAGAGTCAGGCGCGGGTCGTTGCCATGCCGGTCGAGCAGGGGCTTGAGGGACTGCACGAATTCGCCCGGCATCGGGATGTCACCCCCTTTGTCGCGCCCGAAGCGGTCGAGCACGGCCTTGTTGTGGCTGCGGTGGACGGCCGGGTGAAGCTGCATGACCATGCCATCCTCCACGCTCATTCCCGCCATTTCGGTGAGGAGCTGGGCCCGGAACAGCTCGGCGTCCTGCTTCCTCGCGCTGGAAAGCACGCGGCGGTAGAGGGCCTCGCAGTCATCGTCCGAAAGATCGGCAGTCAGGGCGCTCGGGTGGCCGTGGTCGGTCGAGGTCGCCCCGGCCTCGCGGAAGCGGGCGCGGTGGAAGCGGTGCGCGTCGAGATAGCCGGCATAAGTTGAGACGTCCTTGCCCGCCATGGCGCCGAACTTCGCGACCTTATCCGCAAAGCCCGGCGTTTCGGGATCGACGACGGGATCGGGGCGATAGGCGGTGACGACGCGGCCATTCCAGTCACTCTCGCGGATCGCGCGGTGATGGGCGAGCGGGTCTAGCGGGCCTTCGGTGGTGGCGATCGCCTCGATATTGAAGCGCTCGAACAGCGCGCGCGGGCGGAAGGCGTCGGTCTTCAACGCGGCGTCGATCACCTCGTAGTAATGTTCCGCCGTCGTCTCGTCGAGCAGGACGTCGATGCCGAAGACTTCGGCAAAGACCCAGTCCAGCCACATGCGGGACGGGGTGCCCCGGAACAGGTGGTAGTGCTTCGCGAAGATGTTCCAGATCTTGCGGGGGTCCTGCTCCACCGGGCTGCCGTCGATGCTTGGCACGCCCAGCGATTCCAGCGTCACGCCTTGCGAATAGAGCATGCGGAACACGTAGTGGTCCGGCACGATCAGCAGCGAGGCGGGGTCGGTAAAAGGCTCGTCATAGGCGAACCAGGAAGGGTCGGTATGGCCGTGCGGGCTGACGATCGGCAGGTCCTTCACGCCGGCGTAGAGCGCGCGCGCGATGGCGCGGGTGCCGGGGTCGGCGGGGAACAGGCGGTCGGGATGCAGAACTAGAGGGCGAGTCATGCGGGAGCTTTCTTGCCGACGGGGTCGGCGATCTGATAACGGGGAAGGATCAGGTGAATGACTGCCAGCGCCACGAGATAGGCGCAGGAAGCGACCACGAAGATCGGCTGATAGCTGCCCACGCTTTCGAGGATGGCGCCAGCGAATTTGGCCATGAGCATACCGCCCAGCGCACCGGAAAGTCCGCCGAGGCCGACGACCGATCCGGTCATCCAGCGCGGCATCGTGTCACCGGGGAGCGCATAAAGGTTCGCGGAAAAGGCCTGATGTCCGGCGCAGGCGAGACCCACCAGCGCCACGGCGGTCCACAGCCCAGGCGCGCCGGGCGCCATGGCGATGGGCACGGCACAGAGCGCGGCCAGGAACATAGCCGTCTTACGCGAGCGGTTGATCGTCCAGCCCCGGCCGATGAAGCGCGACGAGGCCCAGCCGCCCAGCACCGAGCCGACATCGGCTAACAGGTAGACCGCGATCAGGGGTGGGCCAAAGTCCAGCATCTTCACGCCGAACTGCTTGTTGAAGAAATCCGGCAGCCAGAACAGGAAGGTCCACCAGACCGGATCGATCAGGAAGCGGCCCAGCATGTAGGCCCAGGTCTGGCGATAGCCGAACAGCGCGCGCCATTTGACCGGGAGCGGCTTCTCCACCGAATCGGCCTCGATCCAGGCCAGTTCTTCGGCGCTGAGGTGCTTCTTGTCGCGCGGGCGGCGGTAGAAGCCGAGCCACGCCGCCAACCACAGGACCGTGAGCAGGCCGGTGAGGATGAAAGCCCAGCGCCAGCCGAATGACAGTGCGATCACCGGAACCACCAGCGGCGTCAGGATCGCGCCGACGTTGGAGCCGGCGTTGAAGATGCCGATGGCGAAGGCGCGCTCGCGCTTGGGGAACCATTCGTTGGTGGCGGCGATGGCTGCGGGGAAGGTCCCGGCTTCGCCGATGGCCAGCGGAATGCGGGCGATCAGCATGCCGTTGGTGGAAGTGAACAGCGCGTGGGCCATGTGCCCAACCGTCCAGAGCGTAACGGCCAGGGCATAGCCGGCGCGCGCGCCGAGCCGGTCGATCAGGCGGCCGAAAAAGACATAGGCGATGCCGTAGCCCGCCTGGAACCAGATCGCGAGGTCCGCATAGCCGCTCTCGCTCCAGCCGTACCGCGCCTGGAGTTCGGGCTTGAGCGTCGGCAAGACCAGTCGGTCCACATAGCTCAGCACGATAGCCGCGAAAAGCAGCGCGCAGACGATCCAGCGGATGCGACCCGAGGGTTTCCTCGGGTCGATCGCGGCGTCGGCAAGAGGCATGGCGCCGTTCACCATGCTCACCAGTTGTACATCGTGCCGTCTTCGAGGCGGTTCACCGGCAGGAAGGCGCGGCTATATTCGTAGCCGGCGGCGAGTTCCTCGTCTATGTCGACCCCCAGGCCGGGAGCTTCGCCCGGGTGCATCATGCCGTTCTCGAAGGTGTACGCATGCGGGAAAACCGCATCGGTCTCGGGTGTGTGGCGCATGTACTCCTGCACGCCGAAGTTCGGAACCGAGAGGTCGAAGTGCAGCGCCGCAGCCATGCAGACCGGCGAGAGGTCGGTGGCGCCGTGGCAGCCGGTGCGGATCTGGTAGAGATCGGCCAGTGCGGCGATGCGGCGCAAGTGCGTGATGCCGCCCGCGTGAACCACGGTGGCGCGGATATAGTCGATCAGCTGGTTCTGGATCAGGTCCTTGCAGTCCCAGATCGAGTTGAAGATTTCGCCCACCGCCAGCGGTGCGGTGGTGTGCTGGCGGATCAGCCTGAACGCTTCCTGGTTTTCGGCAGGAGTCGCGTCTTCCAGCCAGAATGGGCGATAGGGCTCTAGATCCTTGCCGAGACGGCCCGCCTCGATCGGGGTGAGGCGGTGGTGGATGTCGTGCAGCAGGTGCACGTCCCAGCCCAGCGCTTCGCGGGCGGCCTTGAACAGTTCAGGCACGACGCGCAGGTACTTCGCGGTATTCCAGACGTTTTCGGTCGGCAGGTCGGCGTCGGCGGGCTCGTAGAAGTACTTGTCCTTGGAGACGCCGTAGGTGGAAGCCATGCCCGGCACGCCGCACTGCAGGCGGATCGCCTTGTAGCCCTGCTTCTGGTAGTCCAGCGCGACAGCGATGGTGTCCTCGATGCTGGTGCCGTTGGCGTGACCGTAGACCATCACGCCCTCGCGGCTAGCACCGCCGAGCAGCTGGTAGACCGGAAGGCCGGCGATCTTGCCCTTGATGTCCCAAAGCGCCACGTCGACGGCGGCGATGGCGGTCATCGTCACCGGGCCGCGACGCCAATAGGCGCCCTTGTAAAGGTACTGCCAGACGTCCTCGATGCGGTGCGCGTCGCGGCCGATCAGGCAGGGGATCACATGGTCGCTCAGGTAGCTGGCGACCGAGAGTTCGCGGCCGTTGAGCGTGGCATCACCGACGCCGGTGGTGCCGTCGTCGCAGGTGATCTTGAGCGTGACGAAGTTGCGTCCCGGGCAGGTGATGATGACTTTGGCATCGACGATCTTGGGCATTGCGGGAATCCTCAGGCAATTTCGAGGGTGGTGGTCTTGAGATCGGCGCTGCTGGTGCCAACCAGAATATCGAACAGGCCGGGTTCGACGACTTCGCGCATGTCCTCGTTCCAGAGGCTGAAATCGTCGGGGCCGAGCGTGAATTCGATCTTGCTCGTTTCGCCCGGCTTGAGCGTCACGCGGCGGAAGCCGCGCAATTCCATGACCGGGCGCGTGACGCTGGCGGACTGGTCGTGGACATAGAGCTGCACCACTTCATCGCCTTCGCGCTGGCCGGTGTTGGTCACGTCCACCGAGACGGTCAAAGTGCCCGCCGTGCCGATGCGCGGTGCTGAAAGGCTCGGCGCGCCAATGGCGAATGTCGTGTAGCTGAGCCCGAAACCGAACGGATAGAGCGGTGCCGTCTCGGTGAAAAGATAGCCGCGCTTGGCCGAGGGCTTGTGGTTATAGAAGAAGGGCACCTGCCCGACGTCCTTGACTACCGTGACCGGGAGCTTGGCGCCGGGATTGACGTCCCCGAACAGTGCTTCTGCCATGGCGGTGCCGCCTTCCTGGCCGAGATACCAGCATTCGAGGATCGCATCGGCCTCGGCGGCGACAGTCGGCCATGAAGGCGGGCGGCCGTTGAGTGCAACGACGACCACCGGTTTGCCGACTGCCTTGAGCGCGCGGAAAAGCTGGTTCTGCTCGCCTAGGAGATCCAGGTCGGTGCGGTCGCCGAGGTGGTTCTTCGCGTAACCTTCGCGGCTGGTCTGTTCGGTGTCGCCGATGGCGAGCACCACCACGTCGCTGGTCTTCGCCACCTCCACGGCCTCGGCAATCAGCGCGCGGTTCTTCACCGGGTCGGCCAGCAGCACTTCATTGGCCGAGCGGTCCTCGCTCCCGGTGATATACACGCCCTGCGCGAAGATGACTTCGGCCTTGCCCGCTACGCGCGCCTTGATGCCTTCGACGAGGTTCACACTCGAGCGCGGTTCCGACGAATAGCCGCCGAGGCGGGTGACATTGGCGTTCGGGCCGATGACCGCGATGCGCTTCTGTGCGCCGGCCGCCAGCGGCAGCACGCCGTTGTTCTTGAGCAGGCAGATCGACTTGCGCGCCGCTTCGAGTGCCAGCGCGCGGGCTTCGGCGTTGGCGGTGAGTTTGGCCGAAGCCTTGGGATCGACCGGCCCGGCCTCGAACATGCCCGCGCGAAACTTGAGCGTCAGCATTTGGCGGCAGGCAGCGTCCACGGCGGAGAGCGGCACCAGCCCCTTTCGAACCTGATCGGCCAGGGTGCGGTAGGCCTCCCCGTCGGGCAGGTCGGAATCGACGCCTGCATGAAGCGCAAGCCGTGCTGCACCCTCGATATCGGCAGCGATGTGGTGGAAGCTTGCCAGTTCTCCGATCGCGGCATAGTCGCTGACCACGGCGCCGTCGAAGCCCCATTCACCCCGCAGCACGTCGTTCAGCAGCCAGCGGTTGGCATGGCTGGGGATGCCGTCGATCTCATTGTACGAGGGCATGACAGCGGCGATGCCGGTGCGGCGAACGACTTCGCGGAACGGCGGAAAAAAGGATTCGTAAAGTTCGCGCTTGCCCAGCGGCGCCGGGGCTACGTTGTTGCCCGCCTCGGGCTGACCGTGGCCTGTCATGTGCTTGAGCGTAGCGAAGACTTTGCCCTCGGCCAGTTCTTTGCCCGGACCCTGCAGCCCCAGCACGGCGGCAACGCCCATTTCTCCGCAAAGGTACGGGTCTTCCCCGAAGGTTTCCTCGATGCGGCCCCAACGCGGATCGCGCGCGATGTCGACGACCGGGGAGAGTGCCAAAATAGAGCCGTGGGCGCGGACCTCGCGGCCAATCACGGACTGGACGCGCTCGACCAGTGCGGGATCGAAGCTACCGGCCATCGCGATGGCCTGCGGGAAACTGGTTGCTTCGGGGGCCATGTAGCCGTGCAGCGATTCCTCGTGGAACAGCACCGGGATACCTAGGCTGGTCCGTTCGCGCGCCCATTTCTGGGTAGCGTTGACGAAGGCGATCGTCTCGGCGGGCTTGCGCCAGCGGCCGGTGACTTCGGTTCCGGTGTTGTTCGCTGTCGCCGCGCCGCCGCGGTCGGAAGGGCGGGCGATCTGGCCGATGCCGTGGGGATAGGCCCTGGTGGCGCGGACCGGGTCGAAGGCGCGGTCCTCGTTCATCACGTCGCGTTTTCGAGTGGACAGGGTGATGATCTGGGCCACCTTCTCGTCCAGCGTCATGCGGCTCATAAGGTCGGCGACGCGCAGGTCCACCGGTGCGCGGGCATCCTTGTAGACCGGCGCGGCGGCACGCGCGGCGACGGGCACGAAGGCCAGCAGCGAAGCGCCGCCGCCCCAGCCGAGAAGGACGCGGCGCGAAACGGCGAAACGCGATTGAGCAGGGCGCAGGCTCATGCAACCCACCCGGCGCACGGCGGATATACAGCCGCAAGGCGTCGATCAAATGCGTGACAGCATCCCACTTCCCGGTACTCCCAAATGCCTGTTTCGGCTTGTCGTGCCTGATTTGCCAAACAGCGTTGCTCAGGTCTGCATTTTTGTGATAGCGCTATCTTTCACAACAACGGCAAAGCTTGTCAACCAGCTTGAACAAGCAAAATTTTGAGGGATGCTCGGGATGGAGAGGCGAATTTCGCGGAGCGGCGGGTGGACGGCATGCCTTCTGGCGGGATCAGCATTGGCGATCGGGGCGCTGCCAGGAAGGGCGCTGGCGAACGATGGCTATGACTTGTGGCTGGCGCCTGCGGACAAAGGCGCTGCCGCGCCCGATGTGAAGGTCATCGGCGATTCGCAGACGCTGCAACTGGCTGCCGCCGAACTGCGCCGCGACCTGACCGCCGCGCCGCTTCCGGTGGTGCTGGCCCGTGCGGACACCCCGGAACTGGCCGCGCTACGCCTGCCCACGTCCATGCTCGGTACCGAGGGCTACCTCGTGCGTGCTACCACTGTCGCGGGGCGCCCCTCGCTGCTGGTTACCGGCAATACCGATGCCGGGGTGTTCTACGGCGCCTTTGCCGCGATCCGTGCGCAGAAGACCGGCGCCGACCTTACGAAACTGGACCTGACCTCTGCGCCGAAGGTCAAGCTGCGCGTGCTCAACCACTGGGACAACCTCGATGGCAGCGTGGAGCGCGGCTATGCGGGCCAGTCGCTGTGGGACTGGTGGACGCTGCCCGACTTCAAGGACCCGCGCTACACCGATTATGCTCGCGCCAATGCCGCGCTCGGCATCAACGGGACGGTGCTCAACAACGTCAACGCCAGCCCCGACAGCCTGAGCGCCGCCTACATCGCCAAGGCCGCCGCGCTGGCCGACGTGTTCCGGCCCTGGGGCATAAGGGTCTACCTCTCCGCGCGCTTCTCCGCGCCGATCGAACTGGGCGGACTCAAGACCGCCGACCCTCTCGATCCCGAAGTGCAGGCCTGGTGGAAGGCCAAGTCGGACGAGATCTACCGCGCGATCCCCGATTTCGGCGGCTTCCTCGTCAAGGCGAACAGCGAGGGGCAGCCCGGCCCGCGTGATTATCACCGCACCCATGCCGAGGGCGCCAACATGCTCGCCGCCGCCGTCGCGCCGCATGGCGGCGTGGTGATGTGGCGCGCCTTCGTCTACGCCGAGACCGACCCCGACGACCGCGCCAAGCAGGCCTATAGCGAGTTCAAGCCGCTCGACGGCAAGTTCGCCGACAACGTGCTGGTGCAGGTGAAGAACGGCGCGATCGACTTCCAGCCGCGCGAACCGTTCCACCCGCTGTTCGGCGCGATGCCCAAAACGCCGATGATGCTGGAACTGCAGATCACCAAGGAATACCTCGGCTTCGCGACGCACCTCGCCTACCTCGGCCCGCTGTTTGAAGAAGTGCTAGAGGCCGACACGCGCGCCAAGGGCAAGGGATCGACGGTGGCGAAGGTCGTCGATGGTGCGCTGGAGGGGCATGATCTCACCGGCATGGCGGGCGTCGCCAACATCGGGCGCGATCGTGACTGGTCCGGCTCGACGTTCAACCAGGCCAACTGGTATGCCTTCGGCCGTCTCGCCTGGGATCCGACGCTGTCGGCCGAGAGGCTCGCTCGCGAATGGGCGCTTCAGACATTCGGCGACGATCCGAGCGTGGTCGATGCCGCCGTCTCGATGATGATGGAATCGCGCGAGGCGGTGGTCGATTACACCGGCCCGTTCGGGCTGGCGCACCTGATGGATACCGGCCACCATTACGGGCCGGGGCCTTGGGTGAACGAACTCGCTCGGCCCGAGTGGAACCCTACCTACTACCACAAGGCCGACCGGAACGGCATCGGCTTCGACCGTACGCGCACCGGCAGCAACGCCATCGCCCAGTATGCCCCGCCCGTCGCGCGCATGCTCGCCGACCCGCGCACTACGCCGGAAAGCGAACTGCTATGGTTCCACCACCTGCCATGGGACTGGAAGATGAAATCCGGCCGCACGCTGTGGCAGGAGATGGTCGCCCGTTACGATCGCGGCGTCGCGACGGTGGCACACATGCAGCAGCAATGGGCTGGTGTGAAGGGGGCGGTCGACGCCGAACGCTGGTCCAAGACCGCCACTTACCTCGCCATCCAGCACAACGAGGCGCGCTGGTGGCGTGATGCGAGCCTGGCCTACTGGATGTCGGTCAACGGGCTGCCGTTGCCGGAAGGCAGTCCCGCGCCGGAGCACGATCTGGCGTGGTACAAGGCCCAGCGGTTCCCGCTGGCCCCGGGGCATTGACTTAACGGAGCCACCGCTACCTGCGGAGGGGCGGGGGCGTGATGAGCTCACATCGAATCGTCATTGCGAGCGAAGGAAGAATCAGCCTGATATTATTGCCTTCCTTCGTTGTTCACGTCGTTCGCCTCTACCAGTCGCCTGCGAAGGCACAGGGCCAGCTGATCTCAGCGCCTCGCTGTGAGCATCGTGTCTTGGTGAGACTTCGGATAAGTTTGCGCCTGTGGAGGGCGCGACCGCGAAACTGACGATCGTTCCGCGCCGTCAGAGGGCGGGGTCTGAGGACCACTCACCCCTGACGCGGCGCTGTATCGGATTCGCGCTGGATGAACTCGAAGGGCATCTGGACGTGCGAGGGCGTGAAGGCGCGTTCCTCGCGGCGGTTGCGGATTTCCTCAATCAACAGTTGCACCGCCATACGTGACATCTCGGCGATGGGCTGGCGGATCGTGGTCAGTTCAGGCCAGGTGAACGTCGCCTGTGGGGCATCGTCGAAGCCGACCACGGTGACGTCACCCGGCACGTCGAAGCCCAGCCGGTGGGCGACGGAAACGGTCGCCGCCGCCATGTCGTCGTTGCTGGCAAAGATCGCTGTCGGTGGCCGCTCACGCTCGAGCAGGCGGTGAGCTGCCTCGAGGCCCGAGCGGTAGGTGAACAGGCCGGGTAGGATCAATTCTTCGTCGATCGCGATGCCGCTGTCGCTCAATGCCGCCTGGAACCCCTGAAGACGCCGCGCTCCGGCGCTCTGGTTGGGGTTGCCCTTGATGAAGCCGATCCGCCGGTGTCCCAGCGCGACGAGGTGGCGCGTCATAGCCTCGGCCGCGCCAATGTCGTCTATGTTGACCGACGACAACGCGCTGGACGGCTTGCCGGAAGCGACGATCACTGTTGGCGTGCTTCTGTGCAACAGGTGGTCGATGATCACCGTATCGTCGCACAGGGGCGGCGGCAGGACGATGCCGTCGATGCCGTTGTCGACCATGCGGCGCACGATGGCGAGCACCTCGTCCTCCTTGTCGCAGAGCTGCACGAGGAGTTGCACGTTCGAGCGGTTCGCCTGGTCGAGACTACCGACCAGAAATTCGTTGAGATACCCCGCGCTGGGGTTGGCGTAGAGTAAGCCGATGCGGATCTCGTTCGCGGTGGCAAGATTGCGGGCGGCGGCGCTCGGCGAGTAATTTAGCTCCTCGATTGCCTTGAGCACTCGGGCACGGGTCGCTTCTTTGACGTTGCCCTTGTCGTTCATCACGCGCGAGACCGTCATTAGCGAGACTTCGGCGCGCTCCGCGACGTCGGCGATGGTCAGGGTGGAGCGCGATCGCCGCGCGGTGCGCCGCCGCGGTGTGGGTATAGCGCGTTCCCCGGGCATGTCCTGGTTCGTATCCTGATCTGTCACGCTAGCTTGATCCCCATGCGGCGAGCCGTCTCGCTCCGGGAAACCCGCCGCTTACATGCTCAGTCTATTACAATTTTCCTGCAGCGCTGCCAGCGTTTACGTGCCGCGAGAAAGGATCAGCCGATCGGTAGGGGCGGTGCGGATGACCATGCCCAGACTTGCGCTCTGTCCCGGGTCCAACACCGCCGTGCCGCCGCCGTGACGTCCGAACGCGTCGGGCATTGCCGTGGTCGGTTCGAGGCAGAGGAAGTTCTCGCCGGGCGGGGCGTAGAGGTGCAGGAACCGAGCCTCGGACGAGGTCACGCTAACGGTCCCAAGCCGGGCTTCGCCCTGCCAGCCGAACCAGCAGTTGTCTGTCAGGTTCACAGGATTGGGCATGGCGCCGGCCCCGAAGTCTCCAAAGGTATCGGCGGGCGCGGTCTCGACCGGGACCATGCGCGCGTCGCTCAGCCAGACGCCCTCGGCGATAAAGGTCACCTCGGCCCTTGGGTTGCGAACGAGGTAGGGATGGTGGCCGAGCCCGCAGGGCATGGCGCGGTCGGACTGGTTGGTGACCTCCAGCGTCACCTGCAGCGCGCCGTCTTCCAGCACGAAGGCCTGCGTAGCGAACCAGTCCCATGGCCAGTGCTCGTCAGCCGAATGCATGCAGGCCAGCACCGCGCGGTTGGCCTCCTGAGCCTTCACCATCCACGGCATGATCCAGCCGAGGCCGTGGATCGGATGCTTGAAGCTCGCCACGTTGCGGGGCAGGGCATAATCCTCTCCCGCGAAGGTGAAGCGTCCGTCCGCGATGCGGTTGGCGTAAGGGACCAGCGGGAAGCAGGCGGCATCTAGCGGGCTCGCGGCATTCGCCGGGGTCGGGCGCAGGATCGGCACGTCGCCGACGGCGAACGAACCGATAGCACCGCCCAGATCGGGCAGCAGCGTCGCTGCGCTGCCGCCCGAACGCAGTTGGATCAAGCGGCCATCTCCTCAAGCGTGCGGCCGCGCGTCTCGGTCACCATGGCGCGAACGAAGAAGAACGAGAGGAAGGCGCTTAGCGCATAGAACCCGTACGTCAGCGGCAGGCCGAGCCCGGAGGCCATCGCCGGGAAGCTGACGGAGATCGCGAAGTTGGCGATCCACTGTGCGAAGCCTGAGACCGCCAGAGCTGAGCCGCGAATCTGGTTGGGGAACATCTCGCCCAGCATCACCCACATGACCGGCCCCCAGCTGACGTTGAAAAATACGACATAGGCATTGGCGGCGATCAGCGCGACGGTGCCGACGTTGTCCGACAGGGTCAGGTGCCCGCCCACGAAGCTGCCGCTGGCAAAGCACACCGCCATCGTGCCAAGCGTCACCGCCATGCCGGCCGAGCCGATCAGCAGCAGGGGCTTGCGGCCTAGCCGATCGATCAGCAACACGGTGACGAGGCAGGCCAGGATAGAGAGCGTGCCCGACAGGATGTTGATCAGCAGCGCGTCGCTTTCAGAAAAACCGACCGACTGCCACAGCACCGCGCCGTAGTAGAACACGATGTTGATGCCGACCAGTTGCTGAAACACGGCGATGCCGATGCCTGCCCACACCAGCTTGCGCAGGCGGCCGGTCGCGGGGTCCTTGAGATCGGCGAAGCCTGGCCGGTGGTGGTCGGCGGCGATGGCAATCAGGCTGGAGCTGATGTCGACGGTCATCTTTGCGGCGGTCTGTGCGCCAAAGATGCGGGTGAGCACGGCCTGGGCCTCGGCCTCGCGTCCGCAGGCGACGAGGTAGCGTGGGCTTTCGGGGATCATAAACAGGGCGATGAGGTAGATCACGGCCGGGATCACCTGCATCCAGAACATCCAGCGCCAGGCGGGCAGGCCCAGCCACAGCGGCGCCGTGCTGGCGCCAGCATGGCTGGCCAGCGCCCAATTGGCGACGAAGGCGCCGGTCAGGCCGGTGATTATCATGATTTGCTGCAGGCTGGAAAGCCGTCCGCGGATTGAGGCGGGAGCTACCTCGCTGATGTAGACCGGGGCCAGCACGCTCGCCGCGCCCACGCCGATGCCGCCGATCAGGCGGGCGATGACGAATAGCAGCGATGAAGTGGCCGCGCCCGCGCCCAGCGCGCTGACGACGAACAGCGCCGCGCCGATCATCATCACGTTTCGGCGGCCCCAGACGTCCGCGAGGCGGCCCGCCACGAAGGCGCCGATGGCACAGCCCACCAGGATCGCGCCGACGTTGAGGCCGGTACCCAGCTTGGAGAGGCCGAAGGCCTTCTCCAGCCCGTCCTGCGTGCCGTTGATGACGCCGCTGTCGTAGCCGAACATGAAGCCGCCGATCGTCGCCACCGCGACGATCATGGCAACGAAGGCCATGTTGACCTTGCCGCCGTACTCCACGCCGGAAGGCGAGCTGCCCATATCTATCGCGGCCATTTGATCACATCCTCTTCACTTGTGCGTATTGTCGCATTCTAGTTTGCGCGCCGCTGCCCTGTCGCAGGGTCAGCTCGCGGGATATCCCGGCTTCAGGCCCGGCACCTCCACTGTGAAGGTGAATAGGTCTCCGGCATGGGGTTGCGCTGCCAGTTCGGCGTCTGACAAGCCCTTGCGCGCAGTCGTCGCATAGACGGTGGCAAGGTCCGCGCCGCCGAACGCGATCTTGGTGACGTTGGCGACCGGGAACTCGACCCGGCCAAGGAACGCGCCGTCAGGCGCGAAGCGCGCGACACCCCAGCCGCCGAACAAGCCGACCCAGACGGTGCCCGCGCTGTCTACCACCGGGCCGTCGGGATAGCCCATGCCGTCCGGGATGCGCGCGAAGAACCGCGCCTCGCCTGGATGTCCGTCCGCGCCGACGGGGGCCGACAGAATGTTCCGCTCCAGCGTGTCCACGAGGTAGACGGTGTCGCCGCCGGGCGAGAAGGCCGGGCCATTGGTGATGACCATCGGTTCGGGCGAGAGCGCGACGCAGGTACCGCCATCGAACCGGTAGTAGCCGCCGCTCGGCGCTTCCTCGGCATTGTCCATGGTGCCCAGCCACACCGAACCGTCCGGATGGACGGCGGCGTCGTTGAGGCGGTTGCCGGGCAAGTCGGGCTCGACCGCGTGGACCAGGGCGAAGGCGCCGTCCGCGAAGCGATGCACGCCCGCCTTAGCGCCGACCAGCAGAGCTCCGTCGGCCAGCGGGATCACCCAGGCGGGCTCCTCGGGCGCATCGATGGTGTCCAGCGCGGCGCCTAGCACGCCACTCGCCGGATCGAAGCGGTGGAGCTTGTGGCCCTTGATGTCAACGAACCACAGGCACTCGCGCGCGGTATCCCACACCGGGCCTTCGCCCAGCGTGGCGCCGACGCTGCAGGCGACGTGAGGCGTCATCTCAGCGCCAGCCGGCATCAACGAAATACTCGTGGCCCGTGCACATGCGTGCGTCGTCGGAGGCGAGGAAGAGCGCCAGCGCCGCCACATCGACGGGCTGGACGCGGGTCTGGAGGCACTGCGCATCAAGGATCTCGCGCTCGCCTTCGGGCGTGTACCACTTCTCTTGCCGGGGCGTCTGGACGTTGCCGGGTACGATCGCGCAGACGCGAATGTTGCGTGACCCGAGTTCGCGGGCCATGGCGCGGGTCATGCCCTCAATGGCGGCCTTGGCGGTCTGGTAGAGCGAGAGCTGGTCGAGCGCGAGGTGCCAGCTGATCGAGCCGAAGTTCAGGATCACGCCGCCGCCCGCCGCTTCCATGAAGGGCACGGCCGCCTGGGCGGCGAAGAACAGGTGGCGCAGGTTCACTGCCATGCGCTCGTCCCAGTATTCGGGGGTGACGTCAGCGATGGCGTGGCGGTCGTCGTTGGCGGCGTTATTGATGAGGATGTCGAGCCCGCCCAGCACCGCGTGCGCCGCCGCGACTTCGGTCTTCACGAAGTCGAGGTCCTTCAGGTCGCCTACGGCGAAGCGGGGGGTGAACTCCACCTTGCCGTCGAGGCTCGCCACCAGCATCTCGGACGGTTCAGCGGCGATGTCGACGAAGGACACTTTCGCGCCCTGCCGAGCGAAGCTCTCGACCAGTGCCGCGCCGATTCCTGAGCCGCCTCCCGAAACGAATACCCCTTTGCCGGCAAGCGAGGGATAGCGCGCGGTCTGGCCGGTGAGGGCCGGTGTCGTGGTGGTCAACATGGTATTCCTTAGAAAATCAGGCATTCGTGGGCGGGAGCGGCGCATTCCGGTCCCAAGCCCCGTTCGTCGTGGCGAGTGAGCGAAACAATCGCGGGCCACTTGGGGCTGCCCTGCATTGCTCCGGCGAGGCCCGGCGCCTCCAGAACGCCTCGCAAGGGCGAGGGGAGAGGCTCAGACAAGCGCACCGGCTTTCGCGCCGATCAATCCGCGCGCGGCGAGATTGCGGTAGAGGGCGGAAATCCCGGTTTCCCAGGCAGGCGCATCGTGCGAGGTGGCGACGGTGTTGGCCAGCGTGCCGAGGCGGTCGCTGGAGATCGTCACGACGTCTCCGACCTTGTGGGTGAAGCCGCGTCCGGGCGCATCACGGTCCTGTGTCGGCGCGAACAGCGTGCCCAGGAACAGCACGACGCCGTCGGGGTACTGGTGCTCGGAAAAGCACTGGCGCAGCAGGTCGAGCGGCGGGCGGCTGATTTCAGACATGCGGCTCTCACCTTCGAGGAGGAAGCCCTCGGTACCCTCGATGCGCAGCAGCACCCGTGCGTTCTCTACGTCGGCAATGGAATAGCCGCGGTCGAACAGGCGCACGAACGGGCCGATTGAGCAGCTGGCGTTGTTGTCCTTCGCCTTGCCGAGCAGAAGGGCCGAGCGCCCTTCGAAATCACGCAGGTTGACGTCGTTGCCGAGCGTCGCGCCGACCGCCTTGCCATGCGCGTCGGCGAGGATCACGATCTCCGGCTCCGGGTTGTTCCAGTCCGAATCCGAGCGGATACCGATCGTCGCGCCCGATCCCACCGTGGAGAGCACCGGCGACTTGGTGAAGACTTCCGCGTCTGGCCCGATCGCCACCTCGAGGTACTGCGACCACATTCCGTCCTCGATCAGCGCAGCCTTGAGCGCTGCCGCTTCCGGACTGCCGGGCACGACCGAGCGGATAGAGCCACCGATGCGCCCCTCCAGACCGCCGCGAACGGCCTGCGCCTTGTCGGCATCGCCGCGGGCGCGCTCTTCGATCACGCGCTCCAGCGCCGAGACCGCGAACGTTACGCCCGCTGCCTTCACGCACTGCAGGTCGATCGGGCTGAGCAGCGGGGCGCCTGCCAGAACCTCTTCCGCCGAACCGAGCGCGCGGCCCTGGTTTGCGTCGAGGTTACCAGTGCCAACGAGATCGGCGACAGTAGGGGCTACGAGGCTCATGTCATAGGCTTGGCCGCCATGCAGCAGTACCGGAGTCGGGCCTTCGCCAAGGTCGAGCCGGCCGAGGAACAGCCCCTCGCGCCAATCCGCCGGAAGCATGGAGAGGATATCGGTCATGTCGGGCATCCTATTCTCTTTATGCTATGGGAGCGCTATCACACCGCCATGCAAAGTCAATCATGCGGGCTGGAGGGGCGTGCGGGCCCTTCCGCTCCGGCGGCGGCGTCAGTGATTGTGCCGCGGCGTCCTTTCGGCGATCCGGCGGTATCTCACGGCCATGTCCATGACCGCGCCGTCCGCCATCTGGCCGGTCTTCTCGCGGAAGAGTTCCTCCCACGGGGTATGGCTCTGCGGCACGGGCGGCGGGGTGTTCTCGGCCTTGCGGCGGGCGATCTCGGCCGCATCCACCAACGCATTGCAGGTGCCGGCGCGGATGTCGATGCGGATGGTGTCGCCGGTGCGCAGCCACGAAAGACCCCCGCCCGCTGCGCTTTCGGGCGAGCAGTTGAGGATCGAGGGGCTGTCCGAGGTGCCCGACTGGCGCCCGTCGCCGAGTGTTGGCAGCCACTGCACGCCGTTGCGGATCAGCGCGTCGGGCGGCTGCATGTTGACGACTTCGGCCGAACCTGGCCAGCCCATCGGCCCGGCGCCGCGCATGACGAGGATGCAGTCGGCGTCGATCTCGAGTGAGGGATCGTTGATGCGGTGGTGATAATCGTCGCCGCCCTCGAAGACGACCGCCCGGCCCTCGAACACCCCTTCGGAGCCGGGGCGCGAAAGGTAGCGGCTCTGGAACTCGGCGGAGATCACCGAGGTCTTCATGATGCCGAAGTCGAACAGATTGCCCGACAGGACAAGGAAGCCCGCCTTCTGGCGTAGCGGCTGCGCGAAGGGGCGGATGACCTCGCGGTCGCGCGCTTCGCAGCCCTCGAGGTTGGCGGCCAGCGTCTCGCCGGTGACGGTGAGGCAGTCCTGCGCCAGGACGCCCGCCTGCTGCAGTTCCCACATGATGGAGGGCACACCGCCCGCGCGGTGGAAGCGCTCGCCGAGGAAGCGGCCGGCGGGCTGCATGTCGAGGATCAGAGGCAGATCGTAGCCGTGCTCAGTCCAGTCCGAGGCGGTGAGTTCGACGCCCGCATGGCGCGCCATCGCCATGATGTGCGGCTGCGCGTTGCTCGACCCGCCGATCGCGCTGACGACGCGGATGGCATTGAGGAAGCTGTCGCGAGTTAGGATATGCGAGGGGCGCAGGTCTTCGTGCGCCATCTCTACGATGCGGCGGCCGGTCTCGTAGGCGTATTGCCCACGTTCGCGATAGGGCGCCGGGATCGCCGCGCAGCCGGGGAGCGAGAGGCCCAGCGCCTCGGCCACGGCGTTCATCGTGGAGGCGGTGCCCATGGTGTTGCAGTGCCCGGCGGAAGGCGCGCTGTCGCAGGCAAGCTGGAGGAATTCCTCCTCATCGATCTCGCCGGCGGCCAGCTTGCGGCGGCTGCGCCAAATGACGGTGCCCGAGCCGACGAGATTGCCTTCGTGCCAGCCGTCGAGCATCGGCCCGCCGGACAGGACGATGGCGGGGATGTCGACCGTAGAGGCGGCCATGACCTGCGAGGGCGTGGTCTTGTCGCAGCCGGTGGTCAGCACAACCGCATCGATAGGGTAGCCGTAGAGAATCTCGACCAGCCCCATGTAGGCGAGGTTGCGATCGAGCGCGGCGGTCGGGCGGCGGCAGTTCTCGAAGATCGGATGGACCGGGAACTCCATCGCGATGCCACCGGCATCGCGGATGCCATCACGCACCCGCTTGGCAAGGTCGAGGTGGATGCGGTTGCAGGGAGACAGGTCGCTGCCCGACTGCGCGATGCCGATGATCGGACGCCCCGAGCGCAGTTCCCCCGGCGTGATGCCGTAGTTCATAAAGCGCTCCAGATAGAGCGCCACCATGTCAGAGCGCGCGGGATCCGCGAACCAGTCCTGTGAGCGGAAACGGCGAGCCGAAGGAGAGTGCGTCGGGGCATCCATCGTCATCAACCCAGCTTCAGCACGCCGTCGATGCGGCGAGGGGCGTTCCACGGGTTGCCGTCGCGAAGGCCCTCGGGGAGCAGCGCGGAAGGCATGTTCTGGTAGCACACGGGACGCAGGAAGCGCTCGATCGCCGAGGCGCCGACGGAAGTGGTGCGCCCGTCCGAGGTCGAGGGGAACGGACCGCCGTGTACCATCGCGTGGCACACTTCCACGCCCGTCGGCCAGCCGTTGACGAGGATGCGTCCGACCTTGCGTTCCAGCACCGGCAGCAGCAGCGCGGCGTCCGCTTCGTCCTCGGCGTCGAGGATCAGCGTGGCTGTAAGCTGGCCTTCGAGGGCGGCGATGACCTTGAGCGCTTCGGCCATGTCAGTGACCGTAATGACGAGCGAGGAGGAGCCGAAGACTTCCGCGCCCAACGACGGATCGGCGAGGAAATCCGCGGCAGTGGTCCTGAACAGCGCGCCCTGCGCTTGATGCGGGCCGGTCGGCTCCACGCCGCGCGCGAGGGTGGCGATGGCGCCGTGACCTGCCAGCGCGCTCACGCCCTCGACATAGGCCGCGTGGATGCCCGGCGTTAGCATGTCCTGCGCCGCGCTGCCGCCCATCGCCGCCGAGGCCGAGGCGAGGAAGGTCTGGAGGTCAGGCCCGTCGATTGCGATGACGAGGCCGGGGTTGGTGCAAAACTGCCCCGCTCCCATCGTCAGCGAGCCGACGAAGGCCGCGCCCAGCGCTTCCGCCCGCGCGGCCAGGGCGGCGGGGAACAGGACGACCGGGTTGATCGAGCTCATCTCGGCATACACCGGGATCGGCTCGGGGCGGGAGGCGGCGGTGCGCATCAGCGCCATGCCGCCTGGGCGCGATCCGGTGAAGCCGACCGCCTTGACACGGTGGTCGGCGACCAGCGCGGTACCCGCCTCACGCGTGGCGGGAAGGTACGAAAACACGCCCTCGGGCAAATGGCACAGCGCCACCGCGCGCTGGATCGCGCGGGCGACCAGTTCGCCGGTCCCGGGATGGGCGGAGTGACCCTTGACGATGACCGGACAGCCCGCCGCGAAGGCCGAGGCGGTGTCGCCGCCCGCGACCGAGAAGGCGAGGGGGAAGTTACTGGCGCCGAACACCACGACTGGGCCGAGTGCGACCTTGCGCACGCGCAAGTCCGGGCGCGGCAGGGGCGCGCGCTCGGGCAGCGCGGGGTCGATGGTGAGGCCCGCCCAGCTGCCTTCGCGCAGGACTTGCGCGAAAAGGCGCAGCTGGCCGGCCGTGCGGCCCCGCTCGCCCTCGATGCGGGCGCGGGGAAGGCCGGTCTCGGCCATGGCGCGTTCGATGAGCGGTTCGCCGATACCAACGATCTCGTCGGCGATCGTTTCGAGGAACACTGCGCGGGTTTCCGGCTCGGCGTTAGCGAAGGCGATCGAGGCGTCGTCCGCCAGCGCGCAGGCGCGCTCGACTTCGGCAAGGCCCGCCGTGGTGAAGCGTGGCTCCAGCGTCTCGACTGTCGCGGGGTTGATCGCGGCATAGCTTGCCTGCGTGTGTGCTTCTTCGCGGCCGATAAGGATGGCACCGGTAATCATCTAAATGTCCTCTCTCGATCGTGGGTCTAGCCCACTTTTGTTCCGTATGGATGCTTTCCCTGCGCATCTTGGTCAAACCGCTCTCGGCCGAGCCGAACGGCATCCAACGAGAATCATCATTTCGTATGATAGCGCTATCTTCGGTTGCGAAAATTGTCAATTGACGTGTGTATTGAAGGAAGAATTGTTTGCAGATCGACGACAACCGGGTCACGCGGCGATGCCGATCAGGTTCCTGAAATACGGACCAACCAACAGATGAGGCGTTCAGTGCCTCATATGAAGCACACCGAACAGGGCAAGGCCGGCCGGTAGGGTAGGGTGGGGTAGGAAACCCAACAAAATCAGTCATTCCTGAGCCAGAACGACCATGCAGTTCAGGGGTAGTCGCTGGCTCTGCGCCGGCCGTAGTCGAGCGCCCCAGCGGCTTTGAAAGGGTTAAGAGGCCGCAACGCAGGATCGATGGCGGAAGCCGCCTGAGACCGTCACCACTCTGCGGGACACAGAGTTGCCGGCGTTAGGGCTGCGCTGCCGCCCCAGTGGCCACAAAAGCTGGATCATCCGCTGCCGGGAGCGCGGCGTGGAGCGCTACCGCACGCTGGGTGTCCTGCCGGATACGACTGCGCGCCAGGCGCACCCGGAAGCAGCGAAGGTGCTTCGCTATGTCGCGATCGATGGCTTGCCGCAAAAGCCCGAGCAGAGTGCCGGGGAAGGGCTGACGTTCGAGCAGTTCGCGCCCGAATTCATCCTGTGCCGCCAAGGGCGTTGGAAGCCAGCGACGACGAGCCGGAACGAGTACGCCCTTACGCGTGTTAACGAGTACAAGACGAGGGGTGCTCCGTGGCGTCTGCCGGAACAAGGCCGTTGGATGGTCCACAGCGCAACGGGAGTCCCCCTAACACGATAGAATCCGACGGTGGATGAGCTCTGGGGGCGCAAAATTGCGGTCGTTCATTGTAATCGAAACTTAGCAGCCGCCAAACGCGTGGCGGCAATTCGAGGGCCATGGGCGCCCGACAGACTCAAGCGACCGGTATTAGAGCCTCAAGGTCTCCTGGCCCAATGAGCTGCACCAGACGCAGTTTCGAAATCGTCGAAACTGCGTGCCTCCCAGTCTCGCGACGCTGCATTTGCCATCTCTGCTAGCGCTGATCCCGGACCAAGTTCTAGTATTCGAGAAACGCCACGTTCCTGCAGGGCGATCAGCGTCGCGGCCCAGTCGATCGGGCTGGCCATCTGCGCCGCCAGATAGGGGATGGCGCGTGCCGGGCTGCTGACCAGCGACTGACGCTCCGTGCTCATGAGACGCAGCCGAGGGCGTTCAGGTTCTACGCTCAGCAGCGCAGTCTGGAACGGGGCGACCGCGCTTTCCAAAAGCGGCGTATGGGAGGCGACGTGCACGTTCATCGCGGCTGCACGCACGGCGCCC
>Ga0247734_1000411_pt1 | contig 38058 bp, 37 predicted proteins | sample UWRJL103311B2_FD_180933 | JGI IMG/M metagenome (GOLD analysis project Ga0247734, IMG submission 180933) | Plant litter microbial communities from Arlington Agricultural Research Station in Wisconsin, United States - UWRJ-L103-311B-2 | ecosystem: Environmental > Terrestrial > Plant litter >...
TAACACGAGATGGGATGCTGTCACGCTAAGGCGAATGCGCGGCTAGGGGCAAAGTGAAGGCGACTAAAAGTTTGGGTGTGTGTTGGGTGTGTGTTGGGTGTTCGTCCCTTCGTGCCGTCATTCCCCCGTACTTTTCATTTGGTAAAAGAACTACCACAACCATCTACTGGACTACACAAACCACACTGTTTCCGACAACCACCGGACTACCTGCTGTTGAAGCCCCTGCTTCAGGTGATCGAAAGCACTGGCAATCGCTCCCCATATCCTCACTGCCAACTGCATCGCCTTCTTCCAGACCAAGCTAGTCCCTCGTGCTTCACCAAACAAATGAATCCTGATACTCCGACGACGCGGGACTTGCGGTCTTCAATCGCATGTGCATTATGTCGCAATCGCAAGGTTAAATGTAAAAATAAAGGTGCGGGATCAAGTTGCAAGTATTGCACTATGAAGAAGTTGAAATGCGAATACACTATAGTTAAGGGATGTTCTGTAAGAAAGAAAAACGAGGTTGAGGATTTAGTGAATAGCCCAGGGCTAACATTGCAAGCATGGCATGATTTGCTGAATCGCCGGAGTTTAAATTCGAAGGTATGGGATGAGATCTATAACAGCTTCATGGCGCGCTACTCAACGGAAATGCCGTTCCTTCATCCGCCTACCATCAGACAGCTAATACGTCAAATTATATCACCAGATTCTTCGATAGCATCAGCAGATTCTTCGATAGCATCAGCAGATCTAAAGAATGGAAAAATTCAGCTGTTATCGATTCTAACGCTTACAGCTAGGTTTCATACTGGACTGTATTCCAGCGAATACTACGCTGCGGCTCTCAAACAAGCTGTTGACTTTACAACTCTTTCAATTTACAACATCCAAGCCTACTTAATGCTTGGATTATATGAATGGGGTCAGACCAGAGAATTGAGCGCCTATCACTATATTGGTATTGCTATAAGATTGGCACAAGCAATGGAATTGTTTTATAAAGACCTTGACGAGGACCGCACATTTGACCTCACTCCCTTACACGACCAAGATATGAGGGGTCACAAGAGGACTATTGAGAAAGAAAGCGGGCGACGTACCACGTGGAGCTGCTTTATTATGGATCGGATGCTTTCTCAGATATACGGGTATACCATGATCTCGCTCGAGCAGTTAAAGATCCAGGTTCCTTGCTCTGAAAACGAATTCTTATTTGGCCAAGATGTAAAGACTCATCTTTTGACCAAGTCTACTCTACCCAACAATATTATAAACGACGATAGAATTCTCGCCATATACATTCAATTGGTTGAGGTTTTTGGTAGATTGTCAGAGTGGAGTTATGGCAGAGGTGGAAGCATCGAGACCAAACCTCCCTGGGACAGTTCAAGTACATTCTTTAAGCTACAAAAAGAGCTGGGGAACTTTATTGATATGCTACCGTCGAACATGATCTTTACTCAGGCTAATCTGTCCGCTTATATCGAGAAAGGATATCCCATGGCTACAACTTACGTCTCTATACACACGCTCTACTCACAGTGCATTATTATGCTACACAGAGAGTACATCCAATTTATACCACCCTTGGGTCCGTTTCATGAAAACCATGTTCATGGCAACTTTTGGGAAAAGAGCGCGGAAGCTATTTTTCAGGCAGCAACAGACATCGTGGATATTGTTCAGGCTTGCCAAGATAAATACGTTTTACTTGAGTCGCCACAGATTGGATTTGCAGTCTGGCTAGCAGCTTTCGTGTGTGTGTATGCAAACTATTTTCAACAGATCAACATTGGTGAATATTTGTATCTACAATCTGGCCAGATTAGTGACTATTATCCGAACAAGGATTATATGGGTCAGGCAGAGAATATTCTTGTGAAGATGGTTCCAAGGCTAAAAATGGCTCAAAGATACCTCGACATGCTTGGAAAAATGCGCAATTACTTTTCAAAAATCAAACCCCAATTTCAAGAGCAGATCTACCAAAAATGGTCCAGTGATGGGGATGATCTCAAGAGGAAGCTGAAAAGGATTGAAATGCATTATGAAATAGATGAAACTGTGACATTAGAAAGTTTAGATAGTGTTGACGACGAAATTTCCTCTAGATCAAGTATAGACGAGGGATTTGTCAACTCTGATGCTATACCGAATATTGAAGCTACACCTAAGACCAGAACTTGGGCTTCAACTGATGGTCAAATATTCCAGGGCAATACCAAATATCAGCAATCTCTAATGCAAAACCTAAACTCTCGAAGTCCGCCAGACAGCCTACAATATCAACAACATAACGCATTCATCACCCAATATATGCAATCTGCTCCTACTGCTCAAGGAGGACAACAACATAGCAACCAAGTTGACCATCAATGGGTAGAGTGCCCTATTATGGGGATTGATTACAATAGCATAAATTGCATGCAGAATTCCAGCGAATTCCAATTGTAGGGTGATTACAGAGCTTGAAACTCATCTCATCGAGGCCGCCCGTCCTGATGGTCATCAACATGGAATGTTCCAAGCGTGGAGGCAGCTGAGCCAACAATTTCTTGGGTGGTAACATTGAGTTAATAGCTATAGCATGCATTTGAAACTTTTTTTTTGATAGTAGTTATAAGTTGGCATTCACCCTCTGCTCCTTCGGGGTAAGATTCCTTATAGCAAAGATCTAAACTTTGTGTAAAGACCTTTTTTCCTTGTATCAACTTTGATAACAAGGGAAAGAATAAAGTAAATATATAGGGGGAAAAGAAAGAGAATATAAAGTAAAGATTAAGGATAATATATAAGCGGTACATCCTAATACATATTCAAAAAATCACTTGTGCTCTTATTTATAATAAACGATCGTATTCTAAAGCGGCCCCGCATTTATAACATCAACCTGGACCGTTATCTAGATTCTATACTTATCCTTATACGTTATTTAATCACGAAGCTAAAGCTGCTCAAATTCTGCAGTAATAAATTCCACGCTAAACTTATAATATTTATCAGCCGTTTTCTGCACTGTGCTCAGTTTTCATCAAACACTTCACCCCTCATTTCTGCCCACCAGGCACTTTGTCGTCCTAGTTCTCCTTCCATGCCTCCTGTCAACATCCACCACTTCCTCAAGAACCAAGGCCTGAACTCCCAGCTCCTATGATCCCAGGGCGTTCCAGTCCCAGTTGGCGAATCAGCGCCCCAGCATACTATTCCACCGCTGTCGATATCTTGCGTCAGATCGCTCTCATTAAAAATATCACTTCCAACCCCACCAATACTATTGATTACACATGCTCTCAGGGCCAGTATACGTTCTCTAAAAGCTGGGAATGGAAATACATCGATGTATAGTGCGTGTTCTTGTGTAACTTGAGCTATACATGGTCGGAGGTCCGGTTTGAGGAATTCGTAGCAGGAGGCTAAGTAGGTCTGCGTGATATTTAGACTGGTCCTTGTTGGAGAGAAGAATGGAGATCTCTCCTCTGATTTTTCACGTTTGTGGCCTGTATTGTCAGTTGGTTAGTTGTTAAACAGCAAATTCTGTATCAATCTTGTAAATCTCACAGGTAGAAATGGGTTTACGATGTATCTCTGTACCAGGTCCAAGTGTGTTTTGAAATCTGTATAGGGAAATATATTAGTGATTGTAAATTCATTGCGAGTTGCAGATGTTTTGTTTCAGTACTTCCTTCGTCCTGTGATATAGACAACGGCGGCTTTTATTTCAATGGGATAATAACCTACTCTAAGCCGATATGTGCAGCATTTGCAATACAGGCTGCTATGAGTGATATTCGCACCATTGGAATATGGATTTTGGCAGGAGAAGGCATATACGCGGCTTGTGAGCCTGCAATTCTTGATGAGCTTGCTGGGGATATCTCCCTCTGTCTTTTTTCCCGGATTGCTTTGCGACTGAGAGCTTCGAGACCCGCCAACATTACATCTTCGTATTTGATTTTGTTCTCATAGAACATTTTCGTCAGTTCCTAAGGAGAAAGCTTAGCAAGGTTCATAGATAGGTAGAGATTAAAGCTCATCAGCTTGAATCCTAGGCTCATTGAGTTGTCATTATAAGTGTATCATAACGTCTCACATGTTCAGCGCTCGTTTTGATTTTGTGTTGGGTGTAAACATTGACTCAGTTCAACGAACATCAGGGTGTTTGAAATCTAGGACCGAACTCACTTCTCTTCCTCGATCTATGCTATTAGAAGGTATTTGTTCCTCAGCTGAAGTAGATGCCACATAGGCCACATTGGTGGAAGTGCCAGAAAAGGTCATTAATGGGGTTGCTGGCAACCAAGATTGTTCGATATTCTCTGATAGCCAGTAAGTGGAGTGATTGAGAGGATTCACATGATTCCCGAGGGTCTGGACTTCGACGGTTTTGGAACTGGAAGGGACCAAATTGATGTTCCTCCCTTTTAATGAATCCGTGGTCCAATACTCAACATTGCCGACCAATGGTTTGGAAGTAATTTGAGGTTGGTAGTCGAAGGCATCTGGAACTTCAGGGGGGGTGGAATTAGAATTATTTTCGTCTAAGTTAATCGTCGCAATGGCTCCGTCATTTTCATCAAGTTCATTATCGAGACTATCTGAATAGTCTATGTTATTTATCTGATCTCCGACCTCGCTTTCAAGTGAAACCCCAGTAAGATCCTCTAGACGCCGGGTCTTTTGTCTCTCACCTATATCTAGATCAACAAAGTCCAATAGCAAAATAATGTGGACAGCTTACGATACAATTTTTGAGCCCTGCGGTTTTGCTCTCTTCTATTCTGGGTTAAAGGCCGTTTCTTTTTCCGGGGCTCTCGAATCTCTTTTGCCGCCGGGGTACGGGACAGTATCTTTTTCATGGTGGTTTGATGGAACGTGTTACCACATATGGATTTGATTCTGGGCTTTCGTTCTGATTCCAAGTATCCGTGGTATTTGCCCGTTGGTTCCTCGAGTTAGGTCATTTCGGTATAAAACGTGATCTGGCTTATGCATGATACAGCCAATCAGGCAATCACTTTGATGGCTTATGAAAAGTGGAGAGGGTAAGCCATCGATTATCGGGCTTGTCATTTGGAATAGGCTATGGAAGCAATTGCAACGAGTACGCGATTAAAGCAGAAGAGATGGAAGTTACTAAGCATTTATTAAAGTCTGCATTGTAATTCGCTTGGCTTACGATTCTTGTCCAAATGATGTGTTCCACCTCTTGACATGGATTATATGCCTGAAAAGAACAAAAGGTATATAAATACAGGTAATGTCCTAAGGTTTTTACAACATCACACATACTCTCTCTCTTTTAACTAAGTTCCAACAAACATTTTCACTCTACTAGTATCCTTTACGTTGAATATTTGCTACCTTTTCACTCAACAATGACTACTTTCAACCTATTTCATCGGACATCATAGTCAGTAGAACTTTCTCAAAAATCAATCCAGACATTCAGTGTCACTTTCGGGAAGGCATTTTTTCATACCCTCTACGAGTTCAGCGATCCAGAATTTCACGATTCTTTGATTTCTGGTCAATTTTAATTTCAATTTTCCAAAATCCATAATACAGTGAAGTCAATTCAAATTGACAGATTTGGTGTCTGAGATATGTATTTTATTCACTGTTGGCATGCTTGGGAGATCAGTCTCAAATCTATTAGGAAGAAAAGATGAGCATTCGCGATCTTATTTTTCTTTTCAAAAATGTGTTGATAACTAACTGACGACCTGCTGTTCTAACAAAAGCTAACGCCAGTTCTCTTTAGTCCAGCTATTGATCCTTCAGCACCTGCAAACTCCCAAGCAGGACGAACCATCCTAATAACAGGAGGTGGGTCAGGTATTGGCTACGAGATTGCAAAATCTTTCCTCGCAGCATCCGCCGCGAAAGTAATCATAACTGGCCGAAACGTTGAGAGACTTGAGGCTGCTGTGGCTACTCTAGGTTCCTCCAAACCGACAGGGTCCACTGCTATCGTTCTATGGCGCCAACAGGATATAGCCGACATGTCGAGCATTGAGAGGCTCTGGGTGGATCTCAAGCACGATGGGGTGGAAGTTGATGTTCTGGTCTTGAATGCTATGGTTCCAGGAGCATTTGGCATCAGCGCCGGCTGGAAGCAAGTGTGGGCGTGCTTTGAGGCCAATGTTGGGGGAAATTTGCGAATGGCCGAAGCGTTCCTCGCACAAGGACCTAAAAAGGGCAAAGTAAGCAAAATTCCTCAGCACCCCTAATACCCATTCAAAGAAACTGTAATCAATGAACTAATGAAAAATGCAAGGCTATTATCAATATCTCAACAGTGGTCGCACACGCCAATCCAGCAACAAACAGCGAGGTATACTCGTCCACTAAGGCAAGCTTCACGCACCTTTTACAGAACTATGCTGGCGAAGTGCCGGTTGAAGAGTGCCAGATGATTAGTTGCCATCCTGGGAGAATTCTGACTCAAGGAGCTACGGATGCTGGTTATACGACGGATAGTATCCCACATTGGGACAATGGTTCGTGTCTCCCTCTGTATAAAAACACTCACTAACATCAAAAAAGTTGATCTTCCTGGCTCGTGGAGCGTTTGGGCTGCCACCTCCAAAGCAGCGTTTTTACATGGAAGATTCGTATGGGCTAGCTGGGATGTCGAAGAGCTTGCGCAAATGAAGAAGGAGTTTTCAGATCCCGGATTTTTACAATTCGGGTTACAAGGCATTCCTCCAGTTTCGTTATCCGGGTTTTTGGCTATGGCTTAATGTAGAGGCTGAGGTCAGAGTTGATATAATCATAGCTAACCATCGTCCCGTGCAATTTTATCAGAACATCATTTTATTCTTTATTGTACTGTAAAACAATCAATCTCTTCCATCACACTCTTCTTCGTCTCTTCATCAGCCCAACAAATCTCTACGGCGTTTTTTTCTAATCTTAATATCTCTGCATTGGTGAAATTGGATTGCTGCTTCAGTAACATCAGATTATCTATTACCCAATTTTCTTCCATAAGCGCGGGACCGTCGGAGCCAATTGTGATTTTGATGCCAGCGTCAAAGAGAGTTCGGATATAGCCAAACAATTTTGTCTCGGTATGATGCCGAACGTAAGCCCAAGGGCAGATAGTCATTCCCACAGCCTTCTTCTTAATAAGAGCAACTAGATTTGCATCCTCGGCCGCATCTAAGCCATGATCGATCCGGTCTCCTCCTGTTCCTCCAACACTCTCTGCTACCCTTTGGTTATAACATTAGGCGAGCTTTAATCTACAAGAAGGTGATAGTTACGTACTGGCGGATATGCTCATGAGTGTTCTTCTGGGTAACGTCACAATGACAGGTAAGCTTGAACCCATCTGCTCGAGCTCGAAGGTAGAGCTCCTCAAATAATGCCGGCGGTCTATCATATTCGTTTGAATCAAGACCGATACCAACAATCATGTCTTTATAGGGGAGAGCAGCAATGTACATTTCCATTGCGTCTTCAGGTGATTGATCCCGGAGCATGCACATTATCCACTGTGATTTGACCTATGAAAAGATTAGCTGACGCTTATACGTTCAAATTTTCCTAGCAGCTAACTTGAAGACGCTCGTCCGCTTCAATCTGTGCTCTTCGAAACCCATTCATGACAGCTTCAAGAGCAACCCCACGTCGTGTATGAGCCTGTGGATCAAAGAACAGCTCGCTATAGCGGACATTCATCGAAGCAGCTCTCTCAAAGTAGATCATTGCCAAATCGTAGAAGTCTTCTTCAACACGTAGAACCTCCATACCACCGAAGTAGGCATCAAAAAAAGCAGACACTTGGTTGGCGCCTTTGATACTCCGTGGCTCTAAAAGATTATACATTGTTTTCAGTTCTTCTAGCGTATTGAACTCTTTCTTGAGCCGTTCGGACCTCAGCTTAATGCCATTGCGTTGCGCCAGTTTCCAACGTAGCTCGGGGAACAAAACGCCTTCAACGTGGATGTGTAGCTCGATCTTTGGGACTTTTCATAGATTGGACTCAGTCAACTCGATGCAATAAAAGAGCAACACATACTAACTGCCAGCTACGAAAGGATCTACAGCAGTTCGAATTTGCTGCTTCCACTGCTGTAAAGTCTCATACGGAATTGGAGCACTCATTTTCCAGAATGTGGTAACAGTAAACTCTAGACGGCCTATATTGATTTTTTATTACTCGAAGAAGAAATTCGACGAGCTTTTTATGTATTCTGTAATGAAATATAGACAGGACCGAAGACTCAGAAGCTAAACGCTTGTATGAAAGTTTCTTATCAATACTGTAGCTCCCAAAGTGCGGGCCTGCTTGGACTGAACCAACAGTGGGGTGGAGATCTTGATCTTCCACACCACATCCATCATCGCTCGCCTGGCGCTTACTCGATATTAATTCTCAATTGGCATAATGAATACTCCACATAATTGAAAGACGGACTAGTAACAATATAATGGTAGTCCCGTGACTAGAATAAATATGGAGCACTTCTATGAGTACCTGTCTGATAACAATTGGAAAATGTTTCAGATTTTTAAAGTCGAAGAGATAACGGAGAAAGATAAATGTCATATACTGATAGCCTGGTACTGGTGTTTCAAAAGGTTTACGATCGCAAGTCTGTTTCTGTCATTTAAGTAAAAATTTGTCATTATAGTTCCCAATCGTGCAATACTCCAACACTCCAGTCCCGAGGGAACTCCATTCCCCAAGCCTCAACCAACCTTCGCAGTTCCTTCTCGCGTCCTGGTACAACATGCACAAACAGCCGATCTCCATCACTCATATCTGGTTCTGAATGCATAGCTGGCTCTCCGTGAGAAGAATTATACCCGTCAACCTTGAATACCACCAACTCCCCTTTGCCAATTTCCACGATTTCCATTCCTTTAACTGCCCTGGCCAAATCCACCCTTACAGATTCCGCCATATCTGCACATCCAAGACACCGGAAAGATGTACATACATGCTTCTCATCGACAGCATAGTGTCCCTTTTTTCTCTTTTCAGCATTTTTCCGATCCTCGATCTCCTTTTGCAACTGCCGAGCCCTCCTCCCATCTTTCAAGAACAAGGTTCCTGGTCCTATAAGTGCCGTGGCAATCTTCCAATTAGAAGGATTTTCTTCCATTCGTCTTTCATGGTGTTTACCATCGCGCTTCATACCTTTCTCGAACAAGTCCGCATCGAAGAATCTCCGGTCCACATGCCATCTGGGTTGAACAAAGTCCGAATTCGCTTTTTGAGCTCTGATACTCAGACAGTAGTGAGTCATATGTGTGTCTTTCATGAAGTTATGAATGAAGGTCAGAAACGGCATCAAGAGGGCAAGAATATCCCCTGAGTCAAATGTACCTCGAGACCATGTATGGTAACTCGGTGGGAGAGCATCGGGATCCAACGGGGCTCCTGTATAAGTCCATGTTGATGATGTGAGAATCCGGGGTTCTGAGAGAGGGGATTTTGGTGCTGACTGAAATCTGGAAGGCAGATATTTGTAGATCTCAAAATCGGCAGAGGAAGGAAGAGATATGGGCATACTGAGGGGTTACAACCCAGCGTTCAGACAAGTACGGAGGTAGAGGCTGGCAGTCACACTTACTCTATATACGGTAGAGTATATAACAACAACAATGACCTTTCGTTTAGGCGTTAGGACCTGGATGGCCTCATGTTCGGTCGTACTGGGCGGGGAGGTTCCAATTGGATGCCTTGCCCTTCCGGGGGCAGCATGACTGACCCCTGCTGCCCGATCCTACAGTGTTTATGCCGCAGTCGCCTTCCTCTTTCTATTATTTGCTCCGTATGCGATCTGGAAGCTCACAAGAGAGAGCGAGAACAGCATTGAGACTCGATGCTAGGAGCAAGAGATGTGTGGGAGAGCGAAAATCCCAGAACGGTTGAATGGTGATGTTGAGTCTTGGTGGCGGCACGAGAGCTGAGCAATGCAGAAAATGACTCAGGCCGAGAAAATCGCCATCGCCAGCGACATTGTTAAAACGATGTAGAACCCGCAACAACACCAACACCAACATCAACATCAACAAGAATTACGAATACAAATAGTTTAGCCAGGAAACATCCAACCCTATTGTCTAGTTCACTTGTATTGGTGCATCTTCTCTTTTGGACATCATTCCCTACCATCACTTCCGATAATGACGACGATGGAGGAATCTGCGTCTGTAATTCTAGTTTCCACGAAACAAACGAGATTTCATATCGAAAATCCTGTTTATCAAGAGGTAAAAACCCCCATCAATTGATGGCATGTCCCCTGATCGTGTTCAGCTTGATATTGAAGGTTTGAACATCACAGTCACGTCAGGCAACAAGACGGGTGTCAAGCCTAAAGGCAAAGCGAGAGCCGACGGCCTCGAAATCTTGGTTAATGCCAGCTTAAAGCTCAAAGGCGGGGTGCATTATGCACTCGTGGGGAGGAATGGAACAGGGAAGTCCAGTAAGTTGGGATGGCCAAATTGATGCTTGGCTTCAGTTCGAACCGCGAATGCAGCAATAAGTAAGGAGAATATTGGCGCAAATGGCTAATTATTCGCTGCAGCGCTTCTCAAGGCAATAGCTGAGAAGTTGATTCCTGGCATTCCCATTCAGACCAGAATTGCTATCCTCCAGCAAACTTCTAGCAGTGAGAAGGCTGGCGATGGCGGCCAAGGGCCGTCTCGCCAGCTTTCAGTGTTGGAAACTGCCATAGATAGGGCGACTTCAAGGAACGAAATCCAGAACGAAATTGATGGTCTGAAAGTCCTGTCTAAAAACAATGGTTCATGTGACTTATTTCATTAGTATTGACCAAAGCTGTGGACGGGCAGGGCTCTGCATACGCCCCCCTTCGCGCTTTACGCCATGTACAGCATGAAAGACTGAGAAAGGAGTTGTTCGAGCACGATAAGGATGCAAGGCTACGTAGTGGAACAAGAGGGTTAGCTGCAAGAAAGGCATTAGTTGCTTTTGAGAAAAAGTTTGCAGAATCATTAGATCGGCATGTATTCGCTCATTCCCGTCGATACTTTCTCTAATTTTATGGAAGTCTCCAACAGAAGGACGAGGACATTGATGAAGGGACTCTGAAGGAGGAAACCCACGCAGCAAGTGATCTATTGGTGGATCTCCAGTCTCAAATTGAACCCGCGCATATTGCCGAGATCGAAGTCAAAGCCCGCGCCATTCTATCTGGGTTAGGGTTTCCCAAAACATTCCTAGAAAAGCCAGTCGCAAACCTGTCCGGTGGCTGGAAGATGCGGACTAATCTAGCAGCATGTCTTCTCCAACCCACCGACATCATGATTCTCGATGAACCCACCAATTTCCTAGATCTTCTTGGAATTATCTGGCTACAGCGCTATCTTCTGCAGCTTCGTGATGCTGGAGCAAACCCTCCAACGGTGGTGCTCGTGTCTCATGATCGAGATTTCATTAACAATGTTTGTCAAGAGCTTATCATACTGCGAGATCAGACGCTCACTTACTTCCGTGGCGATTTGAATGTTTACGAATCTACCATGCGTGAAAAGAAGTTGCACTTGGGCAAAATGCGAGACGCACAAGATAGGCAAAAAGCACATATACAACAAACCATTCAACAGAACATTAAGCAGGGCAAAGCAGCGGGTGACGAGAATAAATTGCGGCAAGCCAAATCGAGACAGAAGAAGCTCGATGATAGAATGGGAATGACTAAATCTGCTACCGGGGGAAGATTTAAGCTGAATCGTGACTTGCAAGGCTTCCATCTCACTTCGAGAGCCGAAATTGATATCCCAGCTGATGAACGAGGGGTCTCTGTCACTTTGCCACCTGCCCCTGACTTGCGTTTCCCTGGACCACTAGTCTCTTTGGAAAAAGTTACGTTCAAGTATCCCACTACGAAGAAGGGGGATGTAGCACCAGTAGTGCTGCACGACATTGATTTGACAATTCATTTTGGGGATCGAGTTGGTGTAGTAGGATTGAATGGTTGTGGGAAATCCACGCTCATCAAGTTGATCACTGATACGACGAAAGCAACGAAAGGGGTGGTCAGTAGACATCCGAGACTGAGGTTGGGTTACTATTCTCAACATGCAGTTGAGGAGTTGCAGGCCATGGGTCAGGCTGAAGCAGAGCTGACCGCTCTAGCACTCATGACGAGAGATACTGCAGGCGAGGGAGAAATCGAGGGTGAACTTCGGGGGCTACTTGGTAGTTTAGGCTTACCAGGACGAACAGCAAGCGATGTTCCACTGAACAAACTATCCGGTGGACAACTTGTCAGACTAGCCCTCGCAAGACTTCTCTGGAAGCATCCTCAGCTCTTGGTTCTCGACGAGATCACCACACATCTTGATTACCATACCGTAACTGCGCTAGCGGATGCACTCAGTAATTGGAATGGCTCCATTCTGGTCGTGTCTCATGACCGATATTTGATTCGGAGAGTGGTGGAGGGCCAGCGGGATCGTGACGACGACGACGATGATGATACTGAGAGTGAGGATGAAGATCGACTGCCTGTGAAAAGGACAGTGTACCTTTTGAAAGCGGGGGAGATGAAGGTCCTCGGTGGCGGCGTACAGGCATTTGAAGATACCTTGGAAAAAAGGGTGAACAAGCTGATGGGAGAGTAAAACATTCCATATCAACGAAAATCAAATCTTCAAAAGATATTTCTTGAGTTTCAAGTGTATGAACTTGCTAATCATCACCTTTGACACATCAAAATATTAAGATATGATGTGCACAGCACGAGCGATTTCTAGCTGGAGTGGATGGAGCCTGGACCTAGATTCCACCAGGTCTCAGTCCCAATGCTTACTCCACTGACGGAGTGCACTGGTTTTGTGTTATTTGTGAGCCAATACTACCGCATGAGCCCCCTCCATGTACCAGGTTACAGAATTTTGGGTCCAAACTTCTCATCGACTAAAAGCAGTAGTATTGTGGACTTATCTTCTTTGGTATAGCATTAAACGGCTACGTGGCTGCTCTTTGCTCAACAGTATCACGGTCTTCTTTTAATCAACATATGCCATTATTGTATATATATATCTATAAAACTCTACAAAAGTATCACTCACAGCCTACAAATATCATCATCCATACAACATCCTACCGCCTTCCATAAGGTGGATCAGACGACATATCCCTTGAATCCGTGCTCACACTCCACTTTGATGACTCCAGCTGGTCCCCCTGTTCCGTCCCAAACGTATTTTGCGTTCTGGTCCGCTGATCGGAAGCCCAAGATTTGATACTTCTGAACCGTGGGATCGTGGCCTGTGATACACTGGAGTTTCGACCAAACCATCGATTAGGCGGCTGAATAAGACCGTTGTCATCGACGCGTGGTCCGGCTCGTCCATCGGCAGCTGGATTTGCTGCGGGCAGTGGTACTGGGACGTTGTTGTATGTGTTTGGCTTAAGTAGATCTGATGGCAGTTGTGATGCGCGAGTCTCGTTGTAAGCGGTAGCATCATGAGCCCCACCTCTTTGCATAGAGGGCGGGATATATGCCTCATTGTATGCTGCTTCGGTAGGAGCCTATATCTCGTCAGTATTTTCGCACGTTTCAGTTATTTGTATGAGCAAAGCTCGGCTTACCCCTATCGTGGTAGCTCCTGCCCACAGCCTAGAAACACTGCTTGAATCATCGTTAGGATCGCGTTTCGCTTTGTCCGTCTGCCCAAACATCATTTGGGTCATGGTCGGTTTTTCCAAATCACCGCCTTCCTCTCGAGCATGGCGGCCTTTCATAAAACGCCAGACGATAAACAAAATGATGAAGGCGGCGCCAAGTACCCCCAAAACAACACCTGCGACCATTTTGCCATCAATTGGTGACCTAAGTCCCGACACCATAGTGGATCCAGCACCAGATGCCTCTGCTAAACTTGCAGCACTTGTTCCTTGCTGCTACGTAGAATTTAGTATGCATGATACGATTCTTCTTCAAAAGAAACTTACATCTTGGAGCGCTATTAGGGTGGAAGAGGCAAGTGGTTGAACAGATGGGCCCGCTGTTGAAGTAACAGTCTCAAATTTGCTCTTGGAAGTCTGAAGCATGGGTGGCGAGATCACAGTAGGTTCTGACTGCGGAGGCTGTATAACGTTTGCAGCACTCGAAGTGGTGCCAATGGGAGTTGCAACAGCATTCTTGGATGTAGCTGTGGTTGGAAGCGGCACTGTTGTTAATGGAGGATTCGAGTTCCTTACTGAAGGAGAAGACAGTGACGGCTCAACAATGGGCAATGCGGTTGGAATTTGTGATGGGCTTTGAGCAGGTGATGGGTTAGGAGCAGGCGATGTGCTAGGAGCAGGCGATGGGCTAGGAGCAGGTGATGGGTTAGGTGACGGCGCTGAGCTAGGTGGTGCATTAGCAGCTGGTGGGGGTGGTTTTGAGGTTGCCTCCAAGGTAGGAGGAGTAGTAGTGGTCCCTATCGCCGGAGGTGTTGACTGAGCACCGGCAGCCTTCTTTACATTAGTCCATATTAATAATGACTCCGTACACATCACTCACTGTTGTAGATACCTCCGCCACCCGAGTCTTAGTCTCTTCTTCGTCTGAGCTGGGACTGTCTATACCATCCGAAGGACTATCGATACCATCTGTAGCACTATCGGGACTTTCCTCAGCCTTAGGAGCTGCAGTTTGTCTTTTCTCATTTCCATTCCGTGCCCTTCTTTCCTTGTTCTTAAAGAAACGTCGATGTCGAGCCTTGGTATCAGATGGGAGCGCCGTAGTAAATGCCTCGGGCACCAGGCCTGCCAGTCCAACTTTCAGATCGTACGACATGTTCAAAAACTACCCAACTATAACCAATACCAAAACCAAAACCAAAAGCCGAAGTAGAGACAGGCGAACGAATGTATTTCCTGATCCAGCAGATGCTCCCAAGACAAAAGTGCAAAACAAGGAATCCAGGTCAACTGGGTGCTAAGAAAAGAGATGTCGATAAAAAGAGATGAACAACAGACAAGAGATGTCGTTGAAGAACGAAGAACATTGGCACTCGGCCGTTTAAGGCAGTTTGGGAGAGCACTGCAATGGTGTCTCCACCACCAAGTCTCACCATCAGCATGGATCTCCCACTTCACCAACCAGGTATCCGCCAGTTCGATGTCGACTGTGGATCAGACGGGTCTATGCAGCCACAACTGCATTAAATCTCCTACTTGCCAGACCAGCATGTAAAACAATGGCCAAGAGCAATGATGCCGATCGTCGCAACCGTTGCTCCAACTCACCTTGGGAAAGTTGGGATACAGCCCTCGCCAGCGTATGGTGTTGTAAGAGTTGAGCGCTGGTGGTTTCAAGTCGCCTGGGCGCCAAGTCATATGAGGCTTCGCTTTGGCGAGAAAGGGGAGAAGCGAGAATTGAATGGACGTGACCCGTGCAGTAATAATGGCTGACTCTTGACGTACACTCGGTACAGTACAGTACTGTGCATACCAAAAGTGGCATTTGTATTCGGATGACAGGTCCCGGAGACAGGTCGACACGTTGTGTATTGCCTCGATGAGGAAACAGACTCGTCATGTGACTTGTCTCAAGGTGATAGATTTACGTATGCACTGGACTGTACTTTACAGTACAATACAAAAGTGAGATTACAACCTAGAAGTACAATCTTGCTACGGAGCCTGATGCTCCGATCGACCTAATACATGTTTATGTGAGAAGGGAATCTCGAGTTATTAGCTCCCTACCTGGAAATGATATCTAAGTCACCAATTTCTAGAGAGCCCGTAATATTTAGGCCATGATGGTGGCCGATGATATTGCTTTATGAGCTCAAAGCCTATGCTGACCTGAAATCGTACATAACAGCCGATCAAACAGGCATGTCGACCGTGGCACGCCAGCCCCTTGAAACAAGACGGGACTAATCATTAAGCGCCTTGACCCCCGACCAGAAAGAATAAACGATCACTCCTGAAGCTGCTCTGGAATAATAAAATTCGAATCAATCCCATATTTCCTGTCGTCCAATCTTTCCCTTCAAGGAACGGTGCGAATCGTCGTGCCGAATCAGTTTGCGGACACCACACAGAAATTAGATTACTGTGATAAATCTACGCGCCCGGGTCCCACGATAACTACAGCCAATGCTCGATGGTATCCGCCGTTCTTTGGATATAACGAACCGCGAACTGTTTCTGTCAACATATCTAGTTATTCCGAATTACACTAGGGGAAAATGAGGACGATCATAGCATGTATTGAACAGTTTTTATTTTCCCTTGTAGATCAAAGATATATCAAACGCCGTCTACACAGTATGCCACCTCATCTCAACTATACCAGCTTCCCTTTCCTATTTATCTTGCTTGATTTGACGATACACATCTGTTGCTCTGGCCTGTCGGGCTTTTGGTGTCGACTTCAAAGGCTTTCCACTTGACTTTGCCACTGCGTGTGTGGCAGCTCGGGATCGAGATGTCGGTTGCGACGAGGCAGTTTTAGTCTTGGAAGCAGTTTTTGAGTTACGAGATGCTGGTGATGAATGAGCAGAACAAAATGACTATGAAGTATTAGCTGGTCGAAATTCAGATAAGTGCTTGTAAACGTACCAAATTTGGACCAGTTCCCACAAGTTTCCCAGAAACGATGAAAGGAGTGAGCCCATAAGCATTCTTCTTCGGTGCTGTGGCCCTCTTCATTGGAATGGCGTCAGCTCTGACTGGCTTACAAACTTCATCCTCAGCCCCGTTATATGCCATGTTGACACCCCCTCCAGAATGTACATGTGACATGTTCTTTATATACTCTTTGACAGTCCTGGCTACTGTTCCCTTGACATGAAGATCAGGGCCAAATTGATACATGGCTGAAGTCGGGTCCATGGTCGTACCTTTAGGAACTGGAAGTTCTTCCCTAGAAAGAGATAGGAAATAAGCTGCGAGTCCGGAAACTTGTGCCGCAGCGAGAGACGTGCCCTCCAGCTTTTGTGAACCAGTTCCTTGCATAGCAGCGCAATAGGTGGGCATATCGCCCTTGGCCCATACCGTTATTGAGCCGGCACCTTCTTTTACCTCTCGTGTTGTCAAATGATGTCGTTGGCCATCCTTAGTAGCAGCACCAACTGTAATCAGTGCATTGTCGGGTGTCCCAAGGCAGGCTGGTATTGTGTCCTTCAAGTCGCGACTTTGGAAGTCCCCATCATTACCAGCTGCTATTACAGTGACAATGTCAAGCCTCCAACACTCTTTCAACAGACCGTTTAGTAGTTCCTTCCTCTTCTCGAATTCTTTCTCATCAGTGAGCACTTCTCTTGAATAACCTAAAATACTGTTTTAGCAGATCTCAAAATATTCTACAGATATGATAATTACCTCCAGACAAATTGATAACAGCGGATCCTGATAGAGAGTTAGTAAGTAGTTCCTAAATCATTAATATTAATACATACCAAGTTTTGAGTGACGAGAATTGGTTTGCACTTTATCCATGATGTATCCAAAAGCTGCCATTATGGCAGAGTGTTTTACCGACCCAAGTTGATACTTGTATTTTACTGGAACCACTCTTGCTTTCTTAGAGACTCCATACACTGCTCCTCCAGCTAAAGATGCCATACAATGGCCATGCCCTATCTTGTCCATCATGACAGTTTCAGACTCTGGTATATATGGCTTGCCTGCATACTTCTCCGGATGCGGCCCCGTTTGCTTATGTGTTGCAATGAAAAACTCATTTGGATCATAGGATCTAGCGAAGTCCTGGGGAGTTATTAGAATTCCTTCCAATAAGTATAATATACTTCACAGAAAACTGTACTCACAGGGTGTCCTGGATCTAACCCGCTGTCAATCACGTAGATCGTGACTCCTTCGCCCGCTTTCGGTGATAACATGTACTGCCTTATATTGCTGCCATCCTCTCTCTCCTTCCCCTTTTCATTTTCTTTCGCCAAAGCTATTTCTGCTATTCTTTCCGGTCCTTGAGAGATCAAACCAAGATGATCTGGGCTTTTTTCCTGGAACCAATAATCAAAAATCTCCTTAGTAAAAATCTTATCAGGCAGAGGAGGCCGATCAGCTGGTGATCTTTTCGCCTTAGAGCCTTCTCCCTTCGAGTTTGGATCTAGGTTTGAGGTTTCATTAACTCGGGGGTTTATTTGTGGGATTGCCTTGTAATATTCTTTGCCATGATCGTCTCGCCATTCATCATTCATGACAAGAAACACGATGGGGTGACGTTCGATATCTGCCACCTGAGATCGCTTCAAGTATAAACTATAGCCTTGGAATGTTACTGATGGATAAACAACTTTTGGCCCCTGGCCGCCATCAAGCTCCTTAATGAAAGTTTCGAACTCTGGGATAGTAGTACCAAACTTGGTCATAATAGTATGCCATAAGGGAGTTTCAGCATCTGACCCAGATATCTGTTCTCCAGAACCAGCTGGCTTAGTAGAAGGTCCGCTTTTAGACAGAGAGGGTTGGTTATCGTTCTGAGCAGTACCGGGGGATGGGTTTTGGTTCGCCTTTGATCCAGATTTAGAGCCTTTCAGTTTATCTGAAAGCTTGCCTCGCGGAATATTTTTTGAATTGGCAATATGCTCCTGGCTCTCCAAATCTTGGTTCAAATCCTCGTTGATGGTTGGAGACCCAGACCTCGAGGCCCCCAGCTGAGTTGATACGTCTGTTGAGAGATGATGTGAGAGAAGAGCATCTGCATTCTCATCTGAACTTAAATCCTTTTCTCGCGAATTGAGCATTGTATCCAAGGCATCATCTTTGCTGCTGGATGAAGCATTTTCTGTGGCACACATGAATCTGGAAAACCTTTTCCCCTTCAGTATGTCAAAAGCTTTATTGAATCTGCTTCGATCTGGGCTCCCATGCTCGGTGGTGTCGGTGGTACCATGCGGGTTTGATGATTGAAGGTCATTGTTTTCGCAGAGAGTGGAAGAGGTTGAGAAGTTCGAAAAGTTGTCGAAGTCATGGGAGGTTTCATTCCCAATTGTCATCGTGTAGGGGAAAAAAGACCTGCCAAAGATCGAAGCGCTTGAGCATACGAGAGAAGCATAGAATACTGGTAATAAGTAAGTTGAACGCATGATGAAGAGTTTCAGGAATGGTAGGTAACTTACCTTCTGTTTCTTGTTCTTCCCGAAGGACTTATAGAGTTCAAGAAGATGTAGCTGACAACCAACAAACTATGAATAGAATGGAGCAGTTCATGAAGCCACGACCGCTTTGATTGAGGACTCCTGGCGCGACGAGTGCTGCAAATGTTGGAAATGTTTGAAAGTGGCAGTGAACAAGAACAAACCAAGAGCAACTACAGCACAGGTTGAAGGAAGGATAAATACAGAACACATTTGATTGGACTGGTTGAATAGACCCAACCCATCGGCACCGGAGGATTGTGGCGACCCCTCCCGATTGTTATGAAAAGCGGCTGAGACTATCAGCGTATGCTAAAAGTAAATTTCGTTGGCATTATACAAATGAGGGGATGTTGGCATATTCTCAGCACAGACTGTTGGTTGAAGGTCCTAAACTGTTGTTTTTGTGTAAAATGGCCCATCCAATACGAAAATAGATTCAAAGCACCAGATATCTCCTAATTTGAACATAGCTCTGTCTGTATTGTTTCCTGCCCTATGAAGCATTCACTACGGTGGGTACATACCGATTTGTTTCACTGTACACGTAATCGACGGCCCGCTAGTCAAGATTTGCTTCACCATACTAGTCAGAACTTCCAAATACCTTGGAGCCATATATTTGACGCCTGTAATGCTGTGTTAAGCTTTGTCAACCTGAACGAAGGGACAATTCTTTCAAATACTTATTAGCGCGGTAGATTGAGGCAACTACTCTAAGGGAGGCATTTTACAATGAAGCTCGATATGCGAGTGGGTGAAGGAATATGGTCGCGCCATATATATTTTAGATAATAAGAGAGACAGTATTGAAATAGGTTTCTTATTGTTCATCCCACTCATTAAATTAAATGTTGCTAATACTTGTAGTAGACAGAAATTTAGTTGCTACATACTGGAGTTGAGCTAGTCATTGGGTAGCGAAATCTGATTTTCACTTAATTCATTTGCCGCTGAATAATTCAATATGCTCTAGTAAACGATACCGTGAATAGTTCGCATTAATCTCAAGTTTTTCGTTCTTTGGTATATGGTTGATACAGAGAACAAAACAAGAAAAACGACGATACTAGTTGTGGTATTCCTCTTATGGATACCACGATGGTTAGGCCAAGATAAAAGGAAATATGAAAGCCCCTTCTCTCCTCACCCTCTGCACCCCCAAAAGAGAGCTGCATGAAAAGTCCACATGAAGGATAAAAGATGGGATACTACACTTACCTCGGTGATCATGTTGTCGCTTTAGTTCAGAGCGCCTCCTACAAGCTAAACCTTCTCTAGATGAAAAAGTTTCTAGCTTTAGTAGTTGAGAAGATACTGCACACACCTTGGTATGTCAGGCATACTAAGCTTGTTACCGTCCAAGATATTTTTAAAAATATTACCCTTTTACATTGTTCTTGAATTGTTCTTGAGCATATGAGTGAGTATCTTGGTTAGCCTCAGCCAGCAAGCATATGTTGAGGGAATCTTTTTTCTTTCTTGCTTTCTTTTGGTTATAATCCTATGCCCTAACGATTTCAGTTGCTGGAAGTTATGTCTTACCTCTCCATAGAAGGCGTGATCACAGCTCTCTGAGTTACTTGAATAATATTTCGAACATGAAGTGTGAGGTCAAGATTATTATGAGGACCTCCAAACGAACAATCATATACTGGCAATACCCCGTAACACATCAAGATATTTGCCTTAATGAAAGCTTTGAAAATGCGGAGCTCGGTCCTATGATGTGGTACTATGAATGCACGATTATGTAGAAAGAAGGAAGTGATCAAGGTAATAGCTTGCGTCGCTGGAGCCCCTGCACTGGCCGCGATTTAATATCTTATAGCAACAAATTCCCTTGGATGGATGATAGATCCGAGTATGGGCGACTGGTCAGGCTGGGAGAACTTGCTGATACTAATACTCTGATCGAATATTGATAGGAGTGTATGGTGCTGTAACAATTTCAGACTATGCGAAGCTTTTCTGAAAGCTCGCGATAATACAGGAGTGGCGATGATATGGCTAGGTTTGAGAATACCCTAGCCTCGCGAATACCATCTACTTAAATTCTATTCATAGCTTAATTTTAAATCTTCTTAGTCATTACATATCTTAGTCATTACATATCTTAGTCATTACATACTCGTAAAATGTTCCGACCAGCCTTGTGAGGCTTCACTGCTTTGTGCAACCGGTTTTTATCACTCTTGGCAATCTTCAGCCTCACTCCTTCGGGGCAATGATAAGTATGGTTGAGCCACACTAGTTAGATCTAATCTTTACGAAGAGGATTTGATAGGAACCCTGGCTGCATAGAAAACGAAGAGTGCTGTGCATGTGTAGTACATAATCTGTCACCAATTTTTGTTTCTCTTTACAAGTAGTTTCCTTTCTTTAGCCCTGAACAAGAAATGCATCCTTCTTTACTCAATGGATTCTGATCCCATTGCCTTGTCTCGTAAATAAGAATGGACGGATTTTTGCTCTCTGCCACAATTCCTTGCGTGAGAAACTTACTTTCTGTGTAGAAAATGTGAACATCTGTACAAATCCTTCAATACCAATATGACCTCCACGAGTATATAGTCGTCTTGTACTTCTGTAATATAATCACAAAATCATTCACATCACCTTTTAGTATCCTTTTATATCTTATCAAATCACTTTTCACCGTCACCATAACGATGCCAACTATCAAAAGCCTGATCTTGCTTTTTGCTGCTGTAGCATCTCAGATATACGGTACAGATGCAGCAAGTCGAGTCGTCAATGATGGGACGGATCAGTATAACCGACGCTATGCAAATCTGATTTATGATGAAAGTGATATGCCTTGGTAAGTTGCATTGCACTCCCTATCTTAAATCTGCCAAATTGTGGTTGCTGATTCCGAGCTAGGCATGCATCTCACTTGTATTGGCATTATTGTCGCTATCCCCACCACGAGAGAAATTTGGCTACGAATGTTGCCCGTTACTATAGAGTTCTAGGGCAACCAAGAAGCCAAGGGCAGCACCACGCGAACTCGCAAAATGCCATCGGGAACATAGTTCCACAAGGTCAAGCTGGATATGTGTAAGTCTCCATCCTTTGTGATATTCTCCCCATTCCCAACTTTTCACCCGAGGCTCAGAGCTGTTAAGCAAAATTGAGCTTAAAACAAATAGATACTAACTCGCAGCATACTAGTGGTCACGTTAGGGACGAGAAAATGCCAGCTTTTGTTGACCATTCTCCAAACCCAGCAAATGAAGTCACAGTATTCTATCTCCCTAGAGACGAGAGCAATAGTAAGTAATTTCACCGTCTGTCCATATTGCATTCTTGCACTAACATGCACGAAGGGGAGGGTGGTCTAACTTCCGCCGCGGCCAACTATGACTTCGTCCGATTCAGCGTCCAATTGACTGGGCAAGTGCGGACTTCGAGAGGAGTTTCTATACCAATCAAGAGTCTTGATGATCTACAAAATAACGCAGGAGAGATTAAGGCTTCACAAGGAGGCGGTGATAAAGGCCTTCTTGAACCAGCACCTGGATCAAGTAGCGGAAGAGGACCTGCTGTTGCTCGGGATCTCGTGGAACTTGATGAGCCAGAAACTATTCGTACACGAAAAGATCTGCTCAATTACCTCCAACGTCGGAAGACCAAGAAGCCGAGCACAAACAAGCCAGCGGACACCAAGCCGAGCACAAACAAGCCAGCGGACACCAAGCCAGCAGACACCAAGCCAGCAGACACCAAGCCAGCGGATACCAAGCCAGCAGACACCAAGCCAGCGGATACCAAGCCAGCAGACACCAAGCCAGCGGATACCAAACCAGCGGACACCAAGCCAGCAGATACCAAGCCTAGACCATCGAATCCACCGAAGCCTACTATTACCAAAGCCTCAAATACTTTAGCTCCTAGCAAAACCACAAATCCAAAGAGTACCGGAACAAAGTCTTCAGCAACATCAACAGCGACGAATGCTCCCAAGGAGCCAACACTCAAGAAGCAACTTCCACCCAAGGGCGAGTGTCCCGCCTGTAAGGATAACTCGTGTGCTCAAGGTGGAAAGCCTGCAAATCCAAGCACTAAACCATCAGGATCTGCGGTGCCAAAAGCATCTGGGATGACCACCCCAAAGCCTATGGCAGCAATTTAAAACCCGTGTAGTCGAAGTGAAGGAATTGTAGGATGTGGCTTTTGAAACATTGGCATTATCGTATGGCGTTGTTGAATTCTGTTTTTTTTTTTGGTTTTGCATAAAACGGTTGGAGTTTGGCGAAAAAGCGAAAAAGCGAAAAATGAAGGCTGGCTAGCAGCTTTTGGGTATCATTTGTTTGCATAGAAAAATTTGATTTCTTTTGATCCTGAATTATTTCCTTCAAGATGCCTATTCACTATGAGGAAGCTTGAAACGGTTGCGGTATGCTTGTAAGGATATTTGGGGCGTGCTGCGCGCAATCGATATTATCCTGCACTCGAAATATCAAATGACCATTTAGCTACCGTAAGATGCGACGGGCAACCTAGCGTAATACGCAATTGATGCTGACATGGGGGTGGCTCTCTGGGGCTGTGGGATCCATTACGTGTGAGCCTTATAATAGAGCGCTAGCTTACATAGGGCTGGCTGAGTTAAGCTTTCTGCAGTGAGAAGTTAGCAATTCCTTCAACCACGTGACACTGCATATATTGAATTACACAGCCTCCAGATATTGTATCAATCTTCGATCGCAATTCACCTCTTATCTCTCTCGTCACTCACCCTAATTCTACTAAAGAAAGAGCTCCACGCTTTATTTCCGAGCTGTAGCAGATCTGAATACAACATACCCTCTGAAACTTGTTCCCACGATCCGGAAATCCAGACAACAGCCCCTCTATCAGAATGGCAGCCATGCTAGGCCCAAAACCAAGATTGATCCCAATCTACTGCACAGCAAACATTCCCCCAAAGGTAGAAACAAATCATTTTGGAAAGCAAACCGATATACTGATCTCCTGCTCTGCTAGCTGATCGACACTCTTATTGAACGCACAAATGAACGCGCCCCTCCACGTCTCTATCTCGTTGATTCTCTAACACGGGCCCATGAAGACCCTGCCAGTGCTGCTCCTGCTACCATCCCCACTGCGACTTTTCAATCCCCAGTTCTCGGATGGTCTCTCCAGCAATTGCGTGAACACTACGAAACACAAATACCTGAGGAGGATGGCAAGTTCAGTTCTTTTGTCTTCATCGTGTTGGACGAACGATCAATTCAGGATGAGACCGCTCAAATTGTCTCCATTTATCCCGACCCAGCTGATGCTACTCGAGCTACTCTCACGGCACGAGCAGATTTCTTTGTTGCTGTGGAGGTTCTGATCCCGGTGGATGTTATGTCGCATGCTTTGAATGAAGGACAAGGAGATGAGTTCAAAGAGAATGGTGGCCAAGGGGAGGTTCTATATACCAAGGAAAGAATGATTGCAGAAATGGGACCGGATTGGAACATGAAAGACGCTTTTGAATCAACGCCATCCGGAGGGCCTGCGGGTCCAATTTCAGGGCCAGTTCCAGATGGGCCTTCCTTGACTATACAACTTCCTCCTAGAGAGAATATTGAATGAGGAGCAGCTCTTAAAAGCAAAAACTTTAAGAAATCTCAACGAAGTCAATATGTAGATGTTAAGGCGATTCTACATATATATATACATATGTTTCTTCACTGCGTTTATTTTCTGAGGCCCGTCCCGTTTCTTTGCTGTTATTATTAGGCTTTATCTCGAAATCCAAACTTTGGCACACTATCCACCCCAATTCCCTTCCCCCATAGTGTTGTATATAATGCTATCCATTTTTCTTCGCCGAGTAGCTTAGTACTGTTAAGATCCGATACCTTGGAGAAAACCCCTGTATGTAGTAGTATGTAAAAAGGCATTGCGAGCCAATTTTGGATAAATTAGGTAGAAACATACTGAAGAACTTAGCTGTCCCCATAATCGTGGTTGTTGAAGTAAAGTTTGGAGTGGAGCTAGATTATGCTCCACTCCCACCAGCCACATATTAAGCGGTAAATAAACTTCGAGTCTTTCACTGGCATGTAACAATAATGAAAATGGTCATCTTCTCTCAATCCAAGATCGTAATTTGAAACGCTCAAGCGTAAAATAGAGTAGATTTGAATTGTCATCCTCCTCCATTTGTCCTCACTCTTTATACTTAAAAATTCACCATAGCAATAATTTTGCATGATCAGTCAGCCTGCTTTATCACTAAATCCCAAGTACAGCCCAAACTAGAACGAACCTACTATTAGAATTATTTTACTGAAGCTCGCTATTGTATCACCAAAGTAAGATCACTCATATAAATGATGATTAATCACGTGTTGCGAGACGTTTCAGCTCAGCTAGCTTGCTTAAGGTCACATCTTCAGTCGCCATACATGCTGCATGGTCATGTGAAACGACAAATAGCGTACACCGGCTTTCTGGTATTCTCTACTTCGTGTTATTGTCACTCACAAAATTTCCGGCTGTGGCTCCTAGCTCATGATAACTTTACTCCTGATTGCCATTGATTTCTCTGCTTCATCGTTACACAGCTGGAAAACATTGACAATTCTCGCAGCCTCGCGAGTACGTTTTTGTTTGCGCAGGTGGCACGCCGCATCTTTGTCTCTGAATACGAGGTGCTTAGCTGTGAATAACAGCATAGGTGTCAGCTGAGCTAAACGAGTGATTCCCAAAGTTCTGTAAAAATAATATAGTATTTCTGTATACCAAGATGGTAAATGAACAACCAGTAGGAGACTCAAAAGGACCTGATAAGGCTGCGGAACCCCATGTCGATACATCAAGCGAAGAAAAGAAGAACATCCACCAGGATCGAGTGAATTCGTCTCTTCCGGGGCCTCCACCACCCACCACCAGCAGCCGTGTCGCAGCATAATTTGAACGAAATTGTGGTAGAATATTTGATAAAGAAGGTTTTTACTCATTATCCAAGATTTTGGAGGATGGAATTTGCGAAGGATTGATTGGAGGATGGTTGTGATATCACTGGCGCCCGCCACTACACTCGGGGAGCTCGGTCGGATACCTGGATCCAATGAGCTTTGTCAAGCAAAGCAGGGGTTATTACACGTGACCTTTGCTGGATTGCGTACGAAGTATTTGGTTCGGCATATAGACTGCTGCTATGAAATTATTGTTGGTAAGCTTAATTTCCTTTTACTTCAACTTCTCTCTACGGAGGACGACTACCATGCATGCTATTGATGCTATTGGCCAGATGTCTTTCTAGAGACTGATGCGGCGGCACCAGCTCCGATACCCAAAGGGTGTATGTGTGTGTGTGTGTGTGTAAGAGGTGAGTGTGTGTAAATAAAGAAAAGGCGAGTCAAAACCAAACGGTCTGCATGTGCTCAGGCAGCCTTGTCCATTCTATCTACCAATTAGACAGTCAGCAGTAGCCAATATCAAGACCGGATATCAAAGCGGGAAGGAAAGGCATCCAAGGCTGCTTCGGCAAATAAGCAACCGAACGTGAAGTGGTGAAAAGTGCCGGGAGGAACTTCAATTGTGATTGACCCGACCCGATATAAATAAACTGCCGCCCGATTCCGGTTATGAGGTCTGGAGGGCAGAGGATGTAAGGTTCAAAGCTGGTTTAAATGCGTAATGTAATATTCGCCGATGATCTCATGCGGCACATTTGTTGTGGTTCTCAGAACGCTACCTACAACAACAAACTCTTAGGCTGGGCAGGAGATCTTCAACAAGTCCCAGAGCAGAGTATAATGTAACAAAAAAGACACCTGTAAGTTATAGCCGAAAGTATAGTAGCAAATATTAAGAGTTTAATCCCTTCCTCCTGCTCATTTATTGGAAAACATCCTCGAAGCAGATGTAGTGATGATGCTGCTAAGCGAGTTGTCCATCGTAAGCCATTGTCTGCCAATCAACTTTTGTGGTTGACTACAAATTTCCATTCCTGCCGATGAAGGTAAAGGTAACCTCATCCATTGCAAACATCAAACATCAAACACTTGAACTTGAACTTGGTTTGGGAAGTTGGAAGTTGGAAGTTGGCTCTAGGGGGGGTTTCATGTGTGATAAGTTGAGGTCTCTATCATCAGGCTGCAGTATATCAAGAAACGTCAGCTAAAACCCCGCACCAATAGATAGTACCAACAACACCACCAACAACACCACCAACAGCGCTATATACCAGCTCACACAACTGGTATAACAAGGAGCATGAATCCTGATTTTAGAACCACCAAAATAAGAGCGCCTCGCAACGATATGTCGGAAGCCCCCAGTCTTGAGAGTCTCCCAACGGAGATCGCAACTTTGCTTCTCCTAAATCTACCAGATCCTTCATCTTTGCGCGCACTTGTTCGAGTGTCTCCCTTATATCACGAGCTTTATCGTCAACACCGGCGGCGTTTTCTATCCACTGCACTTTTCAATTGCCTGTCTTATGATGGACTACATATTGCCCTGTCTGTTCAGGAAGCTTCAACCATCTTCAGTGACGACAGTGACGAGGATCCAATTTTCAGAAAACAAAAGGTTAGGCAGCGGTTTTTCGAGAAGCCTTCCTCAATGCCTATGTCCCGCAACTGGCTCGATAGCATAAGTTTCGATACACTTATATCACTTATGCAATATCACTGGAAAATTGCTGCAGTCGCATGTGCGTATATTCAAACGACCCTCTCGGCAAATCCAGTCACAGGCGAACCCATCCCCGTCTATCCAACTCCATCTAGAAGTGAAAGTCATCGTATCTATCGAGCGTTATATCACTTTGAGCATTACTGTGTGTTATTTGTCTCGCGTAGTAAGATTCCGGACGTCCCGCCGAGTCAAGATGGTCAAGCTCCACTTCAGTATGGCCGGCAAATAGCGCTGCAATATACCGAGAATCAATTTTCTCTTTATAGTTTTCTCCCTCTTATTGCGAGCTGGGAAATCGAGGAGATCGCCTGTATTCGAAATTACGTTCTGAAGCAATACACCAAGATATTGCAATCCTGCGCGCTCGAATTGCAGCAACTTGAGGAGCTAGTAGTAGAGGACAATGGATTCATAACAGGTAAGTAGCATCGTCCCTGCACACTACGCTGACTTACACGATAACTAGGAACGAGAGATGGCCCGTTCAATATTTCAACACCTACTGTGGAAGATGAACGGAAGGAGTATCTCATGTCTTTAGGCCTTCCCTTCTTCTTTTCTATCTACTTCGCACCTACTACCTCGTCCCAAGCTAGACTCATCTACCAACACCCCTGGCGTAGAGTGAACTTTCTCTCCCGAGCTATTTCGGCCTATCGCGAGCTTGAACGTTGGGATCAGTCAGGAAATGTATACAACACTTGTATTGAATTCACTAGTGAGGATGAGGGTCCTAATGCTGCCCTGCCATGGTCTAGAATGTCGGATCCCGAGTTCTTCTATCAGGGTCGGGAGTTTCTGCGGAGTTGGGGATATGTGCTGTGGGATCGATCAAGGTTAGAAGGATGGAAGGTGTTAGAACAGGATCCCGCCGTTTTGTTAAAGGACAAGGAAACTGTTCCGCGCATTGTACTAGATCGCATGGGAAGACCGGTAAGGACTGGGGTTTATGCTTTGTACTAGCGCATACATCTGTGAGGAATCTGGTGGTTCTCTGGAAGCTATGGATTATTGACGCAAACGAATCGAAGAGAGATTGGTATTTAGAGTAGGGGTGCCTCATCATTCCCTAGCAAGTGTTTGCGAGGAAATTATCGACATGGCCACTCTTTAAAATGTAAATGTTCTTGGAACTGTTACGTCGACTTTGTTTTGTGAGTGACTCGTGAAGTTATAGGCGCCACATTCGCGCTCGAATGATTATTTCATCCTGGTGGCTGAATTCCGTATAGATTATAAATCAGAGAATAGAACGATCGGAAAATGACGAGATATAAAGAGGGCTAGAAAGAAGGTTGGAGAATTGAAGTGCAAGTTTAGAGACTATATATGTAGCTGTGACGTAGGAAATTTAAACATCTGCTTCAGAACTATCGCAATTGACCTAGATAAATAGTAAGAATGCTGGGTGTCGATTATCTATTATATAGCCTCATGAAAAGCTTCTTTAACTGTTGGGCTTCTAATTCTCGAAAGGATCTCATGGCATAGCCCGATGTTTCCGCATTTCTTTTTTGGCAGCAGCGCCCTCTGCACCCTGACCTTGTGACCATCGAGTGTGTCCCCTGGAGAATATGCTTCTTCTGTGTCCTGCTGTTTGTTTGATTTGTGCTTGACCGTTTGCTGCGCAAATCGCGTCTCCGAGGAAGATTCAAAGGTGGCTCGATTTGAGGGAGAGGGTTCGGCTGTTGTGATTTGCGACTGCTACTCCGAGCAAAGATCTTGAGACTCGACTTTTCCAAGCTGCTCGGTGGAGTGGGAGTTATCATATCATTTCGATCGTCTAGCGGAGTACGTGTCAGAATATCGGCTCGCTCTCAGGGCCGGTGGCCACTGTCCGCTATCCTGGCCTTATAATACAATTCATCCTAGGTCATCCATTTTGGAAGGAGATGACTTACGTGAGGGATTGTCTCATGTAGGCAAGCTGCATGGATTGCGTGATGGTGGGTGATTTGCTGCAAGGGTTAAAATTCCGAACTGAAGGTTTTCGGTGACACGGCTCGAACTGCTCGCAATATTCTAGGTCAGATCTATCAGACGATGAAGATGCGCGAGTGCTCTGTTCTGTGCTACTGCACCAGCACATGCATATATGCTATAAGAAGGGGGAGAAGTGGTTGTATTGGTTGCATTGCGTTGAGTGGCAATGCAAAATTTGGCAGGACCGATGTGAAGTTGATGAACGATGATGCTTATTAGCTTTGGTCTACCCGCTGCGAGATTCTCACCATACAGTCACTTTTCCAACACGCCGACCCATAACCCCTACACCACAGGAAAATTACAACGCAGCAAAATAATTGGCTGACTTGGCGAGCCTCTGGCGTGGATATTCGTCTCTATCATCAGCTACAGTATCGTTGGTATATTATATATCAAGAAATGTCACCGTTTCACATGAAGAAATGCTGGAACAGATGACGAGGGAAAATGTCTTCATTAGAGCGCATGCCGCATCTAGTCTCTGGGTGGAACGTCCAGGAAAAACATTGGTAACCCTTCATTAAGAGTAGGATGCGCAACGATTAAGTCCCTGATTGCCTGATAGCCGAGACCATGTTTCATTGTCAATGACACCACAGGAAGCAGCTCTCCAGCGTTAGGAGCAAGTGCTACAAATCCCAGAATTTCATCGCTATCTTTTGCCAACAAAGCCTTTGCGAATCCCTCAGTCGCCACTGGATCTAGTGTTTGAGTACGCAAGAATGCTGAGCCCATGGACACTTTCACAAGTCGATACTCGATCCCTTTAGCATTAGCTTCTTTTTCTCTCAGCCCAACCTGCGCCACCTCTGGTGTGGTGAACAAAACATTCGGCACTTGTCGACCCCGAGTACCCTCTGGACGGGGGGAGCCCGTGATATCTCCAAGAATAATTCTGAAGTCATCCCATCCCATATGGGTAAAGTGTGGGCTGCCAGCACAATCTCCTCCAGCGTACACACCCGGGGTGGCAGTTCGGAGCTGCTCATCTACAGCTACATATCCCGCAGCAGTCTTTTGAATACCCGCTTTTTCCAGATCCAAGTCTTCAGTATTTGGCAGCCGGCCTGCAGCAACTAGAATATGTGATCCCTGGATAGAGGTCTCCTGCAATGTGGCCCCGTTGGTAGACTTGAGTTTCAAGCTAACACTCTGGCCGCTGAGACCACTCACTGACTCCACGGTGGTATTTGTGAGGAAGCGAATACCTTCCTTCTCAAGAATCCCCGCAAGACACGCAACGACATCGTTATCCTCAATTGGAAGAATCTGTTCATTGCGCTGAATTACCGTCACCTCGGCACCAAAGCGTCGGTACGCTTGGGCAAACTCGACTCCGACATACCCACCTCCGATGATGATCAAGTGAGATGGTAGGGTGTCTAAGTCCAATATCTCAATGTGTGTCATTGGCTTTGATTCGACGAGGCCGGGAATGCTCGAATCAACAATGGCTCGTGAACCAGTGCAAATTACTATGTTGTCGGCCGTAAGAAGCCGACCATCGCTCACCTGAACAAGTTTTGGACCGACAAATCGTCCTTCGCCACGAATGAGCTCTACCTTGAACTCTTCGAAGAGGTCAAGGAACCCGTTGACAGTTTTCACCATCTCGACCTTACGGTTCTTCACAATAGCCATGTTGGACTTAAGGCTACTGGCATCCTTCACGTCCATGCCGTGCTTGTGTGTCATGCGAGTCTCGTGGGCAATGTCTGCCGAGTGCATGATATTTTTGGAAGGAAGACATGCAATATTGGGACATGACCCGCCAATCCATTTACGCTCGATGATAGCGCATTTCTTGCCGTACTTTCCTGAGAGAATAAAGGGAACAAGTTTGCCAGCCTCACCAGAGCCGATGGCGATGCAGTCGTACTTCTCAGGGGTACTCATGTTGTTTCAATGATGATCAATGATGCTAATTGGTTTTGATAGTCCTGGTTGAGTGTTGAGTATTGTAGATTCAAGATGAAAAGTTACAGAGATATTTGACCAGCTATATTTATATATATTACTGGGATTTCCGATGGCACGCTTCTACCGGGTAATTCGGCACCCTAGGTCTACCCGAACATAAGAGATCAATGATTGGGAATCATCAAGACGACGAGAGGCTCTATCAATATGACATGGATGATACATTTTGTACACTTACTAAGTTCTATACATGAAGCTGTATAGTCGCTACGTGCATACAGCTGACCACGTCACTAGTGTTGACGAAGGAAATGTAACCTGGGCGGCAGGTAAATTTTACTGGGATACATGTAGAAGTATCATGCTCTTAGTTTTGAAAGATTGAGGTCTAACCATTCGCTTGCGTCAAGCTTTCCAGGTATGTGTCAGCGCCTGCAATGTCTGCACGAAGAATCAGCTAATTGGTTCAATTCCAGCCAATCAGTGAGTAACCTAGATTTAGATGCTCGTACCCAAAAGGTATCGGAATTATATGACAATATTACAATACCAGTTCAATCATATCCAAGACAATTCCTGCATCGCCCCCGGAGATACCAGGCCCCCATTGCACGGGGCATGCAGGTGCAGGAGCCCAGCATTTTGGACAACTTTCCCTTGATCATACTTCTATGTCTCATCCCCATGAATGTGAATCGTATCAACGCGCTTGTGATTCTTGTATGTAGATGGAGGGTAACCAGTATTCTTTTGGTCGTTTGGACCATCTGTAAACTTATAATATATTTGGGCTACGATGGAAGTGCGTTGACCAAGCAGGGAATCAATATGCTTTGAGTTGATTCATGGTGATTTGTTACCTAAGAGTCGATACCTTCATCCAGCCCTATACCAAGACAGACGGGGGCAGCAGGAGCTTAGTTCGGCAGGATTAAAGCACCGGTATCAGGGAGTTGGAGTATCTTCCTAAAAAGACCAAAAAGGATCTGTTGCAGGTTTCGATACTGATGATATGGAATCAAAGCATGCCGTAAGCTTATTAATTTAAGGGTATTAGGCTGAGGTTTGTGGGCGGGTACGTCGTACTACAATATTTCCCCGCACTCCAGATGTAGTTGGAAGCTTACTTCCTTATACTCGTTTGATTGGCTGCATTCAGAGACATTCTCGCTTACCACGCGAGTGACGCTAATCCAGTTGACGAACATCACCCATCCATCCCCTAACGTCCATCCCTACGTAACGAGCCACACACCGTGCCGAGCCGAAACCATAGTTCGAGGGTGTTAAAATAGTCCCCCATTAGAATTTCGAATTATGTTTAATACAACATTATTCTTCAGCTGTTTCAATCTAAGTCTTCAATTTACAGTAGCAAAATATAACTGTGGTGCCAAAGTAATGGATCGGGCAACGCACAAGACGAATATAATGGGATCCTGTCCTCCCTGTGCTGGAACAACACCGACTAATTCCTCTGGCTAGACTGGTTGGCTTCCCCCCAGTCCAGAGAAACAGATCGCTGGTAAACCTTCTTGCGAGCTGCATCTCCGAGATCTTGAAATGTACTAAATATAGGTAGTTCAGTTAGGTCGTAGGAGAGGTAGCGCACAATGAATCAATTCCTGAGACTTCAAAGACTTTGAGATCTAACTCGTCGAGGTTGACATTTGGACGTGGTTTGCAGTAGAGATCTAGAACAAGATATAATAGAGAAGAATGAAGATTGCTACATATATGTGTGCAGTAGTCTTCTAGAGGTTGAATACCTTGCCATTTAAAGAAAGCGTTAATGATTGCGTTGAGATTTTGAAAAGGTTGTTCGCGATATCGAAGGATTATCCGCATCGGAGTTGCCTGACTCATTTCGTCCCAAGTGTGAAGAGGATTGCTAGTATGGCTTGTGGAGGCAGTGTATTGAGGGGGATACAAAAAAGGGTATATTCCTTGAAGAACCTGAACCACAGTGAGAGATGATATCTAGATTATCAGGAACAGATTACGTAGCCAGGTAACAGCCATCACCACATCACGTGCAAGGACAGGTTTCAGCCACAGCACCAGTAAACAATTACATAAGCAAGTTTACAAAATTGAAGTTATGCGCTGATTTACCCAGCTATTATGGTAGGGTATAGCTTTCAGCACATTAATCCAAACGCGGTTAGTTGATTTATCGGAAGTCCTGTTCCGTGTAGCAAATTCAAAGCTGAAGTATCTATATTTCCACTCGTTACATAAAGATTAACGTCACTCCAGAGCCAACGAGTTGCGAATAAGAGAAAGCGTGGAGAGAGACATGTTCCAAAATGCCGCTGATCAAAAGTGCTAGCCTGCTTCCCCCTAATCTCTCAATTCAAGTTCAATTGTTCACAGACCATCTTTTCGTGTCATGACTTCAATTTTGAGATTTGCAGAGAAACTCCTCCGCCGAGCACCATCTCCCGCGAGGCGAAATCTGGAGCGACTTTCCGGACCTCATGTGCTCGATAGTTCATTGAAATACGAGGAAGAGAAGCTGAAGTGGTACAGCCCTGAAAAATTCTATCCCGTTCGCATCTGGGAGGTTTTTAATCAAAGGTACCAGGTAGTTGGCAAACTGGGGTATGGCGCTTATTCCACCGTCTGGTTGTGCCGGGATTTAGAGTATGTGCTGCTTCACTACCGAAACTCCAAATGCTAATAGTCATATAGCAAGCATACCTATGTTTGTGTCAAAGTGTCAGAGGCCAATTCACGTCAAGCAGCACGAGAAAGGGAAGTCTACAAGCAAATGAATTCAATCGCCACATCACATGCCGGATCTAAATGTGTGCGGATGCTATTAGATTCGTTTGATATCACTACAGCTACGGGTAGCCACATATGCATGGTACACAAACCTCTTGGTTTAAGAATATCTGATTTCCAAGCACTCGTGCCTGGTGAGAGGCTTCCACAGGTTATTTTGAAGCTCACACTGAAACACATCCTTCTCGCTCTGGACTTTCTTCATTCAGAATGCAATTTAGCACACACTGGTAAGTTTCCCAAATGCCATCCACTCTTTTTTCGAGCCTTGGTTCACATCCTTCTCTAAAAGTCCGCCTGACCTCTTATCAGATATTCAAGCTAAGAATATTCTCATGGGCATTGATGATGAGAACGTACTCACGGAGTTTGAAGAGGCAGAAGTCCGTGATCCAATTCCATGCAAGGTCGACGGAGATCGGGTTATCTATACCTCTCGCCAGCTGCGCGTGCGGGGAAGCGCTGGTCGTCCAGTTCTATGCGACTTTGGCGAGGCTCGAATTGGTGATGGAAAGTTCACTGAGGATATCCAGCCATTTCAATACCGTGCACCAGAAGTCATACTGCAAAAGCCATGGGATAAGAAAGTGGATATTTGGAATCTGGGAGTGTTGGCAAGTATTTTTATTTCTCTTAACTTGACATCCATTCCGCTTCGCCTTGTAACAAAACCATTAATTAGTTCTAGATATGGGATCTCTCTCAGAATAAACATCTATTCGATGCTCAAGACGCCAACAATGAAACCACCAACACAGTGCATCTTGCCGAAATGATTGCTCTACTTGGGAGCCCACCAAAGTCATTCCTAGAAGACAGCCCCAATGCCGGTGATTATTTCGACAAGAATGGTAAGGTTTCCATACGTTCCAAAAAATTCAAGGTACTAGCTAGAACTAACAAATTCCAGGACATTGGATCGGGGATGTGAATATTCCCTCCAACTCGCTTGAGGAATCTGAAGAGAACCTAACAGGGAAGGAGAAAGCTCTCTTTCTTCAATTTGTGCGCAAGATGCTACGATGGGTCCCCGAAGAACGAATATCGGCATTTGATCTTCTTAATGATGAGTGGTTGAACTCTTAGCTTATCAGCAGCCAGTTTGGAGGGGTTTTTGAATCTCAATTGATAGATTGACTAGTTTGAGTACTGTAACTGCCTATAGCTTCTCTTCTGCAGTAGCTAACCCAAGGCTGTCAATGTGCTGGCCAATGAGTTTGAGAGGAGTCACGGTATGTGTTAGCTGGGGTGTATAAGTAGAAGGTTGACGATGACGGTGCTGTCAAAAGGCGCAGCAGTGGATGATGCTTTGTTCAACGCAGTATAAGCTTCTTTGATAGTGCAATGGGATTCTTGAACCAATTTTATTGCTTTCGAGGAGATCGCTCAATGAGAACCTCCAGGTCAGTATTAGCTTGAAGAAAAGGCTGTAGCAGAGACCCATTTTCGGGACTAACCCATTGAGGCAACCTAGTGGGGTACCCTTGTGCACATTAACAAGCTTCGTCGTAGCACTTTTGAAGAGGAACTTCTATGAGGAGGTGTTTGTCGTCATTGTATAGAGGGAGAAGTGATCCATGCATCAGGTTCAAGGGTGTAGTCGAGCTTCTGTTAGGGTAAGTTCCTCACCTCAACTCGGCTAACCTTCTGAGGATGAATAATAAAACTATCCTTGAGTGAACTAGCTCGAACCGATTTGAGACTTCAGGTCGGTGGTGTAACGTTTCAGGTGCTATTACTCCACTGGAGCCAACATATAGCACTTTGGATGCCATCCTAAGATGTACGTGCTTCCATTCATAATGAGGCAGCTGCTGCAGGACCGAGCATATCCCAATTGCTCTTTTTTGCTTTGATGACGTTGCGGAGGCACGAGACATAGGTATAGGTGTTGTGATACCATGCACTTCCATTCTTGTCTATATTATGTCAACCTCATCGCGATCCTCTCTTGCGTTGAGCTTCCTCCCGCTCTAGTAGCATCTCAACCCCATTCACATTATCCATCTAGGATACAGATGCGATTCCCTCTTCTTGTTATTATTCTTTTTCCTGCCTCTCAGCATGTAGGTCCCCCGTCCCCCATCCCCCGTCCCCCGTACTCCTCTGCTCGCGCTGGGGCTGTTCCGCGCCTTCCACGCACCCTATGGTATATCTTTTGTAGTCTGGCTTAAAGGTCGCTCGCTTCGTTTCGACCGCTGTAGAAAGCTAGATGAGCCTTTAGGGAAGTTTTTGTTGTCACCAATTCTGTGAGCCTTTCGCCTGCCCAATTCGGTATTAGGGGTAACCACCTTTACAAGACTTTCACCATTGTCAGGGCCACGCGGTCATGGTATTTTTTATAAAAACCTATATTGCAACCGCACTTCTTCGGGGAGCGATACCAGGATACGAAGAATCCAGAATGAGGGACAAGGTGGGTGGGTGGTTTAGGACGTTGATTGATAGTGAATTGGTGGTTCGATGGTATTTAGGATAGTGAGGGGTAATTCGATTGGTTTGGTGATCTACAATCTGCTTGTAATACCGAACTAGTTTCTTGATAGCTGGCACATTTTAACATTTTAGCATTGTGTCAAGATGTATATTGTAATTGGTGTGAAAAACCTGAAATGGGGAGCTACGTGGACTGAACGATGATACATAGGTTGTGCTGAGCCAGAGTGCACCAGGCGTAGTCACACCGATGACTAAGCATGTTACAAGCTAAATGATGAAGAACTCGGCGACTCCATGTCGAATTGAATCATTACTTCTATTATTCAATTTGTTTCTACTGGGAAGTAAACTGAAAGCCACTCATAGTTTCATACTATCTCCATTTTTCTAGTTTATTTTTCGGCCTCTAAACAATGGTTTACAACCCACCTTTACGTTTTCTGGCCCCTATTTATGATATGCCAAATGGTATGACCACAGATCACCGTTTCGTTCTTTTTAAAACAGCAACCAAAAGCATCCTAAACTCTTCATACCATCCAACCAGTCATAAGGCTTGGCGGTGAGTGCCTTTTCACGCAGTCGCCAGCACTCAAATGCTACCATGAGAGCCCGGCATATGTTTTCCTCTGGGCCCCATCCGGCGTTAAGTCGTTCGTGCAAACTTTTGAAGAACTCCTGCTGGTCGGCTTTGATGGCCATGGACGCTGCGATACATACTGGCCATGCCAATCGTTTCAGTAGTGAGGCTTGGGGTAGATCTTTGAGAGCGTCGGTAGTCTTGACGACCTCTTGTTGGATCTCAAAAATCTCCGGTCGTGGTTCAAAGACTGCGCACTGCAGGAAGATCGCGGTGGCTGATTCAAAGACCTTCATAAACGCAGATCTGGCACTGTCATTGGAACACTTTCCTGGCCACCTACATGCACGTTCTCGTTTCAAGTCGTTTTCAATGACTAGGGATTTTGACATTAACTCAAGTATACTGAGAGACTCGTTCGATAACTGGTCAGACTTCCATTTCTGTAACTGGATTATCCGAATCAAGCAATCAAGTAGCCATGCATCTATGCCGGTAACACTATCTAGGGCGATGGATCTTTCCGCAATGTGATGGAGGGCCAAATTTGGTTGTCTTCCTGTCATTGTCGAGGCCAGTACCTCAAGATAAGACAAGATTTC
>Ga0247734_1000412_pt1 | contig 38048 bp, 33 predicted proteins | sample UWRJL103311B2_FD_180933 | JGI IMG/M metagenome (GOLD analysis project Ga0247734, IMG submission 180933) | Plant litter microbial communities from Arlington Agricultural Research Station in Wisconsin, United States - UWRJ-L103-311B-2 | ecosystem: Environmental > Terrestrial > Plant litter >...
AACGTTGACCCGGGTACCATGAGCCCGTTCCAGCACGGGGAAGTGTTCGTCACTCATGACGGCGCCGAAACCGACCTGGACCTTGGCCACTACGAGCGGTTCATCCGCACGACCATGACCCAGAACAACAACTTCACCACCGGCCGTGTTTACGAGCACGTCCTGCGCAAAGAGCGCCGTGGTGATTACCTGGGCGCGACCATTCAGGTCATTCCGCACATCACCGACGAAATCAAGCGCCGCATCATCAAGGGTGCAGGCGACGCTGACGTCGCGCTGGTGGAAATCGGCGGCACGGTCGGTGACATCGAGTCGCAACCTTTCCTCGAAGCCATCCGCCAGTTGCGTTTTGAAGTGGGTGCCAAGCGCGCCATGCTGATGCACCTGACCCTGGTTCCGTACATCGCGACCGCGGGCGAAACCAAGACCAAGCCCACTCAGCATTCGGTCAAGGAACTGCGTTCCATTGGTCTGCAGCCTGACGTGCTGGTCTGCCGTTCAGATCACCCGATCGACCTGTCGTCGCGTCGCAAGATCGCGCAGTTCACCAACGTTGAAGAGCGCGCGGTTATCGCGCTGGAAGACGCCGACACCATCTACAAGATCCCGGGCATCCTGCATTCCCAGGGCCTGGATGATTTCGTCGTCGAGCGTTTCGGCCTGCAATGCAACAGCGCTGACCTGTCCGAGTGGGAAGCCGTCGTCGATGCCAAGCTGAACCCTGAGCACGAAGTCACCATCGCCATGGTCGGCAAATACATGGAGCTGCTGGATGCGTACAAATCGCTGATCGAAGCGATGAGTCACGCTGGCATCACCAACCGCACCAAGGTCAACCTGCGTTATATCGATTCCGAAGACATCGAGAACCAGGGCACCGCGCTGCTGGAAGGCGTCGATGCGATTCTGGTGCCTGGCGGCTTTGGCCTGCGTGGCGTGGAAGGCAAGATCACTGCCGTTCAGTTCGCTCGCGAAAACAAGGTTCCGTACCTGGGTATCTGCCTGGGCATGCAGGTTGCGGTTATCGAATACGCGCGTAACGTGTTGGGCTGGAAAGACGCCAACTCCACCGAGTTCGACCGTAACGGCGCACACTCCGTGGTGGGTCTGATCACCGAGTGGGAAGATGCCACCGGCGCAGTTGAAACCCGTACCGAAAGCTCCGATCTGGGCGGCACCATGCGTCTCGGCGCTCAGGATTGCCAGCTGGAGCCGGGCTCTCTGGTCCACGACTGCTACGCCAAAGACGTCATCGTCGAGCGTCACCGTCACCGCTATGAAGTGAACAACAATCTGCTGCCGCAATTGCTTGAAGCCGGCCTGAAAGTCTCGGGTCGCTCCAGTGATGGCGCGCTGGTTGAAGTGGTTGAAGCACCGGATCACCCATGGTTCGTGGCTTGCCAGTTCCACCCTGAGTTCACGTCCACGCCTCGCGATGGTCATCCGTTGTTCAGCGGCTTCGTCAAGGCGGCGCTGGCTCAACATCAGAAGAAAGCTTGATTCGGGATATTCAGCACATGGCTCAGAAAACAATCCGCGTAGGTTCGATCGAGATCGCCAACGACAAGCCAATGGTCTTGTTCGGTGGCATGAACGTACTTGAATCCCGGGACATGGCCATGCAGGTCTGCGAAGAGTACGTGCGGGTTACCGAAAAGCTCGGTATCCCTTACGTGTTCAAGGCCAGCTTCGACAAAGCCAACCGCTCATCCATGCACTCCTACCGTGGCCCCGGCCTGGAAGAGGGCATGCGGATCTTTGAAGAGATCAAAAAGACCTTCAATGTTCCGCTGATTACCGATGTGCATGAGCCGGAGCAGGCCAAGGTCGTGGCTGAAGTCTGTGACATCATCCAGCTGCCGGCCTTTCTGTCCCGTCAGACGGATCTGGTAGTGGCCATGGCGCGCACCGGTGCCGTGATCAACATCAAGAAAGCCCAGTTTCTCGCCCCTCAGGAAATGAAACACATCCTGAACAAGTGCGAAGAAGCCGGTAACGATCAGTTGATCCTTTGCGAACGCGGCACCAGTTTCGGCTACAACAACCTTGTAGTGGACATGCTGGGTTTCGGCATCATGAAGCAGTTCGAATACCCGGTGTTCTTCGACGTGACCCACGCCCTGCAGATGCCAGGTGGTCGTTCGGATTCTGCCGGTGGCCGTCGTGCCCAGGTATTGGAACTGGCCAAGGCTGGCATCAGTCAGAACCTTGCCGGTCTGTTCCTTGAAGCCCACCCGGATCCGGACAACGCCAAATGCGACGGCCCTTGCGCCTTGCGTCTGGACAAGCTGGAGCCTTTCCTGGCTCAGCTCAAGGCTCTGGATGATCTGGTGAAGGCTTTTCCGACAGTAGAAACCGCGTAATTGCTTTTCCGCAGGATTGCCCTCCGGTAAAGTGCCGCTCGATCGTTTACCCCCGACTCATGTCGGGGTTTGTCGCTTTGGGGGCTGCCCTGCATGCCTTGCATTAAGAAGCCCCGAAGCGGCGATTGATTTCCCAGCTGCGTCGTTTTCGTCAATCTTGGAGTGTTTACAACAATGGCAAAAATCGTCGACATCAAAGGTCGTGAAGTTCTCGACTCCCGTGGCAATCCCACCGTGGAAGCAGATGTGCTCCTCGACAACGGCATCATCGGTAGCGCTTGCGCACCGTCCGGTGCTTCAACCGGTTCGCGCGAGGCGCTCGAGCTGCGTGATGGCGACAAGAGCCGTTACCTGGGCAAAGGTGTTCTCAAAGCCGTCGCCAACATCAATGGCCCGATCCGTGACCTGCTGTTGGGCAAGGATCCAGTGGACCAGAAGGCGCTCGACCACGCGATGATCGCGCTGGACGCCACTGAAAACAAAGCCAGCCTGGGTGCCAACGCTATCCTCGCCGTGTCCCTGGCTGCTGCCAAGGCCGCTGCTCAGGATCAGGACCTGCCGCTGTACGCGCACATCGCCAACCTGAACGGCACACCGGGTGTTTACTCGATGCCGGTCCCGATGATGAACATCATCAACGGTGGCGAGCATGCCGATAACAATATCGACATCCAGGAATTCATGATTCAGCCCGTCGGCGCCAAGTCCTTTTCCGAAGGCCTGCGCTGGGGCACCGAGATTTTCCACCACCTCAAGGCTGTTCTGAAGGCCCGCGGCCTGAACACCGCAGTGGGTGACGAAGGTGGTTTCGCACCCGACCTGGCTTCCAACGACGACGCCCTGAGCGCCATCGCCGAAGCTGTGGCCAACGCAGGTTACAAGCTGGGCACCGACGTGACCCTGGCACTGGACTGCGCTGCGAGCGAGTTCTACAAAAACGGCAAATACATCCTGGGTGAAGAAGGCGAGTACGACTCTGCCGGTTTCGCTGACTACCTGGCTGATCTGGTCAGCAAGCACCCGATCATCTCGATTGAAGATGGCCTGGACGAGTCCGATTGGGCCGGCTGGAAAATCCTCACCGACAAGATCGGCGACAAGGTCCAACTGGTGGGTGACGATCTGTTCGTGACCAACACCAAGATCCTGAAAGAAGGCATCGATAAAAAAATCGCCAACTCGATCCTGATCAAGTTCAACCAGATCGGCACCCTGACCGAGACGCTGGAAGCCATCCAGATGGCCAAGGCTGCCGGTTACACGGCTGTTATCTCGCACCGCTCCGGCGAAACCGAAGATTCGACCATTGCCGATCTGGCAGTGGGCACCGCAGCCGGTCAGATCAAGACCGGTTCGGCCAGCCGTTCGGACCGTATCGCCAAGTACAACCAACTGCTGCGTATCGAAGAGCAACTGGGTGCCAAGGCTGTCTACAACGGTCGCAGCGAGTTTCGCGGCTGAGGCTTGTCTGTTGATGAAGCCCGTCTGTTAAAAAGACAGCCGGTGCTGTGACAATCGTCGGGTTTCCCGGATGATTGTCACGCATTGAAACGGATGTTTCGCAATCGAGCCTGGTTCTGCCAGGCTTGATGCCCTCAGTCCTCTGCTCGCTAGTCGGGCTTCATGTTGTTGGCTCTGCTGTCTTTTTACTGGGTAACTGATATTCAATGCGCAGTCCTAACTGGTTGTTCCTGATCTTGATCCTGATGCTTGCGGGCCTGCAATATCGCCTGTGGGTTGGTAACGGGAGCCTTGCGCAAGTGGCCAGCCTGACGCAGCAGATTGCCGATCAGCATGCTGAAAACGACGTCTTGCTCGAACGCAACCGGGTGATGGACGCCGAAGTGCTTGAATTGAAAAAAGGTATGGAAACCGTCGAAGAACGTGCCCGTCATGAGCTGGGTATGGTCAAGGACGGCGAAACGCTTTATCAGTTGGCGCAATGAAGCTGACCCTATGAAGAGCACTCTTCCTGCCTTCTGGGCAGTGATCCCCGCCGCGGGTGTGGGTGCCCGTATGGCCGCAGACCGTCCCAAGCAGTATCTGCAATTGGGGGGCCTGACAATTCTTGAACACAGCCTGCTTTGCTTTCTCGATCACCCCCGTTTGAAGGGGCTGGTGATCAGTCTGGCTGTGGATGATCCTTACTGGCCTGAACTGCCATGCGCGCTGGATTCGCGTATTGCGCGTGTTGCCGGTGGCAAGGAGCGCGCGGACTCAGTGCTCAATGCGCTGTTGCATCTGCACGCACAAGGCGCTGATGACGATGACTGGGTGCTGGTCCACGATGCCGCGCGACCCAATCTGGCCCGATCCGATCTGGATAATCTGCTGGCTGAGCTCGCTGACGATCCGGTCGGTGGTCTGTTGGCGGTGCCTGCCCGCGACACACTCAAGCGTGCTGGGCGTGATGGCCGGGTCAGCGAAACCGTTGATCGCAGCCAGATCTGGCAGGCCTATACCCCGCAAATGTTTCGCCTCGGCGCGCTGCACCGGGCGTTGGCCGATGGTCTGGTGTCGGATGTCTCGATCACCGACGAAGCTTCTGCTATTGAATGGGCAGGGCAGTCGCCGCGTCTGATCGAAGGCCGCTCCGACAACATCAAAGTCACTCGGCCGGAAGATCTGGAGTGGTTGCGGCAAAGGCGTAACGAGTTCAATCGCTGATTTCTGTGGGAGCGTGGCTTGCCCGCGATAAGCATGGGTATCCAGACATCTTTTTGTGTGCATATCCATTGCTGCGGTAACGGCTGCTATCGGTTGCGCCCTTACGGCGCCTCACTTTTGAAGCCCAAAAGTAAGCAAAAGGCTCTTGCCCCACCACTCGGCACCTCGCCTAGGCTCGGTGTACCCGACCGCAGACCTTGAACCGTGGGCCGCCGCGAAGGGCCATCCCTGGCCCAGCGCGGCTAACCCGGCGTCCTGCCGGGTTGCCCACGGTTCAAGGCCTGCGTTCGGCCAGCGTGGTTTGACGGGGCGCCTAAGATCAAAATCAAAAGCGCGCGAGGCGGCCTGATAGCCGACCTGTTTTTTTGATCCCGCCTTCCTATCTTCATCGTTCCCATCATTGCCTTCGCGAATGAATTCGCACGGAATCAACGGCGTGCGCAATTCTCTGTAGGAGCTGCCGAAGGCTGCGAATCGGTAGCCGCCTTCGCAGCCTTCGGCAGCTCCTACCTCGATTCACGTAGCGCCAACTATCGCCGCACTTGATCTTGATCTGGCTGCTGATCTTAGGCGCCCCGTCAAACCACGCTGGCCGTAATTCGATAGTGATTTGGCGTGCAAATCGGCATGGATGCCGGTTTAGCCGCACTGGGCCAGGGATGGCCCTTTGCGGCGGCGCGCCGAATCAATGTCGGATTACGGGTATGCCGAGCGCCAGCGAGGGACCGAGTGGTGGGGGCAAGAGCCTTTTGCTTACTTTTGGCTGGGCCGGCATTCCGGCTCTTTTCAAAAGTGAGGCGCTGTAAAAGCGCAACCCTAAGTGGCCGTTACCAGAGGAATGGATATGTACACAAAGATATGTAGAGACCTATGCCGTGATAAAGGCACTGTAGTCTCAAGTGAATCGCGTCCAGCCTTATCGTCGGAATGCCGCCCAGACCAAGCACCACACACAGGTTCGGCGTTAGTCCTACCGATACTCATCCCGCATCGCCAACCCTTCTTTCAGAAAATCCACAAGCTTGCGCACTTTCGGCGAAAGATGTCGTTGCTGCGGGTACAGCGCCCAAACGGCCGTATTGGGCGGCTGATGGGTTTCGAGCAGCGAGATCAGCGCGCCGTTGTGCAAATGTTCCAGCACGTAGTAGTCCGGCAACTGACAAATCCCAACGCCATGCAGCGCTGCATCCAGTACGGCCTGACCGCTGTTGCAACGCCAGTTACCCTGGACCCGCTGGGAAAACTCACGACCGTTCTGCTGAAGTAGCCAGGTATCGCTGCTGCCGATCAGGCAATTGTGGCGGCTCAATTCCGACAGACTATGCGGTCGACCGTATCGCTCAAGGTAGGAAGGGGACGCGCACAGGTACATCCTGCGCGGGGCCAGGCGTGTGGCCACCAGCCGAGAATCCTGCAAGCGGCCCAGTCGGATCGCCAGATCCAGGCCTTGAACCATGTCCAGGGTCTGGTTGCTCAATTCGATATCCACCCGAATCTGCGGATACAAATCCATGAAGCGGGTCACCAGTGGTGCGATAAAACGTTCGCCATAGGCCACCGCGCAGGTCATGCGCAACAGCCCTTTTGGCTCGCTGGTCAGATCGCCGATGGCGCGCAATGCTTCTTCGCGACCATCCTGTAGACGCTGGCAATGGTGCAGGAACGTCTGGCCAGCCTCGGTCAGCGCGACTCGACGGGTGCTGCGATACAGCAAGCGAGCCTGCAGGCGTTCCTCAAGGCGAGCGATCTGGCGGCTGATGTGCGACGAGGACACGCCCATCTTTTCAGCCGCAGCGGTGAACTGCCCGCATTCAGCCACGGCGACAAACTCGTCCAGACCTTCCCAGCGGTTGGTGTACATCCGATTATCCCTGTACAGCAATAATATTTTGCATTTGTTCGGATTATTAACCAATCAGCACTGCTTTACACTCTGCGGCTTGTTTTTACTTCGCTGGAGAAGACTGATGATCAAATCACGCGCTGCGGTTGCCTTTGCCCCTAACCAACCCCTGCAAATCGTCGAAGTCGACGTCGAAGCGCCAAAAGCTGGCGAAGTGTTGATTCGCACGGTCGCGTCCGGCGTGTGCCATACCGACGCCTACACCTTGTCCGGCGCCGACTCTGAGGGCGTATTCCCTTGCATCCTGGGCCATGAAGGCGGCGGCATTGTCGAAGCCATTGGCGAGGGCGTGACCTCCCTGGCGGTGGGCGACCACGTGATTCCGCTTTATACGGCCGAATGCCGCGAGTGCAAATTCTGCCTGTCTGGCAAAACCAACCTCTGCCAGAAAGTGCGCGCCACCCAAGGCAAAGGTTTGATGCCCGATGGCACGACCCGTTTCAGCTACAACGGCGAGCCGGTATACCACTACATGGGCTGCTCGACTTTCTCCGAGTACACCGTGGTGCCGGAAATTTCCCTGGCAAAAATCCCTAAAGAAGCCCCGCTGGAAAAAGTCTGCCTGCTGGGTTGTGGTGTGACCACCGGGATCGGTGCAGTCCTCAACACCGCCAAAGTGGAAGAGGGCGCGACGGTTGCCATCTTCGGTCTGGGTGGCATCGGCCTGGCGGCGATCATCGGCGCGAAAATGGCCAAGGCCTCGCGCATCATCGCCATCGACATCAACCCGGCGAAATTCGATGTGGCCCGTGAGCTGGGTGCTACCGACTTTATCAATCCCAAGGATCACGAAAAACCAATCCAAGACGTGATCGTTGAATTGACTGATGGCGGTGTGGATTACAGCTTCGAGTGCATCGGCAACGTCAACCTGATGCGTGCTGCGCTGGAATGCTGCCACAAGGGTTGGGGCGAGTCGGTGATCATTGGTGTGGCGCCGTCGGGTCAGGAAATTGCGACCCGTCCGTTCCAGCTGGTGACCGGTCGCGTCTGGCGCGGTTCGGCATTTGGCGGTGTGCGCGGTCGTACCGAGTTGCCTAGCTACGTGGAAAAAGCGCAAACGGGCGAGATCCCGCTGGATACCTTCATAACCCACACCATGGGTCTGGAAGATATCAACAAGGCGTTTGACCTGATGCACGAAGGCAAAAGCATTCGCACCGTTATTCACTTTTAAGCAGCTGCAAGCTTCAAGCGGCAAGCTGCAAGAAGGTCGTGCGCCTCTTGTAGCTTGCAGCTTGTGGCTTGAAGCTGGAGGTTTCCTCCATGACCCTTGAGAATATTTCCTGTCAGAAAAGTTTTGGCGGCTGGCACAAGCGCTATAAACATCGCTCCGAAGTGCTTGGCTGCGACATGGTGTTTGCTGTGTACCTGCCGCCTCAGGCGGAGGCGGGTGGCAAGTTGCCGGTGGTCTATTGGCTTTCAGGCCTGACCTGCACCGATGAAAACTTCATGCAGAAGGCCGCGGCACTGCGTGTCGCTGCTGAGCTTGGGCTGATTATCGTTGCGCCGGACACCAGCCCGCGTGGGCCGGGCGTGGCAGACGATCCTGACGGCGCGTGGGATTTCGGCCTGGGTGCCGGGTTCTATCTCAACGCCACGCAGGAGCCTTGGGCCAAGCATTACCGGATGCACGATTACGTGGTCAATGAGCTACCAGCTCTGGTCGAGGAGCATTTCCCGGCCTCGCAGGTGCGCGGGATCAGCGGCCACTCCATGGGCGGACACGGGGCTCTGGTTTGTGCGCTGCGTAATCCGGGGCGTTACAAATCCGTCTCGGCGTTTTCCCCAATCAGCAATCCGATGGATTGCCCGTGGGGGCAGAAGGCGTTTTCCAATTACCTGGGTGAAGAACGTTCCCGTTGGCGTGAATGGGACGCCAGCGTCTTGATCGCCACGGCCACCGAGAAGCTTCCGATCCTGGTGGATCAGGGTGATCGTGATGATTTTCTTGCTGATCAACTCAAGCCAGAAGCACTGGTGCAAGCCGCCAAATCAGCAGGCCATCCCCTGACTTTGCGCATGCAGCCGGGTTACGACCACAGCTATTTCTTCATTGCCAGCTTCATCGAGGATCACCTTCGTCATCATGGCGACGCCTTGAACGGCTAAAGTAGGTAGAATCACGCCCTGACTTTTTTCAGGGCGTTTTTTTATGCGTATTGGCCATGGCTATGATGTGCACCGTTTCGCTGAAGGCGATTATATCACCTTGGGCGGCGTGCGGATTGCGCACGGGTTCGGCCTGTTGGCCCATTCTGATGGCGACGTCGTGCTGCACGCCTTGAGCGATGCATTGCTCGGCGCTGCTGCATTGGGCGATATCGGCAAACACTTCCCGGACACCGATCCGCAATTCAAGGGTGCTGACAGCCGCGTATTGCTGCGCCATGTGCTGGCGCTGGTGCAGAGCAAGGGCTGGAAGGTGGGTAACGTCGACGCGACGATTGTTGCCCAGGCACCGAAGATGGCCCCTCACATCGAGTCCATGCGCGCGTTGATCGCCGAGGACCTGCAGGTCGAGCTGGATCAAGTGAACGTCAAGGCCACCACTACTGAAAAGCTGGGCTTCGTGGGTCGTGAAGAAGGCATTGCCGTTCACGCCGTCGCGCTGTTGCTGTCCGCATGACCGAATCCGAACTGCTGGGCCCGTGCGCGTATGGCGCTGCACTGGGCAGTGCCGTGCTCAAGGCCACCGCTGAAGACTTCCAGGTCGATGAAGTGCTCGACATTCCGTTGTCCGGCGATGGCGAGCACCTGTGGTTGTGGGTCGAGAAACGTGGCCTCAACACCGAAGAAGCGGCTCGTCGCCTGGCCCGTGCGGCAGGGGTGCAGTTGCGCACGGTCAGTTACGCAGGCCTGAAGGATCGTCAGGCATTGACCCGGCAATGGTTCAGTATTCAGTTGCCAGGCAAGGCCGACCCCGATATGTCGGCGGCTGAAAATGAAACCCTGAAGATTCTCAACAGCACGCGTCACAAGCGTAAGTTGCAACGCGGTGCTCATGCTGCAAACGGCTTCACCTTGCGCCTGACCCAGCTCAACGCCGACAAGGACGCCTTGCAGGCGCGTCTGGAGTCGATTGCCAAGTCCGGTATCCCGAATTATTTCGGCGCCCAGCGTTTCGGCTATCAAGGCGGGAATCTCGGTGAAGCGCGTGACTATGCGTCGCGCCAGGCATTGCCGGAACAGCGCGCAGTGCGTTCGCGTCTGTTGTCCACGGCTCGCAGCTACCTGTTCAATCAGGTTCTGGCCGCCCGTGTTGCTGACGGCAGCTGGCAGCGGGCTCAGGTCGGCGACCTGCTGGCATTCACCGACAGCCGCAGTTTCTTCCCGGCGGGAATCGAGGAGTGCAGCGACCCACGGCTGGCGATTCTTGACCTGCATCCTACGGGTCCGCAATGGGGCGCAGGCCAATCGCCAGCCTCTGGAGCGACTGCTACGCTGGAAAATGACATCGCCGAACGCGAATCTGCACTGCGCGACTGGCTGACAAGAGCGGGAATGGAGCACGAACGTCGCATCCTGCGTCTGCCCATTGGCGGGTTGACGTGGCATTATCCCGAGCCTGACATTCTGCAACTGGAATTCGTCCTTCCGCCCGGATGCTTCGCCACTGCTTTGGTGCGCGAACTCGTTGATCTGGTCCCGGTTGGGCAGACGGACAGCCCATGCGTATTCTGATTTCAAATGATGACGGGGTCACCGCACCCGGTCTTGCCGCGCTGTATGCGGCACTGGCCGATTACGCCGAGTGCGTGGTGATTGCCCCTGACCAAGACAAAAGCGGCGCCAGCAGCTCGCTGACGCTCGACCGTCCTTTGCATCCCCATGCATTGCCCAACGGTTTCATCAGCGTCAACGGCACGCCCACTGACTGTGTGCACCTGGGCCTGAACGGTTTGCTCGAGGTACAACCGGACATGGTGGTCTCGGGTATCAACCTGGGCGCCAACCTGGGTGATGACGTCCTGTATTCGGGCACCGTAGCTGCAGCGCTGGAAGGCCGGTTTCTGGAACGGCCGTCGTTTGCCTTTTCGTTTCTGTCCCGCCAGCCGGACAACCTGGCGACGGCCGCGCATTACGCGCGTCTGCTGGTTGAGGCGCACGAGCAGCTTGATCTGCCGCCGCGCACGGTATTGAACGTCAATATCCCGAACCTGCCGCTGGATCATATTCGCGGCATTCAGCTGACTCGCCTCGGCCATCGTGCCAGGGCTGCGGCGCCGATCAAGGTCGTGGACCCACGTGGGCGCGCCGGTTACTGGATTGCAGCAGCGGGCGATGCCGAAGACGGCGGCGCCGGTACGGATTTTCATGCGGTGATGCAGGGTTATGTCTCGATCACCCCACTGCAGCTGGACCGCACTTACCAAAGCGGCTTTAACAGCCTGAACACTTGGCTGGAGGGGCTCGCCACATGACCCGCGAGCAAGATGATCTGTTACGCCGTGGCATCGGCATGACATCCCAGCGTACTCGCGAGCGTCTGATTCAGCGCCTTTATGAAGAGGGCCTGTCCAACGCTCAGGTGCTGGACGTGATCCGCAAGACGCCTCGGCATTTGTTCGTCGATGAGGCGCTGGCCCATCGCGCTTATGAGGACACCGCGCTTCCAATCGGTCATAACCAGACTATTTCGCAGCCCTACATGGTGGCGCGCATGAGCGAGCTGCTGCTGGCAGCGGGGCCACTGGATAAAGTCATGGAGATCGGTACTGGATCGGGCTATCAGACAGCGGTGTTGGCGCAGCTCGTTGAGCGGGTGTTTTCCGTTGAACGCATCAAGGTCCTGCAGGACCGTGCCAAAGAGCGTCTGGTCGAACTGAACCTGCGCAATGTGGTATTTCGCTGGGGCGATGGCTGGGAAGGCTGGCCCGCGCTGGCGCCCTACAACGGCATCATTGTGACCGCCGTTGCCACCGATGTACCGCAGGCGTTGCTCGATCAGCTTGCACCGGGTGGGCGATTGGTCATTCCGGTGGGCGCAGGCGAAGTGCAGCAACTGATGCTGATCGTGCGCGAGGAGAACGGTTTTTCCCGCCACGTGCTGGGCGCAGTGCGCTTTGTACCGTTGCTCAATGGTCCATTGGCCTGAGTCGTTTCACGTAAGAACTGAATTCTGATCAACGCTGCCGGTCTATCACCTGTTGCAGGGCTCGCTTCAGCGGGGCCAAAAGATTTCAGTTCGGATTTCAAGCAGTTAAGCAGAGTTGCCAGCCGTTAATGCGGCACAATAGGCACCTTCAATTCAGTCACCAGTAAAGGGAGTGGCGGGTGAGTCGTACAGTCATTCGGCAGCGAAGTTTTTCCAAAGGTTTTCAGCGGCTGTTGATTGGCGTGGCACTCAGTGTCCTCTTGGTCGGTTGCTCCAGCTCGCCGTCCGGCGGTGTGCGCGTCGTTGATCGCAACAGCAACGCTGCACCTCAGCGCCCAACCGTCACCACTGGCCAGTACGTCGTGCGCCGTGGTGACACGTTGTTCTCCATTGCCTTCCGCTATGGCTGGGACTACAAGGCACTGGCGGCTCGCAATCAGATCCCGGAGCCTTACACTATTCGTCCGGGTCAGACGATTCGCTTTGACGGGCGTTCAAATTCAACATCGTCCGGTGTGGTCGCAGCGCCAGGTCGTGCAACCAGCACCACCTCCACTCAGACCAGCGCTTCCGGTTCGGTCAAGACCACCGTGATCTCCAAGCCGGTGGCGACCGTCCCTTCTGTGTCCGCCCCTCCGGTTGGCCCGGCCGGGCCCGCTCCCAAGGGTTGGACGTGGCCGTCTAATGGCGTGTTGATTGGAAAATTCTCTTCAAACGGTAGTTTGAATAAAGGAATTGATATCGCTGGAGATTTGGGACAGCCTGTTTTGGCTGCATCTGATGGTTCGGTTGTCTACGCCGGGAGTGGCTTGCGGGGCTACGGCGAATTGGTCATCATCAAACACAGCGACACCTACGTAAGCGCTTACGGTCACAACCGTAGGCTGTTGGTCCGGGAGGGACAACAGGTCAAGGCAGGGCAGACGATTGCCGAAATGGGGTCAACGGGAACTGACCGGGTGAAGCTGCATTTTGAGATTCGCCGCCAGGGTAAACCTGTAGATCCGTTGCAATTCCTGCCACGCCGTTGATTGTTGCCAGCTCGTTCCTGACGTAGAGGGACGGGCTCAAGCGTTGCCATGGAATTGGCGTCGCTGGAGCTTGAGGTCGAACTCACCAAAGGACTATAACAATGGCTCTCAGCAAAGAAGCGCCGGAGTTTGACATCGACGACGAGGTTCTCCTTGTGGAAGCCGACATCGATCTGGACTCTGACGTAAAGCAGAAACCTGCGGCCTCTGCCACTCGTGCGAAGGCCAGGAACTCCACAGCGCTCAAGCAGCACAAATACATTGATTACACGCGGGCACTCGATGCCACGCAGCTGTATCTCAATGAGATCGGTTTTTCCCCCTTGTTGACACCGGAAGAAGAAGTCCATTTTGCGCGGTTGTCGCAGAAGGGCGATCCGGCCGGACGCAAGCGCATGATCGAGAGCAATCTGCGCCTTGTGGTTAAAATCGCCAGACGCTACGTCAACCGTGGGTTGTCACTGCTCGACCTCATCGAGGAAGGCAATCTGGGGCTGATTCGGGCGGTCGAGAAATTCGATCCGGAGCGTGGTTTCCGCTTCTCTACTTACGCGACCTGGTGGATTCGTCAGACCATCGAGCGCGCCATCATGAATCAGACCCGAACCATTCGGCTGCCGATTCATGTGGTCAAAGAACTCAATGTCTACTTGCGTGCGGCGCGTGAGTTGACGCAAAAACTCGATCACGAACCCTCTCCTGAAGAAATCGCCAACCTGCTTGAAAAACCGGTAGGCGAGGTCAAGCGCATGCTTGGGCTTAATGAGCGGGTTTCTTCAGTCGACGTTTCCCTGGGGCCTGACTCCGACAAGACCCTGCTCGATACCCTCACTGATGATCGCCCGACTGACCCGTGCGAACTTCTGCAGGATGATGATCTGTCCCAGAGTATCGATCAGTGGCTGTCCGAGCTGACCGACAAGCAGCGGGAAGTGGTCATACGGCGCTTCGGCTTGCGCGGTCACGAAAGCAGCACCCTTGAAGATGTAGGGCTGGAAATCGGCCTGACCCGCGAGCGCGTTCGGCAGATCCAGGTCGAAGGCCTCAAGCGCTTGCGCGAGATACTTGAGAAGAATGGCCTGTCCAGCGAGTCACTTTTTCAGTGATGACTGTGTCAGTCACAAACAGGCTCCTGCTGTTCTGAAACCGGCGCCTGCAACTGCTCACAAAAACACCCCGCTTCGGGGTGTTTTTGTGTCCGACGTACGCTTTTCAGTACGTCAGGACGATACATCGCTGGGGTGTTTGTTAAACGCCGATCCGGCACTCTGTTTATAGATTGGATATTTTGCGTGTAGGACTTTGCGTACCCGTTTTGTAAGCTCTGTGGAAAATCACACCGGAATAACGCCTTGTATCAACAGGTAAGGTTCTTAACCCTATGATTTAGCAGTTAATTTATTCTCGCTTGTTTTACGGTGGAATTTTTTGAAAGGTTTTGGGTGGTTGTCCTGCCCGTAAAAATCACTAGTATCTGAACTGTGCCGACGGATTGGCACAGGCCGTCAAGGAAGACAGCCAAGGACATCGCAGGATGCGATTCATCAGGATGATGAAAAAAGGGAATAGAGGGATTAGGTAGAAACGGGGGCGGGTCATACCGCCCCTTTTTTTCGCCTGCACGAAAGTCCATCAGAACATCGCCCATGAAAAAAGGCCCGCCAGGGCCTTTTCAACAAGCGCGTCGCTTAGCGTTCCAGGTCTGCAATCTTGCCTGTTTTGCCATCCCACTCTGCTGCGTCTTCCAGAGCGTCTTTCTTCTCGGTGATGTTCGGCCAGACGTCCGCGAGCTCAGCGTTGAGCTCGATGAAGTTTTCCATCCCGGCAGGGATTTCATCTTCCGAGAAAATGGCATTGGCAGGGCATTCAGGCTCGCAGAGCGCACAGTCGATGCACTCGTCCGGGTGAATCACCAGGAAGTTCGGGCCTTCGTAAAAGCAGTCCACCGGACAGACTTCTACGCAGTCGGTGTACTTGCACTTGATGCAGTTGTCGGTGACGACGAAGGTCATTTCTAATTCTCTCCTCAGGCGGCGGCAACAGCAGAGCCCTTCGGTAGAGGGTTGCCGGGTTCGGGAAGTGTCCCGCGCCGTGTGAAAACACATGCATTAGGTCAACGGTACTGAAGCAGAGCGACTGCACAGTACGGCGTTCGACCCTGGGTTCGCTCAGTTTTCACGCGGCTCGGATTTATCTGTTCAGCCAGGTAGTGTCTCGTCTCGCAAATAAGCTGTTCACGAGACGGGACGCAAAAGCCGCCAGCATCTCAAACCGCGCGGGATTCTAACAGCTTGTAACCAAACTCGTTAGATCCGAGTTTGCAGTGCATATAACAACTCGAGCGCCTGACGCGGTGTGACATCGTCAAGTTTGGCTCTGGACAGCTCTTCAAGCACGGGGTGCGGCAGGCTGGCGAACAGATCGCTTTGCATCGGCGCGGCCTGTTTGCCGGGCTTGGAGCGTGGCTGCTCGTGGGGCAGGCTGGTGGTTTCCAGGCGCTGCAAATGCTCTTTGGCGCGCCCGATCACCTTGGCTGGAACCCCCGCCAGCTGGGCCACGGCCAGACCATAGCTCTGGCTGGCCGGCCCCGGCAGTACCCGGTGCAGGAACACGATGCGCTCGTTATGTTCGGTGGCGTTGAGGTGCACGTTGGCAACCAATGGTTCACTTTCCGGCAACACGGTCAGCTCGAAGTAGTGCGTCGCAAACAGCGTGTAGGCGCGCAGCTGGGCGAGGCATTCTGCCGCAGCCCAGGCCAGCGATAAACCGTCGAACGTGCTGGTGCCGCGGCCCACTTCGTCCATCAGCACCAGGCTGCGATCGGTTGCATTGTGCAGAATGTTTGCCGTTTCGCTCATCTCCACCATGAAGGTCGAGCGGCCGCCGGCGAGGTCGTCGCTGGAGCCGATACGGGTGAAGATGCGATCTACCAGCGACAGTTCGCAGCTGGCGGCAGGCACGAAACTGCCGATGTGGGCCAGCAGCACGATCAGCGCGGTCTGGCGCATATAGGTCGATTTACCGCCCATGTTCGGGCCGGTGATCACCAGCATGCGGGTCTTGTCATCCAGGTCCAGGTCGTTGGCCACGAACGGCGTAGACAACACCTGCTCAACCACCGGATGGCGACCTTGATCGATGCGCATGCACGGTTCATCGACGAACTGCGGGCAGTTCAAATCCAGATTCAATGCCCGTTCTGCGAGATTGCTCAGCACATCCAGCGCGGCAAGCGCCGAAGCGGTGTCCTGCAACGGCGCAAGATGGCCGATCAGGTCTTCCAGCAGCGCTTCGTAGAGCATCTTTTCCCGCGCCAAGGCCCGGCTCTTGGCTGACAGCGCCTTGTCTTCGAATTCCTTCAGCTCAGGGGTGATGAAGCGTTCAGCACCTTTGAGGGTCTGGCGGCGAATGTAGTCGGTGGGGGCCGACTCAGCCTGCTTGCTCGGCAACTCGATGAAGTAGCCGTGAATCCGGTTGTAACCCACTTTCAGGTGGGCAAGGCCAGTGCGGGCTTTTTCCCGGGCTTCCAGGTCGATGAGGAATTGCCCGGCGTTTTCGCTCAATGACTGCAGTTCATCCAGCTCGGCGTCATAACCGGTTTTCAGTACACCGCCGTCGCGGATCACTGCAGGCGGGTTATCAATCACGGCGCGTTGCAGCAGCTCGGCCAGTTCCGGATAAACCCCGGCGGTCTTGGCCAGTTGTTGCAGATGCGGCGCTTCCAGCTCGGTCATTGCCACTTGCAGCTCAGGCAAAGCGCTCAAGGCGTCGCGCAGGCGAGCCAGGTCGCGAGGTCGTGCGTTACGCAGGCCGATACGCGCCAGAATGCGCTCGATGTCGCCAATTTCCTTGAGCTGCGGTTGCAGGCTTTCGAAGCGATAGCGCTCCAACAGGCAGGTAATCGACGACTGCCGCGCCTTGAGAACGCTCAGGTCACGCAGTGGACGATTCAGCCAGCGGGTCAGCAAGCGCGTACCCATGGCGGTCTGGCAGCGGTCGACCACCGATTGCAGGGTGTTGTCGCGCCCACCGGCCAGGTTGGTATCGAGTTCCAGATTGCGCCGGGTCGCAGCGTCGAGGATAACGGTGTCATCCAGGCGCTCGTGACGCAGGCTGCGCAGGTGCGGCAAGGCGGTGCGCTGGGTTTCCTTGGCGTAGCCCAGCAGGCAACCGGCAGCGCCGATGGCGAGGGTCAGGTTTTCGCAGCCGAAGCCCTTCAGGTCCTGAGTGGAGAACTGCTGGCAGAGGCTTTTCAGGGCCGAGTCACGCTCGAAATCCCAGGGCGCGCGACGACGTGCTCCACGGCGCTTTTCCGCAGGCAGGCCTTGTGGCCAGTCGTCCGGGATCAACAACTCGACAGGGTTGATGCGCTCAAGCTCGGCCAGCAGATTTTCCCAGCCTTTGATCTCCAGCACGCTGAAATTGCCACTGGTGATGTCCATGACCGCCAGGCCAAACAGGCGCTCATCACCCAGCACGGCGGCGATCAGGTTGTCGCGACGCTCGTCGAGCAAGGCTTCGTCGCTGACCGTGCCCGGGGTGATGATTCGTACCACCTGGCGGTCGACAGGCCCTTTGCTGGTCGCAGGATCGCCGACCTGTTCGCAAATCACCACCGATTCGCCCAACTTCACCAACTTGGCCAGATAGCCTTCAGCGGCGTGGTAGGGGATGCCACACATGGGGATGCTTTGCCCCGCAGATTGCCCGCGCGCTGTCAGGGTGATATCCAGCAGCTTGGCGGCTTTTTTCGCATCCTCGTAGAAGATTTCGTAGAAGTCGCCCATGCGATAGAACATCAGCTGGTCCGGGTGCTGATTCTTCAGGCGCCAGTATTGCTGCATCATCGGGGTGTGTGCGGAGAGATCGGAAATTGCTTTATTCATCAGGTATTTAGGCAAATTCTTGGGAAGTGGGAGGCAAAGTCGCAGACAGGCCTGGCAAACCCTTGGGGGTGTCAGACGGCGGCGTGCGAGCAGGTTGCGATGGGCGCAAGATTACCACGCACGACTCAGGCACGCAGGTCCGGCGCACTCATGCGTAATCGTCACCGAGCGTTTCCGGACGGCCACAGAGCGGCCATCGCTGTATAGACTTCGCCCTGTCGCCGCTCATACCGGGCGGTCCCTGTAAAAAAGGAGTTTTATATGGCAGGTAAACGCGGAAGGGATTCGGGAAGCGGGCGCTTCATTCCAATCGAAGAAGCCCGGCGTCGCCCTAAAGAGACGACTGTTGAAACCATCAAGAAACCGCAGTGCCCTAAAAAGAAACAATCATGACGTTGATCCGCAGCGGCCAGTTACCTGACCGCTGCGACCTTGCACCCTCAAAACGCTCGTGTACGGTATTGGTTTGGCACCTTGTGAGGAGAGCACCTTGGATGAAGTCACCCGGCTTGCCGCCCAACTGGGCAAGCATCTGCAAACATTGAATGCTCAGGTCAGCACGGCTGAGTCCTGCACCGGCGGCGGGATTGCCGAGGCGATTACCCGCATACCCGGCAGCTCCGTCTGGTTCGAAGCGGGGTACGTGACCTACTCCAATCGGCAGAAGACGCTTCAATTGCAGGTTCCGGCCGATCTGTTCGCAAGCGTCGGCGCGGTCAGTGACGAAGTGGTGCGTGCGATGGTTCGTGGCGCACAGCGGCACAGTACCGCGCACTTTGCGGTTGCGGTCAGCGGCGTCGCGGGGCCTGATGGCGGTTCGAAGGACAAACCGGTCGGCACCGTCTGGGTGTGTTGCGGGGCGGGTGAACATCAGGTTTCACGTCGATATCAGTTTGCCGGCGACCGTGACGAGGTGCGCCGACAAACGGTAAAAGCCGCGCTAGAGGGGCTTATAGAGCTTGTCTGCGCAGAAATACCAACTCGGGGGTAGGCGCGCGCGCAACCCTGTGGAATAATACTGTCTACTTATACAGGTGTTGTGGCCATCAGGCCCCTAATTGAATTTGATTACGTGAGGACTTCAATGGACGACAACAAGAAGAAAGCCTTGGCTGCGGCCTTGGGTCAGATCGAGCGTCAATTCGGTAAAGGTGCCGTAATGCGCATGGGTGACCATGACCGCCAGGCGATTCCTTCTATCTCCACCGGTTCGCTGGGTCTGGACATCGCGCTGGGTATTGGCGGTCTGCCGAAAGGCCGGATCGTTGAAATCTATGGTCCGGAATCTTCCGGTAAAACCACGCTGACGCTGTCGGTCATCGCCCAGGCCCAGAAAATGGGTGCAACCTGTGCGTTCGTCGATGCCGAGCACGCGCTTGATCCAGAATACGCAGGCAAGCTGGGCGTCAATGTTGACGACCTGCTGGTTTCGCAGCCGGACACCGGCGAGCAGGCACTGGAAATCACCGACATGCTGGTGCGCTCCAACGCCATCGACGTGATCGTGGTCGACTCCGTTGCCGCTCTGGTACCAAAGGCTGAAATCGAAGGTGAAATGGGCGACATGCACGTCGGCCTGCAGGCTCGTCTGATGTCTCAGGCGCTGCGTAAAATCACCGGTAACATCAAGAACGCCAACTGCCTGGTTATCTTCATTAACCAGATCCGTATGAAAATCGGCGTGATGTTCGGCAGCCCGGAAACCACCACCGGTGGTAACGCGCTGAAGTTCTACGCCTCGGTACGTCTGGACATCCGCCGCACCGGCGCAGTGAAAGAAGGCGACGAAGTTGTAGGTAGCGAAACCCGCGTCAAGGTCGTGAAGAACAAGGTGGCTCCGCCGTTCCGTCAGGCCGAGTTCCAGATTCTTTACGGCAAGGGCATCTACCTTAACGGCGAGATCATCGACCTGGCTGTGTTGCACGGTTTCGTCGAGAAGTCCGGCGCCTGGTACAGCTATCAGGGCAGCAAGATCGGTCAGGGTAAGGCCAACTCGGCCAAGTTCCTGGCGGACAACCCTGAAGTGGGCGCCACCCTCGAGAAGATGATTCGCGAGAAGCTGCTGACTCCAGGTGTCGATACCAAGTCCGAAGCCTCCCGTGCACCAGCGCCTGCTGCTGACATGGCCGATGCTGACGCTGATATCTGATAGATCATGTCAGCGGTACTGGATACACCTGTCGCCGTAAGGCGAACCGCAATGGACCTGCTCGCACGTCGCGAGCACGGTCGTGTCGAGCTGACGCGCAAGCTGCGTCAGCGGGGCGCAACGCCTGAGCTGATCGAACCCGCCCTTGACCGTCTGGTTGAGGAGGGTTTGCTCTCCGAAGCTCGCTACCTTGAAAGTTTTGTCTCTTACCGTGCACGCTCGGGTTACGGCCCTGCGCGTATTCGTGAAGAGCTCAATCAGCGAGGGTTGCAGCGTGCCGAAGTCGAGCAGGCGATACGGGACTGCGGTTTCAACTGGCAGGAAAAACTGCACGAAACCTGGCAACGCAAGTTCGATGGGCAGTTGCCAGTTGACGCCCGTGAGCGCGCCAAGCAAGGGCGCTTTCTGAGTTATCGCGGTTATTCGATGGAGATGATCGGCCGTCTCTTCAACGGCCGTGGTGAAGACGACTGACGTTTAGATCGTCTTCCAGTCGTCATCCTCTGTTGCCTGCATTTCGGCTGAGCGGGGAATCTGGTTTTCCGGCACATTGATGCAGTCCACCAACTCCCGCAACCGACCCTGATTACGTCCACTGAAGCTGAATGACAAGCGCGTCAGGTGGCTGAACTCTGCTTCGTACTCTTCGCCTTGATACGTGTGTTGCTGAAAGCCTTCAGTCAGGCACAGGTCGGCGAACGCCTCTTGGATATGCTCCAGCGCCTGTTGGGTCAGCGGCTGGCGCATCCGGATAATGAACTTGGTTTTCAGCCAGCGGGTTGAATGGAAGTTGCTGTAGAACTGATGAATCTCGTCTACCGCTGCTTCGGCGCTGTGGACCAGGCGCATCAACTTCATGTCGTTGGGAAGAATATAGCGATTGTCTTCCAGCTGATGCTTGATGAAATCCAGTGCGGTCTGCCAGAAACTGCCACCGGGTACATCGAGCAATACGATGGGCACCAGCGGGCTTTTTCCGGTCTGAATCAGCGTCAGGACTTCCAGCGCTTCGTCCAGCGTGCCGAAACCGCCAGGGCAAAGGACCAGCGCATCGGCTTCCTTGACGAAAAACAACTTGCGGGTAAAGAAGAAGTGAAACGGCAGCAGGTTGCCAGTGCCCTCGACGGTGGGGTTGGCATGTTGCTCAAAGGGCAGGGTGATATTGAAACCGAGGCTGTGTTCAAGCCCGGCGCCTTCATGAGCGGCGGCCATGATACCGCCGCCTGCGCCGGTGATGACCATCAGGTCGGCCTGCGCCAGTAAACCTCCAAGCTCCCTGGCCAGCGCATACAGCGGATGCTCCACGGGCGTGCGGGCCGAGCCGAATACCGTCACTTTGCGTCGGCCTCTGAACTGCTCGAGCACGCGAAACGCGTTGTCCAGTTCTCGCAAGGCTTGCAGGGTGATTTTGGCGTTCCAGCGATTGCGGTCGTCCTGAGCCATGCGCAGCACGGTCAGTATCATGTCGCGGTACAGCGCCAGGTTTGGGCTGTTGGGGGCGACCAGGTTGATCTGTTCTTCGATCTTGCTGGTGAGGTCTAAACCGCTGCCCTGGAAGTGAGTGGATAAAAGATCATTAGGTACATAAGGCATTAAGGGCTTCTCCATGCGCGATCGCTTCAGCCCACAGTGTCGTCTGAGGCGTGGCGCTTATTCCGATGCGTTAATGTGCCTAGCCTGCCTGGAACTGGCAACGTTGTTTGTGTAACGCATGGGGATCTCTCTGGCGCATGAATTGTGCAGGCGCTGCCGAAGGCTGCGAATGGCGGGCTGCCAGATGTCGCACTTTCGCAGCCCTCGGCAGCTCCTGTATGTCCTGGTGGTTAGGCTTACTTCTTCTTGACCGAGCAATCGCCTGCTTTGAACACCTGAACAGCGACCGGGCGGTTGGTCTTGTATTCGGTGAATTGATACTTGAGCACAGCGCCCTTGGTCATCAATTGGCGATAGCCGTTGTTATGGCACACGCTATTGCCCAACTGATTGCGTACGGATTCAGGGTCGGCACGCATTTGCTGCGCCTGGCCCGCTTGCACACTCAGGTGGTTGATCAACTGATTGCCTTCAACCGTGTAGCCCTGATCGAGAATGTCTTCGTTGATCGCCCGTGGCGTACCGACGCTGCTTTCCTTCGCAACTTGTTCAAGCATTTTGCTCAGCTCGAATTCCTGCTTTGACGCCGCCTGGGCGCACAAAGGGGTGACGAGCAGCAGCGTAAGGGTAGGGACGATAAGGCGCAGCATTAGTTTCTCCTGATTCAGTGACTGGCCCTTGGACCGGTAACCGCAAAGTATGTTCACAACGCGGCGCGCCGCACGTGGCTCTATGATGGCAAGTGTTTCGGTAACGCAGAAGTATAAAGACGAGTTCCGGCGAAAGCGATTCATGCCTGAACAGCGCAGGCCGTATTCGGTACGGCTCTGGTAAACTGCGCAAACTTTAAGCCCATCCCGAGTTATTGCAGTGCTCACGCTTTCTATTCATCGGCGCGCGCTTTCATGAGCCACGCCGTTTCCCGCCTGCGCGATCGGCGTCTGGCGCAAAGCACCAAGCCCTTTATTGCCCGTGGATCACGTGCCCCGCGCTGCAATCAATGCCGGGTCATCCCCGATTATTGCCTGTGTGCCTGGAAGCCGAGCGTTGCCGCCACTTCAGCCATGTGCCTGTTGATGTATGACACCGAGCCGCTCAAGCCGACCAATACTGGCTGGCTGATCGCCGATATCATCGAGGACACCCACGCGTTTGGCTGGTCGCGGATCGACGTCGACGAACAATTGCTGGCGCTGCTGGATGATCCCCAGTGGCAGCCTTATATCGTCTTTCCCGGCGAATTCGTAGCGCCTGAGCGGGTGGTCAGTCAGGTGGCGAGCGTGGAGGGCAAGCGCCCGCTGTTCATTCTGCTGGATGCCACCTGGACCGAGGCCCGCAAGATGTTTCGCAAAAGCCCTTATCTGGAACGCTTTCCGGTGCTGAGCCTTGAGTCGGAGCAGTTGTCGCGCTATCGCTTGCGCCGTTCCAAACGTGATGACCACTTCTGCACGGCCGAGGTGGCCGCATTGTGCCTGGAGCTGGCCGGCGACACTCAGGCAAGCGGTGTGCTGGACGCCTATCTGGATGTATTTACCGCGCACTATCTGGGCGCCAAGTTTCAGAATCCGGTTGATCGTGACGATGCTTCGCACACCCATTTGAAGGCTTTTCTCTGAATGTTGTGCGGCGCGATAAATGGCTCGCAGATAAGCGCACACTAAAGCCCGCCCCGGCCTGTGGCGTAATGCTTGACCGCCTCAGGTTCGCTGGGCATGCTGGCGCCGCATAAAAAGGTCACTGACCAGTTTTACCGGCATTTGCCGATGCCTTGCTGAGCGTTGAATGGATCGACGCTCACTGATATGAACAGGATCACCCATGACCTACGAAATCCTGATTGCCGATGATCACCCGTTGTTTCGCAGCGCGTTGCATCAGGCGGTGAGTCTTGGCCTCGGCCCCGATGTAAGGCTGGTAGAGGTAGAGAGCATCGCCGAGCTGGAAACGCGTCTGGCGGAAAAAGCCGACTGGGATCTGGTACTGCTGGATTTGAACATGCCGGGCGCCTATGGGTTTTCCGGGCTGGTGCTGTTGCGCGGCCAATACCCGCAGATTCCGGTGGTCATGGTCTCGGCTCAGGAAGAAGCGTCGATTGTGGTCAGGTCCCGAGAGTTTGGCGCCAGTGGCTTCATCCCCAAGTCCAGCGGGCTGGAAACCATTCAAATGGCCGTGCGCAAGGTCCTCGAAGGTGATGTCTGGTGGCCGCCCCAGGCCAGCGAAACGATCAGTGTGTCTGCCGAAGCCAAAGCTGCCAGTGCCGGGCTCGCGAGTTTGACGCCACAGCAGTTCCGGGTGTTGACGATGGTCTGTGAAGGGCTGCTGAACAAGCAGATCGCGTATGAGTTGAGCGTCTCTGAAGCCACGATCAAAGCTCACGTGACGGCCATCTTCCGTAAACTGGGCGTTCGAACCCGGACGCAAGCGGCCCTGCTGTTGCAACAACTGGAATCGATTTCCCCAACTGACCGGCAGTAACGCGCCTGTCATTCACGCTTTTTTGACCTGTCCTCGATTAGCGTCCACTTTCTTTTTTGCGCAGCCGCCTATCTATGTCTCCTTTCAAAGGCCAAACCGGCCTCAAACGTATCCTCAACGCCGCCGGCTACTCCTTCGATGGCTTGTCAGCCGCCTTTAAAGGTGAGGCTGCCTTTCGCCAGCTGGTGTTGCTCAACGTGATCCTGATCCCGTTGTCCTGCGTGATTGATGTCAGCAAGGGCGAACACGCGTTGCTGATTGCCGTGTGTCTGCTGGCCCTGATTGTCGAGTTGCTCAACTCGGCAGTGGAAGCGGCCATCGACCGTATTTCTCTGGACCTGCATCCGCTGTCAAAAAACGCCAAGGACATGGGCAGCGCCGCGCAGATGGTGTCACTGACCATGATCGCGGTGGTGTGGGGTCTGATCCTGTTCGGGTGAGCCTCAGTACATGCTCGGCAACACGATCTCGTCGCTGCGTTTAACGTCGGCGGTCAACGAGCGGCACAGGTCGAGGAATTCACGCATGGCAGAGGTCTGGTACTTCTGCTTGTGCCAGATGAAATAGAACTGCCGGGCCAGGTCCAGCTCGGGCGTTTCTACCGCCACCAGGCTGCCGCGCCGGATGGCATCACGCAGCGCCAGGCGCGAAATGCAGCCGATACCCAGCCCTGACTCCACCGCGCGCTTGATGGCTTCGGTGTGTTCCAGCTCCAGCCGCACGTTCAGCGCGTTGCGATGGTGACGCATGGCCTGGTCGAAGGTCAGCCGCGTTCCCGAGCCCTGTTCGCGCAGGATCCACGCCTCTTCGGTCAGCTCTTCCAGGCTCGCCCGGCCACGCTTGGCCAGCGGGTGTTGTGGCGCACAGAACACCACCAGTTCGTCTTCAACCCAGCGTTGCACCTCGATATCAGGATGGGTGCAATCGCCTTCGATCAGACCCAGGTCAATTTCGTAGTGCGCGACTTGTTGCACGATGTGCTCGGTGTTCTGCACATGCAGTTTGACCTGGCTTTCCGGGTGGCGCTGCATGAAGCTGCCGATCAGCAAGGTCGCCAGGTAGTTACCGATAGTCAGGGTCGCGCCCACTGCCAGCGAGCCGAAGCCAGACTTGCCGTTGAGCAGGTCTTCGATCTCCTTGGCTTGATCCAGCAGCGCAACCGCCTGCGGTAATAGTTGCCGACCCGTGGCATTCAGGCTCAGCCGTTTGCCGGCCCGGTCGAAGAGCTGGCAGCTGGATTGGCGTTCGAGTTCGGTGATCGATGTGCTGGCGGCCGATTGCGACAGCGACAGCAGGATCGCAGCCCGGGAAACGCTTTCCTGTTGGGCCACGGCGACAAAAACCTGGAGTTGACGGAGAGTAAATCGCATATCTATATAACCGATAACCTATATCTTGATAATCCATTTAACAGATATTGTGCTTCCCACTAGAATACCGCGCAATAGCGCTCCTACCCGGCGCATGCGAATCTCAGGAGTTTTCACGTCAATGAGTAACATGAACCACGAACGTGTACTTAGCGTCCATCACTGGAACGACACGCTCTTCAGTTTCAAGTGCACCCGCGATCCAGGTCTGCGTTTCGAGAACGGTCAGTTCGTCATGATCGGTCTGCAGCAGCCGAACGGGCGCCCGCTCATGCGTGCCTACTCGATCGCCAGCCCGAACTGGGAAGAGCATCTCGAATTCTTCAGCATCAAAGTGCCGGACGGTCCGCTGACCTCCCAGCTGCAGCACTTGAAGGAAGGCGACGAGATCATCATCAGCAAAAAGCCTACGGGCACGCTGGTACTCGATGACCTCAAGCCGGGCAAACACCTTTATCTGCTGAGCACCGGCACCGGTTTGGCGCCGTTCATGAGCGTCATCCAGGACCCGGAAACCTACGAGCGTTTCGAAAAGGTCATCCTCTGCCACGGCGTGCGTTATGTGAATGAAGTCGCCTACCGCGAATTCATCACCGAGCACCTGCCGCAGAACGAATTCTTCGGCGAAGCCCTGCGCGACAAGCTGATCTACTACCCAACCGTTACCCGCGAGCCATTCGAAAACGAAGGCCGCCTGACTGACCTGATGCGCAGCGGCAAGCTGTTCAGCGACATCGGTCTGCCACCTATCAACCCTCAGGACGACCGCGCCATGCTGTGCGGTAGCCCGAGCATGCTCGACGAAACCAGCGAAGTGCTCAACAGCTTCGGCCTGACGGTTTCGCCGCGTATGCGTGAGCCGGGCGATTACTTGATCGAGCGTGCATTCGTCGAGAAGTAAGCGCTGTTTTACAGGCGGGGTGTGTTCTGCACATCCTGCCCTCGTAACAAAAAAACCGCCTGGGGGTCACGGACCAGGCGGTTTTTTTGTGGCGCAAGATTGGTCGGCCCTTTAGCTATTGGCCGCAACCACTTCCAGTACCGTGATCGTCCCCGGCTGCGGGTAATGCCAGCGCACATCCAGATCCCAGAATTGCGCGCCGTAGCGGCGTTCCGGGGTGGGTGTCTGGTAAGCGGGGCGTGGGTCTTGGGCCAGGCATTGCTCGATCAGCTCAATCAGTGGCTCTTGCAGGCGCAGGCCGTGTTCATGGGCCTGTTTCAGTGCTGCGGGCTCCCAGTTCACCGGGATCAACTCGGGTGCGGCGCTGGCAATCTGGTTGGTAGCACCCGCGACGCTGTCGGCGTAAGGCACATAGGGTTTGATATCCAGCACGGGTGTGCCGTCCAGCAGGTCGATGCCTGACAGCCACAGGCGTCCGGCTTCGACCTTGTCGAGCTTGACCACTGATTGGCCGATGCCATTGGGGCGGTGGGTGGCGCGAGTGGCGAACACGCCCATCGACTGATTGCCGCCCAGGCGCGGCGGCCGAACCTTGAGGCGCGGCTTGTCTTCCAGTGCCAGGTGGAACAGGAACAACAACCAGACATGGCTGACCTGCTCCAGGCCCTGCACGGCATCGCCCTGATCAAAGGGCGCCACCAACTCCAGCACGCCACGGGCCGCGGGTGCCAGTTGCGGCTGACGCGGGATGGCGAACTTCTCCTTGAAACAGGAGCGTACGAAGCCGATGGGGGAGACGTTGTAGGAGTCAGGCATGTGGGTATGTCCACAGAACCTGTAGGAGCCAACTCGTTGGCGAGGCGGCGTGTCAGATACGACGTCTCGCGAACAAGTTCGCTCCTACAGGATTTGTATTGATCCAGGCAGAGCTGAAGTCAGCCGCGAACCCGCAGGGTCAGGCCTTTGAGGAAGTTGCGCAGCAGCTGATCGCCGCAGGTGCGGTAGTTGCTGTGGCCGAATTTGCGGAACAGCGCGCTCAACTCAGGCTTGGATACCGGGAACTCCACTGACTTGAGAATCGCGTGCATGTCTTCTTCTTTCAGCTCGAAGGCAACCCGCAGCTTCTTCAGCACCGTGTTGTTGGTGACTGGCAGCTCGACGGGCTGTGGCGCGCGGCTATCGTCCTTGCCGCGTTTGAAGATCACCAGGCCATCGAGGAAATGCGCCATGATTTCATCGCTGCAGTCCAGATAGCCTTCTTCTTCATCTTTTTTCATAAAAGCGATGACATCGGTTTTAGTGATTTCAAAACCACCGAGCTTGGTGATGTCGACAATCTTGCCGTCGCTGATATCGAGCATGTAGCGCACGCTGCGCAGAACGTCGTTGTTCATCATGATGCATAAATCCTGGTAAGTCGGGGGTCATGTCGCCCGACACATTCGGGCGGCTCTGAACTGAATTAGAACTTCTCTTTGGAAGTCATGTAGCGCCATTGGCCCTCTGGCATCTTGCCCATGGAAACCCCGCCAATGCGGATACGTCGCACGGCAATGATTTTCAGGCCAACGGCTTCGCACAGCTGGGCGATGATGCCGGGCTGGGGGTTTTTAATGGCAAAGCGCAGGCGATTTTCGTTCTGCCAGCTGGCTTTGACTGCAGGCAATTCCTTGCCCTTGTAGGTCAGGCCGTGGTTCAGGCGATTAAGGCCATGGGCGACCATGTCACCGGAAATTTCCACCACGTATTCCTGTTCGATCTTGCTGCGATCGTCAGTCAGCTTGCGCAGGATCTTCCAGTCCTGGCTGAAAACCATCAGGCCGCTGGCATTGGCCTGCAGAGTCGAGATGGGTTCAAGGCGCAGAAAGTGACCCTTGAGCGGACGTTTACCGAAGCTGTGCTCCTGGGAAAGCGTGGCTGGGGTAATCAGTGCCAGGGCATCGGCTTCGCTGAGGTCGGCGGGCTTGTGAAAGATGATGGTCACCGGCTCCGGCGTATCGGCCTTGGCCTGCGGGTCAAGCACGACGGTTTGCGTGTCGACCTTGAACTGCGGCTCGTCGATGACCTGGCCGTCTACCGTGACCCAGCCACCTTCAATGAACAGCTCGGCCTCGCGACGGGAGCACCCGGTCAGCTCGATAAGGCGTTTGGAGAGGCGGATGGGTTCTGACATGACAAACAGCCGTTACTTGAGAGAAAGGCCGACATTGTACCCGTGCCCGCCCGGTTAATGGCGGCAACATTGCAAATGGGTGGTGATCAGTGGTGTCCCTCGCTCGCTCCCACAGAGATCTGTTGAACCTTGAACTTGTATCAGTGCTTGCGCAACCGCATCCGCAACATCGGATAAGGCTGCCCCAGCCCGTCGACTTCCGAGCGGCTGACCACTTCGAAACCCTGCTTGAGGTAGAAACCCAGTGCCTGCGGGTTCTGCTCGTTGACGTCCAGCACGCTGACATCGAAGTGTTCGATGGCATGCGCCAGCAGTTGCTTGCCCAGGCCCTGGCCACGGTGTTGCGGGTCAATGAACAGCATTTCCAGTTTCGAGCGGCTCACCCCGGCAAAACCGGTGATGTTCAATTGATCATCGCGGGTGCAGAACAGCGTGACGGTATCCAGGTAGCTGGACAGCAGCAGGCCTTTGAGCATCGTCACGTAGGCATCAGGCAGAAAGTCGTGGGTGGCGCGTACCGAGTTTTCCCACACCTGAGTCAGTTGCGGGTATTCGTCCTTGTGAGGCGTTGAGATCGAGGCTTGCATGGGGCGGGGCTCCGTCTGGCCGCTGCGCAGGGAACAGTCATGAATGTTCGACCCATAAAAAGCCCCGCCGTTTGAAGGGCAGGGCTGTTTTGTAGTGCGGCAACCTGAGAGGGTCAGATGGTCTCGGCCCACAGGTCGTATTCGTCAGCGTCGGTGACCCGGCACATGATCTTGTCGCCCGGCTTGACCGTGCTGCCTTCTTCCAGACCGATGAACACGTTACCGTCGATTTCCGGTGCATCGAAGAAGCAGCGGCCAACCGCGCCTTGCTCGTCGACTTCATCAATCAGCACTTCGATTTCCCGACCGATGCGCATTTGCAGACGTGCCGCGCTGATCGCCTGCTGGTGAGCCATGAAACGATCCCAGCGGTCCTGCTTGATGTCGTCCGGCACGATGGCGGCGTCCAAGAGGTTGGAGGGCGCGCCTTCAACTGGCGAGTACTGAAAGCAGCCCACGCGGTCGAGCTGTGCTTCAGTGAGCCAGTCGAGCAGGTACTGGAAATCTTCCTCGGTTTCGCCCGGGAAGCCGACAATGAAGGTCGAGCGGATGATCAGGTCCGGGCACTGCTCGCGCCAGTTCTTGATCCGCGCCAGGGTCTTGTCTTCGAAGGCCGGTCGCTTCATCAGCTTGAGGATTTTCGGGCTGGCGTGCTGGAACGGGATGTCCAGGTACGGCAGGATTTTCCCGGCGGCCATCAGCGGGATCAGCTCGTCCACGTGCGGGTACGGATAAACGTAATGCAGGCGCACCCACACACCCAGGGAGCTGAGGGCTTCGCACAGTTCGGTCATGCGCGTCTTGACCGGCGCGCCGTTCCAGAAGCCGGTGCGGTATTTGATATCGACGCCGTAAGCGCTGGTGTCCTGGGAAATCACCAGCAGCTCTTTCACGCCAGACTTGACCAGGCGCTGGGCTTCGTCGAGCACGTCACCCACCGGGCGGCTGACCAGCTTGCCGCGCATGGACGGGATGATGCAGAAGCTGCAGCTGTGGTTGCAGCCTTCGGAAATTTTCAGGTACGCGTAGTGGCGCGGGGTCAGCTTGACGCCCTGTGGCGGCACCAGGTCGATCAGCGGGTTGTGATCAAGATTCGGCGGCGCGGCGTCATGAACGGCGTTGACCACTTGTTCGTACTGCTGCGGGCCCGTCACCGAGAGCACACTTGGGTGAACGTCACGGATCACGCTTTCATCCACGCCCATGCAGCCGGTAACGATGACCTTGCCGTTCTCCTTGATGGCGTCGCCGATGACTTCAAGCGACTCTGCCTTGGCGGCGTCGATGAAACCACAGGTATTGACCACGACGACGTCCGCGTCCTGATAGGTCGCGACGACTTCATAACCTTCCATGCGCAGTTGGGTGAGGATGCGCTCGGAATCGACCAGGGCTTTTGGGCAACCCAGTGAAACAAAGCCAACCTTGGGGGCGGATGGCGTGGTGACGGTGGACATTGGCTAACCTCGGCGTGATGGAGTGCTTCGGCTAGCAGCCGTGGCACCTGTCGGGCGCTTTGGTGCGCCTCTGATCAAAAAGTGCGCAATTCTAGCGATCAGCCCGGCGATTGACCAGCGTTAAACCGAGAATTACGACGAGTGCTGCGCTATGCTTCGCGCCGTTACAGAATATGTCGGTTTTTACCCCGCTCTGGGGCACGCATTACCTATTGGCGACTCAAAGCATCAGCATGTTTTGTAGCGCAAGCCCAGGTTTCAGGAGTGGTAGATGAGTCAAGCAAGCAGTCAGGCTGAAACCGGGCATCAGGCGGCAAAACCCCTCGCCTTGTTGATGGCGGCAGTGGGCGTCGTGTACGGCGATATTGGCACCAGTCCGCTGTACACCCTCAAAGAGGTGTTTCAGGGCGGTTATGGCGTGGACGTCAGCCACGATGCGGTGTTGGGCATCCTCTCGTTGATCTTCTGGTCATTGATCTGGGTGGTCTCATTCAAATACATGGCCTTCATTCTGCGCGCCGATAACCAGGGCGAGGGCGGCATCATGGCGCTCACTGCCTTGGCGAGACGGGCGTCAGCCAAGCACCCCAGGCTGCAGATGACCATGGTGGTGTTCGGCCTGTTTGGTGCCGCGCTGTTCTATGGCGACAGCATGATCACCCCGGCGATTTCCGTGCTTTCGGCCATGGAGGGCCTGGAACTGGCCTTCGACGGTATCGAGCATTGGGTGGTGCCCATGGCGCTGGTGGTGCTGGTGGCGCTGTTTCTGATCCAGCGCCATGGCACGGCGCGTATCGGCGTGCTGTTCGGCCCGGTGATGGTGACCTGGTTCGTGGTGCTCGGGCTGCTGGGCATCAATGGCATCGTGCATCAGCCTGAAGTGCTGCATGCCATGAACCCGCTGTGGGCCGTGCGCTTCTTTATTGTTCATCCGGGCATCGGCGTCGCGATTCTCGGCGCAGTGGTCCTGGCCCTGACCGGTGCCGAGGCGCTCTATGCCGACATGGGGCACTTTGGTCGCAAGCCCATTGCGCGCGCCTGGTTTGCGCTGGTGTTGCCTGCGCTGGTGCTCAACTACTTCGGCCAGGGCGCTTTGGTACTGGAAAACCCGGAAGCGGCACGCAACCCGTTCTACCTGCTGGCGCCGAGTTGGGCATTGCTGCCGCTGATCGGCCTGTCGACACTGGCGACGGTGATTGCCTCGCAGGCCGTGATTTCCGGCGCGTTCTCCATGACGCTGCAGGCGATCCAGCTTGGCTACATTCCGCGCATGCACATTCAGCACACCTCCAGCGATGCCCAGGGCCAGATCTACATCGGTGCCGTGAACTGGGCATTGATGGTCGGCGTGATTCTGTTGGTGCTGGGCTTCGAATCCTCCGGCGCGCTGGCGTCTGCCTACGGCGTTGCCGTGACCGGGACCATGTTCTGCACCACGATTCTGGTGTCTTCGGTGATGTTGCTGCTGTGGAAGTGGCCCGCGTTCCTGGCGGTGCCGCTGCTGCTGTGTCTGTTGCTGGTGGACAGCCTGTTCTTTGCGGCCAACGTTCCCAAGGTCGTGCAGGGCGGGGCCTTCCCGGTGATTGCCGGGGTCGTGCTGTTCATCCTGATGACCACCTGGAAGCGCGGCAAGCAGCTTCTGGTGGAGCGCATCGACGAGGGCGGGCTGCCGTTGCCGATATTCATCAGCAGCATCAGCGTCCAGCCGCCGCACCGAGTTCAGGGCACGGCGGTATTCCTGACCGCCCGCTCTGACGCCGTGCCTCACGCCTTGTTGCACAACATGCTGCACAACCAGGTATTGCACGAGCAGGTGGTGTTGCTCACCGTTGTCTACGAGGACACCCCGCGCGTGCCTGCGCAGCAGCGCTTTGAAGTCGAAGTATATGGTGAAGGGTTCTATAGGGTGATTCTGCACTTTGGCTTCATTGATGAGCCGGACGTGCCCGCGGCCCTGGCGCTGTGCCACCTCAAGGAACTGGATTTCAGCCCGATGCGAACGACGTACTTCCTGAGTCGCGAGACGGTGATCCCCTCGAAGATCGTCGGCATGGCGCGTTGGCGTGAAGCCCTGTTTGCATTCATGTTGAAGAATGCCAATGGCAACCTGCGGTTCTTCAAGCTGCCGTTCAATCGGGTGATCGAGTTGGGGACGCAGGTTGAGATGTAGTTCCGTAGTGCCCTTATCGCGGCATGGGTTGTCTAGCATATTTTTTAGTGCATATCCATTCCTACGGTAACGGCCACTTAAGGTTCCGCCCTGACGGCGGGTCACTTTCGAAAAGCCGGATTGCCGGCCCAGACGAAAGTAACCAAAGCGCTCATGCCCCACCACTCGGTCCCTCGCCTAGGCTCGGGATGCCCGACCGCGGACCTTGAACCGTGGGCCGCCGCAAAGGGCCATCCCTGGCCCAGTGCGGCTAACCCGGCGTCCTGCCGGGTTGCCCACAGTTCAAGCTCAGCGTTCGGCCAGCGTGGTTTAACGGGGCGCTAAGATCAAAAGCGCGGCGGCCTGAAAGCCGACCGGTTTTTGTGAACTTACCGCGCTGTCAGTGTTGGCTTTAATGGCGAGCGTTGTTTTTGATATGGCTTTTGATTTTGATCTTAGGCGCCCCGTCAGACCACGCTGGCCGGAATTCGATATTTATTCGGCGGGTAAACCGGCAAGGATGCCGGTTTAGCCGCACTGGGCCAGGGATGGCCCTTTGCGGCGGCCCGCCGAATCAATGTCGGATTGCGGGTATGCCGAGCCCTAGCGAGGGACCGAGTGGTGGGGCAAGAGCCTTTTGCTTACTTTTGGGCTCTATCAAAAGTGAGGCGCCGTCAGGGCGCAACCCCAAGTAGCCGTTACCGCAGGAATGGATGTGTACTCAAAAACCATCTCTGGAACGATTTGTAGATATTGATGCCTATCGCGGACACAGCTGGTTCGATGTTCATCAACAAAAAATCCCCGCCAGCCTCACAGCTGACGGGGATTTTTTTGCAGCGGGTTAAAGTGTCTTACTGCGCCGCAGCCTTATTACGCTTATCGATGAAAGCGATCAAGCGCTTGGCCAGCGCCGGGTAGTTCTCGTCGAAGTGGTGGCCGCCCGGCAGCTGCAGCTTCTCGCCGACGGCGGTGCTATCGGTGCAGCCGCTTTCCTTGACCTCTTCCACGCCGTAGACACACAGGACCTTCTCAGGCGGCAGCTTGGCCATTTCCGGGCCGGTCTGCAGGTCTTTGCCGGCGGCACCCAGCCAGCCGTCGACGCGGATTTCAAAGCTGCCCGTGCGGGCGAAGGCCAGCAGGATCATGCCGTCGACCTTGTCTTGATCCTCGGTCGCCATGCGGTTGTAGACGGCCGGCAGCACGTCCGCGCCAAACGAGTAACCGGCGAGGATGAAGCGTTTGGTGCCCCATTTCTGACGGTAGTGCTGCATCAGTTCCGACAGGTCGGTGGCGGTCTGCTCCGGGGATTTGTGTTCCCAGTAATAGCGCAGCACATCAATGCCCACTACCGGGTAGCCCATGCCTGCCATGTCACCGGCAACCACTTTGTCGAGGTCGCGCCAACCGCCGTCGCCGGACAGGAACAGGGTCACGGTGTCTTTGGGTTGTGCGCTTGGCACTTCCACGACCGGGATACCAAGACCACCGCCTTTATCGTCTTCGCCCACCAGCTTGCGGCGCAGTTCGCTGTTCAAGACTTGAGGCAGCTTGATGTCGTAGTCGCTGATGCTGGTGTCGGCGTTGGCCTGGTTGCGCACAAAGGTCGCGGGCTCATCGTCAGGGAAGTCGTTCCACGCCACAGTCCAGTGCCCGTGCGCTGCGCTTTGTGGCAGCGCCACGTCGCAGATGACTGGTGGCGTGTCATCCGGGTCAACCGGTTTGACGGGCTGTGAAGGCTGCTCCACATAGAAGCCGACAGAGATGGCTTCGGCCTTGTCGTTCTGCTGCCCGGCGAGCCAGCGCCAGGCCAGGGTTGCACCTGGGCCGATACCGGCAACGACGGTAGGCGCGGCGTCGAGTTTACTCAGCGCATCCTTGAAGGTCGCCTGTTGCAGGACGCAATTGTCTTTGGGCAGTACTACCTGAATGATCCGCGCCGATGCGTCTTGGCTCAGTGCCAGCAGTTGTTTGTCAGACAGCAGGTCCTCAGCGGTCACTGCGAGGGCAACCTGCACTTTGGTCCTGCTGCCCGGTGTCACGTCGATCAACGCCGAGCCATCGGCCAGTGACGAGCGCTCAAGGGTGGCGGGGGGAGCGGGGCGGCTCCATAGCCATACCCCGAGAATCAAAGCCAAAACAATAAGCAGTGCTGCGAGCAAACTGCGCCGGTAGCGTTGAATCATCAGCGTTTCACCAATCCAGTCAGGCCGCCCGCAATCAGGGCAGCGGTGTCAGCCAGTGCCACGAGCGGATCCAGTCCGGCAGGCACGGCCATATAACGAGGTTCCCAGTCAGGCTGGAATTTGTCTTTGAAGCGACGCAGGCCCTGGAAGTTATAGAGCTGTTCGCCACGGCGGAAGACCATCGAGCCGAGACGCTGAGTCAATGGCGCACCCCGGCGTGGTTGCAGCCCGGAAAGCGGCACCATGCCCAGGCTGAAGCGTTCGTAGCCGTGCTGTTTGTAATACAGAATCAGCCCGACCATCATGAATTCCATGGTCAACTTCGGCGCATCGGGATGGGCGCGCATCAGATCCAGGCTGGCCAGATCATGGCGCGAGGTCTCCAGCAGGTTCGCAAACGCCACCGGCTTGCCTTCGAAGTGGATGATGGCGATGCGGAAATGCTTGAGGTATTCAGGGCTGAAGCGGCCCAGAGAGAAACCTTTCTCCCGGACATTCTTGCCCGTCAGCCAGGCGTCGGAGATGACTTTCAGCTCATCCAGCGGCGCTTGCCCGACTTCATAAATTTCCAGCGAAAGACCATCACGACCACCCCGGTTCCAGGTGTAACGCAGGTCTTTCATTTCCTTGCCCTTGGCGTCGATATCGAAGCGCCGCAGATCCACCCGGGCTTCTTCGCCCAGCTTGATCGCGGTCAGGCCGATGTCCATATAGAACGGCAGGTTCTCGGCGCGCACCTGATAGAACACGGGGCGGGCGTGGTGCACGTCGCACAGGTCACGGAACTGCCAGATCAGCTCGGCGCGCTGTTGGGTCGGGCCGATGGGGTCATAGAGCGCCACCAGGCTGCGGCCGCGATGGGCGTACATCAGAAACGCGTTGCCACTGGGGTGCAACAGCACCGCTTTATCGCCGGTGAGCACCAGGCCGCCGTCGGGCTGCGAGGATGCGTTGACGATTTCAGCGGCCTTGGCCAGCTCGGCGGCATCCGGCAGCTTGATGACGGGGCGGGCGGTGCGCAACAGCCAGGTCAGCGACACGACCACCAGCAGTACGGCGCTGCCCAGAGCGGAACGCAAACCACGCGGGGCGTCGGCGTCGAGGGTGAACTGCCACCACAGTTGGTGGCTGTAAGGAACATCCTGGTAGGCAAACAGCAACAGCCAGAATGACGCGCCCAGCACGCACAGGCTGGCCACCAGGTACAGCGGCGAGAACGGCAGTTCCAACAGACGGCTCGGGCGGTAAAACGAACGACGGAAGACTGCCAGCAGCGCCGCCGTCAGGATCAGCAGCGTGGCTTCTTCATAGTCGAAGCCTTTTAACATCGACAATGCCGCGCCCGCAAGCAGCAGAATCACCGTCAACATCCACGCCGCAGACAGGCGTCGACGCAACCCCTGAGCCAGAAGAAGACACAGCACGCCAATAAGGCTGGCGCCGAAGTGCGACAAGTCGATCAGGCGGTGAGGGATCATGAACCCCAGGTCTTCGATGCGCGTGTCGATCTCCGGGGTGGCGCCGGAGAACAACAGCACCACGCCCGACAGGAACACCAGCAATGCCAGGATCGGTGCGGCCAGGCCCGACGCAACGCGCATGGCCTGTTTGGTGGGCAGCAAGCGCTGGCCTTCGGTGAACAGCAGGGTCAGGCAGGCCAGCAGCAGCGGCAGTACCACATAAATCATGCGATAGAGCAGCAGGGCAGCAGCCAGCGGCGCAGCACCCAGTTCGTTGGCAAACGCAGCGAGGAGGATCGCTTCGAACACCCCGACACCGCCCGGCACATGGCTGAGCACGCCAGCCGCGAGGGCAAGCAGGTAAACCAGCAGGAAGGCGCCAAAGGGTGGCGACTGCGGCAGCAACAGATAAAGCACGGTCGCGGCCGCGGCTACGTCCAGTGCGGTGATCACCAGTTGCATGAGTGTCAGGCGCAGATCCGGAAGGCGCAGCGTACGACGCCCGGCACGGACCAGCAGGTTATGGGGGATTGTCTGTTCCGGCAGGCGCCGACGGTACACGGCAACCGCCAGCAAGCCGCTCAAGAGCAGCACGGCAATGGCAATGATCGCCAGCATGTTCACAGGCAAGTGCAGCGCCAGAGAGGCGCCGGACAAATTACTCAGGGTCGCCAGCGCCGCGAGGGGGGGCAGGGCGCAGCCCAGTGACAGGCTGGCGAACAGGGTCATCCGCGCGACTTCAACCGCACCGATACCTTTGCGCGAATAGAGCCGATAGCGCACCGAACCGCCGGAAAGCATCGACAACCCCACCGCGTTGCCAATGGCGAAGGCCGTAAAACCACCCATCGCCAGGGTTTTGTTCGGCAGGTTTACGTTGGCGTAACGGCTCGCTGACCATTCATAACCCAGCAGGATCACAAAGCCGATAGCCGTCGCCAGCATGGCACCCGCCAAAGAGGGGATGGGTACGCTGAGCAATGAGTCGTGCAAGGCATACAGATCCAGCTCGCTCAACATATGTCGGCAAGCGATCAGTGCAATCGCGAATAACAGCAGCGTCACGCCGAGCCCGATGGGTTGGCGGTATTTGCTCAACAGCTCCAGCCACTGGAGACGGGCAGGTTGAATGGGTTGAGTCGCCGTAACTGCTTCATTGGTGTCTGACGAGTTGTCGCGCATCAATCACTCCTTGGATCGTGCGGGACAGAATGGAGGTATACAGCCAAGTTACCAATCCCTACGCAGAAAATATTTCGAGATGTTAGCGCGTCAACGTCTAACGAGCGAATGAAGCAGGTGCGTTTGTGTAACGGTTCAGGAGCAGTTCAGCTATCCGATAGTATCGGCAGGCTGTAACAAAACTGTCGGCATTTGTAATATTACGTTACAAGGCGTGACGGTTGGACGTCAGCCGCCACGAAAAATTGCGTGCAGGGGCAATGAGTTGAAGGCGCTGAAGGGTGTTTTTCTTGCACGCACAAAAAAGGCCACTCTTTCGAGTAGCCTTCTTTGATGTTTGGTTGCGGGAGCCGGATTTGAACCGACGACCTTCGGGTTATGAGCCCGACGAGCTACCAGACTGCTCCATCCCGCGTCT
>Ga0247734_1000413_pt1 | contig 37992 bp, 26 predicted proteins | sample UWRJL103311B2_FD_180933 | JGI IMG/M metagenome (GOLD analysis project Ga0247734, IMG submission 180933) | Plant litter microbial communities from Arlington Agricultural Research Station in Wisconsin, United States - UWRJ-L103-311B-2 | ecosystem: Environmental > Terrestrial > Plant litter >...
GGAAACTTATGCTACGCTATTTATAGCAACTAGCCTACATATATCTATATATCCTAAAGATACCATAGTGTTGTGAAAGGAACCACCGCCTCTCTCCAGAATTCTTAAATAATCTGTAGTAGACAGAGCTCCTCAATCTATCTTTGTTTTTAGTAAAATTGGAGTAGAAAGAGCAAAAGCACAATAACTTCAAGTAAATTGGCAATTGTAGCTTTTGTTGCTATGGTCCTCATCTTCAACCTAAACCTGCATCAGAAGGATTTGGCCTATCGGAAACTTGGTGGACAGTCCGGGAATTTCACCAGCTGACCCACTACAACTGAATGATACCCGATGATCTGAGATCCATTTGTATTTGATAACATGCTACAGGAGATATGCAAGGCAATACTAATGCGAAGGAGGTTGGAGGCAATCCATCGTGTATGTATATGCCCAGCTGTTCTCAAACCTTCACGTCAAAGCGTTGATCTGAGAACGGTGAATGGCCCGGCCCGCCTTTTCTTTTCTCTTGTAACGACAGATCATCAACCTCGCCTTCATTTCAGAGCAACTTCGAAAATATATTCTTTTAAAAAGCTAACATCGTATCTTCCTTACAGCTAATATTCTATATTGCTTCAATTATGGGAGCTCGCCACCTTGCCTTATAGCGCTAGCTCTTTTTTCCTAGTGCAAAAATATGTTTACCAATTCACCTCATTCCAAAAAAAATACCTCCACCCGTATAGATTTTGGCGCAAGAGATAATGTATCGTAAATATACTGCTCTTGTTGATAATATATATTGGATCAAAAGTACTTCATTGCTTGCTGTTTGCTGGCGGTGGTAATGGCAGTAGACAGCAGAGAAAATAGAAGGCAAAATCTGCTTCAATGCGAAAGTCCAAACAAGGAATGGCTTTTGGTGCTTAGTTGCTGCAAGAGGCCAATCTGTATTTTTTTTAGTTGAACTCTTTGTTGGAATCCTCCGTGGACAAGGCCAAGTTGTCTTCATCCTTCCAAACTAGGAGACAGCAATAAATATACAGACTATGACTTTCTTCACCTGTGCTATCTAATTTCTCTGGTTTTTTGGGGGTTTCTTTACAAATCTTGCATACCTGCAAATACTTTATGTTGGTGTAGCTTCCAGATTGATGTCTCCATAACTTGTAAACCCAAAGCACATCGTATGCAATGAGCCTTATGAAATGGCATTGATGCTAGAAGTAGAGAGCACTCCCTGGTAGCAATATATGCTGCATCATTCGCCCACTCTAAGTATGATGAGTGCTGGTGATAGAAAAGCCCTTACTGACAGTAACAGTAGATACTAATAATATAAAGACACGTTTTTCAATCTTCCCAGGCAGAATGGGCTTTTGCAGACTTACCTCACACCTAGGCCCTCGAAAACACATTCTATCTAGGAACAGCAGACATTCCCAACATAATTTCTTGGGGGAGCTGTGTTAAAATTAGAAGGCATCACTTCATCTTCGAACAGCCTCTAATTTAGATATTCAAGTGCTCAGCTATCACATCATTATACCATAACTCTACTGAGAAATACATAACATAAGGCGGCCTAACTAACCACTACAACTCTCTCTCTCTCTCATCAGTATGCCCTCATACTACTGCGAGCAAATAGGTTGATTTCCCCTTCAACTGGTGTTACTCGCCAGCATTTCATGTCTCCTTAGACCTGAATCGCAGTTCAACTGACTAACATCTAGCAGAAAAAACTGCAGAGCTACTTCGAACTACCTCCATTACCAAATGCCTTGTGTTGTTACTAACGGCCGAGATAGTCTCACTGCCTCCAGATCTTTGAATCACCATTAGTTTCTGGCCTTTGGGACCTGTAGCCAAGTTCTACTAACAAATCCTGCTGTGGAAAAGGCTCAATCCCACTACCCCTGTAAGATTCACGCGCAACTATTCGAAAAAGAAATAGCACCCTTCAGCCCTTTAAAGAAACAGGACCAACCCAAATAGATAGGTAAATATTAATCCTTTCAACCTAACTTTGAATAGAGCTTGTTCCACCATACAAGGTAAATCACCTCAACGAAGACCCGCTTTGTATTAAGCTTCCTTCTTAAGGTCACCTAGTATTTCAATATCTCTGAAGAATATCCATAGGCAACGCCCCGGGATTAGCAAGTTCAGGTCAGACACATCAAACTCACTTCAACTTTGTTAAAGCTTTACTACACAATAAAGTCTCAGACGTCTAAGATCTTGGACTGATATGTTAGATCGCATAGATAAACCAAAATCATAGATCCGGCTTTTTGTGAGGCTAGTTATGTCTCGATTGCCCTAATATTCTTGCTACAACTTGTCGACGAGTTTGAAATAGACCTTATTGGCTTATAACTTTCGCCAAACTAGCGCGTTCTGGTTGAGTCCTCCCTTATATTTCATATGTTGGTAGCAGCAACTGATTACCGAAACTGACAATTTGCATAGGCGCAAATTTTGATAGAGATCTGCCTCTTCGTCTTTGTAAAAAGCACTACCTGGTAGTTCCTAGTCCAAGGAATAAGATACAGAATCACTAGAAGTCTCGTGACCTTGCAGGTAGTATGGCTCATCAGTACGAGGACAATGGAGCTAGCATAATTGGTCAGTAGCCGCGTATTTTCTCGATTTTTGCGTCCGTCTCTGCGTTAATTTGCTTCGCTGCTTGCGTGACTATGAAACTGAGCCTCATGCTGAACATCAATCCACGAAATAGGAGCACAAAACTACACTTACCTGCGGACAGATTCCAATCCCAAATCTGGTTCAGATTCCGACGGAGAGAAAACAACAATGGCTCGGGATCCAGGGAAGAGAGAAGCGTCGTCCTTTCCGCATATAATAACACAGCGCAACGTGAAGGAGGCAGCACTAGGCTCAGCAGAAGACCTACCTTTTATTCAGCGCTCCTCAGCCGAACCCTTAATCAAAGAACAATTGGCAGAGCAGGCCAACGGTGCTTGTTGTCCATCTATCCGCACACCATCGTCATCCCTCGATATCAATAGCACGCACCCGCGACCTGCCACATTCGCCCAAGCAACGATGTCAACAAACGCCAACTCTCGAGACAAGAGCAGCATCACGAATGACGAAAGCATCCATGCTAGAAACACCAGTATGGGATCGATGCCGGGAAGCAAGCTGAAATTGACAAAGAAGAAGAAATGGACTCGGTTTCCTTTGGGTGATATCAGTGGTGGTGTCTCTGGCTACGATGCTGCTGCCGTGGACAACGCTAGCGACTCAACCGAGTTCCAAGATGTTTCTGGTTCCGATTTCGAAATCTCTCGCCCTGCAACTCCATTCATCACTAACCACACCCATGTCCACGCCCACGCCATATTACAATCAACACCAACACCCAATTATCCCAAACCACAATCCCAACATTGTACTGGTGTTATTGCAGACGCCTCTGGCATGAGCAAGAGTAGAGAGGCCATATCGCGTGTATCATGTACTCCTGATAAGCACGGCGAACAAGAAATCGAAGCTACCGATGCTTTGGACGACATTCTCGAAACTCTCCCAACTCCAACCCAGAAGCTTGTGTCATCCGCGACAATCGAATTGGGCACCGGCACCAAGTCTAACCCTAGTTCAACTTCTACAGACACACCGGCCAAGCTCAATGCCAAACTAATGGAGCAAGATTTAGATCATCTTTCCATGGCGGGGATCGCACAAGCGTTCGCCAGCAATGACACCACAACAATTAGAAAAGAGCGTAATAGAATCTCAAGTTCGTACTCGGTCACGGCAAGCAACACTGATATTTACAGAGCAGATCCTACAATCATCTCCAGGGACTTCTCGGCAGGTACCAATCAACAGTTCGGATTTGGGAGCAATACATTTGCTAGCCCCCTCTCCGGACAAGCCTCAACCATCACCTCTCATCAAGCTGACTCACCAAAAGAAAAGACAGAGAAAGATACCACTGCGTTGACCATTTCTTTGCAGGTCAGATGTTCCGAAAAGCTTGATGTCCGAGATGAATTCGACTCAATGGATTGGGATCCCGCAATGTCGTTCGGTATGGATGATTCTCCAGAGCCAGTGGTAGCACAGCCAAAGAAAGTTGAGTACACCACAGTAGGCTCTCTTGTCAACTCTAACAATATCCCACAACTCACGGCCCCCAATCGCATACAACGTGAAGGTGCTGGTCGGAGGTCGGCAATGGCAATGCAGCAAGTTGCCAGCTATCAGATGGGCTCCTACTATCATCCTCGCTATGCAACCAGCTCACACGGCCAACAATTCACACATAACCCTGTGAATGCTCATTTCGCCGTCACTCACGTACCTGACTCTGCCTACTCTGCGTATTCTCACAATTCACAAAGCACCCAACCTCCAAATTCCTTACAATCGACCAACCAAGAGATGGAAGTTTTCGGTCAGAGAGGTAATAAGGCAATTGATGGCAGTTTAGGAATGCTGCTAACAGAATAACTTAGGCCAAAGATTTCCATCAACGCAGGCTAGTAATACCATGTACTCAAATAGTGATCCGTATCAAATACAAGACCAACAGAGCAACAATGAATTCCCGCTGGGCTTTTCCGACCATCTTGCTAGAGGACTAAATATTCGAGATGTAACCGGAGAGGCTGGGGAATTCTCTCAAGATCGGGAATCAATCATAGGATTATCGAAAATGCAAACTATTCAGAGCCTATCCAAGTTCGATAATCCGATGAGAAATCTCGCCCAGAGTCGCCTCCAAAGATTCTCCATCACCTCGGTAGCGGATCCAGGAGCAGCAGTCGAAGCTCTTCTACGTACTAAGGCTCCAGCATCATTAAAAGCTGTCCCGAATAGCAGAGATTCTGGCGAGCTAAATCGAGCATATCGCTTTCCTTCACGCCCACCGGGCTTCAGTGGTCCCTCATCCGTTCAATCAAATCCACTGTATGGTGTATTTACTCCTCCTACGCCTACAAAAGATGTTACTCCCGCACGAGGACCACAACCGCTCACGGCTGGTCCACCTGGCCAGCGCTCATATCCACCAGTTCCGAAACCTAACACCAACTCCACTGACAGTCTTTGGTCAAATGATTCACTAGGACATTCGCAACGTCATAATACCAATAGCTATGGGTATATGGGTACAGCAGCTTATGCTAGTGAATATCTAGCCATCGAACTCAACCCAGGCCCAGCAGTTCCACGCACAAGAATTGTGGATACTCTCGATCCAGCGGCAGCAGCTAAGTACTACCCAAACGGTCGAATTCCTGATATCTATCAGCCACTAGGTTTCATTGAGCAGTTGGAGATTGACCGCGGCCATAAGCTCACGAAGGAGGACAAAGCCGCTCTGAACATTCAGCAAATTATCTATGATAACTATGAGGGACAGCGGCGATTTGGTATGACTTTTGAGGAATATGATGAAGAGTTTCGCCAACGGCAAACGATGGCCGGGTTGGGAAAGAATCGACCTGGCCCCATCCAGCCTCCCTTTAAGGCAAATGAAATAAAGCCCATTACCGTTGATGAAATGAACAGTATGCCACTCGTCGAGGCTGCACGCCCAATCTTTCAGGCAGCTTATGGCTCGATGTTGAGATATGTTGACTCTAGCCCATTATCTGACAAGTTCAAAAGCCGTTACGAGGCAAGTGCTGAGCATCTGCTCGATCATTCCGAAGAGGGCAATAAGAGCTTCTTTGGTGAGGACTGGGGAAAGCCCAAAACTCAACGTTTCGGCCGCGATCCTAGATATGGTACTCGTGGTCTTGGTAGACCATGAACGGCGTGCGGGTTTTTCTAAGTGAATTGGACGAAATGAGGAGCTTCTTTGTCGCACATTTTTGTAACAGCCATGGGTACTTGCTAGCAAAACCGGTGACATGTCGATTGAGTTCAGTGTGCATTTCCTTTGGCTTTTTCATGATCATGGCACAATGGTATGACGGCACGATGAAGAGGCAACTCTTGCTTGCTCCCGCGCAGACAACTGATGATAATAGAATTACGACTTTATGTCTTGTACGATGGACGGTCATTGCTGACATTTGATAATGTTGATTGCGGTTTAAGCATAAGATGGTGCTCTAAAGACATTGCTCTTGCGCATGTATTTATCTTATGGAAGCATCATGCTGATGGCTTTGAAGGGAACTGTAAGAATTGGTCCAACAACTAGCTAGCGAATAGTATGATTGGAAAATATGTTGTGTATCTGATATGATTGTGATGCTTTTTTATACGCTTCCCTCTCTATCTTCAATATCTCCTTGCGCATCTGTTTGTTTGACATAGGACATTCGCATCATTTCCATCTCACATCGACTACCTAGATAGGTACTGTATGTGTATATACAAAGATGTCGTTAGACTTTCCTCAATTTCAACAACCCACCACTGTCAACCTCGTGCCCTTTTATTTATTAGAGTTAGGCAGTCTAAGTACTAGTGTGAATTCCAATCCAGTCCCAATACAGAATATCACCCCCATAAAAGAGGGACTTCGTAATTGGGTCTGTTTTTTCCCTCTCAATCAGATAAAATATCAAACTTAGCAATCTCAATTTGTACAAGATGGGGATTCAAATCGTGCTGTCGAGTGTAATTTTGCGGCGGTTCTCGATGTTGGATACATGTGTATTGACTATTGACCATGGACTGACTATCTTTCGATGCTCGTGTCCCGAAATTTGTATGAAATTACAAGGCGCTGTACAGTACCTTACAAGCTTCTTTACCGCCGTGCCTTATTAACCCTGCATAGTATCGTATCTTTGCAGCCAACCCGTAATTTGCACCAATCGCCAAAATTCAATCCCACCTAAAGGAAAGGGGCAGAGGGGCAGAGGGGCAGAAGTAGGCTGAGGTTCGTTCGGTAGGGCTGTTTTCTGGGGGCTGAGCCTCGCTTCGGTTGATTTTCACGACCCTTCACCTCCAAGGTGGATGCTATAACTTCATCTACCTTGGGCATTGGTCACTTTCCACCGCTAGGCCTATTCGATATGCATAAAACTGGATTTGACGATTGGGCCAGAAGGAACGCCTAAGAACTTGTGCCTTTTCTATCCCGCTGTGCCACTCAAGAGAGCTTGGACGATATTAGCATATGTAATTTAGGGTGGAGCGGTCGATAGACATGACGCTGGAAATGGATATATAGAATGGCTAATGGCCTCTTCGATGTGTTATTTTCTTTAGGCCACTTGCTATTCCTCGATTCGACGTTGCACCATATTTTTTTTCTTTATCGGAGAGAGATTGGAACTAAGCCATCAAGATACATATTTGAAGTTATTCCATCAACGCATTTTCTGCTCAGTCAACTCTCCAAATGTCTTCACACAAACACGCGCCATGGAGGAAGTCGGTTCTGATCCCTTGCTGGGTCGTTCAACTGGGTCTCATGTTGTTGACAGTAGCATCGGCTGTCTTAGCGTTAAAACTCACGAATGACCGTTATTACTACGACTCCTCCGGGGATTATGTAGTTGAGAAGAATGTTATCAACATGTACGCTCCACTTGCCCTGCCACCTTTGCCCATTTACCAAGGACCGTTTGCTAACAAATACCAAAGTGTCGCCGCTGTGTTGCTGGCCATAACTGTTGTCTGCATAGCCCTTACAATTGCCGAAATCATTCAGCTCGCGCGTCGCAAGCTGTCGCCAAAAGTCTTTGTCATAATGAACACGATCAAGTCCACGTTCCAAACGGTGATGTTTGTGATTAGCATTGCGAGCGTGGCTTCGCGGGATTCCGTTGCGGTGGGACTTCTCAGCCTCCTCATTCAAGGAGTATTATTGTGCGTGTCTATTTTCACCTTCTTCTTAATGTTGAAACACATTTCTAATATATTTATTCAGGCTAGCTTTTCTCGGTCCGCTCATCTACGGCGGTGTAATCTACCATCGTGCACGAAAGGGTCGCGGTACAGCATACACCGGCGTCGCCCCTGCTAGCAATGCACCGATCGTTACCTCTTACCCATCTCAATACGCCACACCCACCTACGGCGTACCCCAAACATACCCAAGTCCTTACGAAGCGCCACGTTCTGTGGGTGGAACAACTGTGTCTGGCGATTTGGAGAGTGGTGTAACGCCGATGACTGAATATTATGCGCCTAGCACTGTGCAGCAGAGGGGTTATATTCAAGACACCAGGATTCCGGAGAGCGAACCCCTTGCGGGCCAGACTGCCAGTGGGATGCATGGGGATAACGTTCATGAGATGGCGAGCCGCAGAGAGTTGAGATGATTTCGGCGGAGCGGCGGAGAGAGGGAATAGTACTATATATGATGATGACAGGAGAGGAAAAGATATACCCAAATTTGATAGCGTTAGTTTAATTGCAGGAATATGAAGAATAACACATGTGTCCAAATTTGCCTCCATCTTGTTTCCATAGGCCCCAATCACGACTTGTATCACATATCACATCAGTCGCCACTTCTTATTTATCAAACCTTCTGCAAAAGCTGGATTTCTGAATAGTACAGGGCCAGGCTTTTCTCTAAAAAATAAATTGAAAAAAGACAACAATTAAAAACATGTACCCTGAATTTTAGAAAACCACCACACCACTTTATTCCGAACCCATTTTCATTCAGTTCTCCTATACATGGCCACACCTAAGTTCTTAAAATATAAAAGATTGTGAAATCTTAAATGTGAGGAATAGCTTTCATTGTCGACTGTCACATTTGGATGTGGCTGGGAATGGAATCATCACAAAGTTACGACCATACCCACAGAAATATAATTTGGAAGCGAAACAAACAGGACACTTTGTATCTACGCAAAGAGAGACAGATTCAAGACATCTGACTAAATATGTGATCCGGTTTCGTGGGATTCTGGGTGGAGCGTGATGGGTGATGTGATGTGGATTGCGGAGCTTTCGATAAAATAAAAAGGCTGGGTGAAACTGAAACTTTGCACGAAACTTTTGCACCCGGTAGTATTTCTATGATTAGTCTTTCAGGTACCCGTAGAAGCTTTGGTCGTTTTGGTAGAGTTCAAGACATACATCATTAATGAAATTGAGGGCAATAAATCAGATAATACTTGTGCAGAAAGGCTCGAAGAAGCACTACTGTAGCAGATACACCCCTGAGCTCCATCAGAGGTTTGAATAGGGGTTCGCCAAACTGGTGGCTTGGCATTGCCCTACGCGAGCCGCTGCCATCATCAAGGAGGGGTGAAGCCGCAGCAAAGCTCGCACGCTTCGAACTTCATACATTCATCAACCTCATGAATGATGAACTATCTAGCAAAATGGTAATTACGGATTAACCCACAAAATGTTCCGTATGATAATCCTTCAGTGTTTGATACTTTGTGATATCTCGTGTGATTTGCAAGGGTGTTTCAATGGTCCGAGTTGGAACCCAACCTCCCCCAACCTCCTCCCAAAAAGCAACCCACCCAACCTCAAGCATTCGAGTTCCACTCGTTAGAGTGATATAGGCTTCTAGCTGCAGCAGCTTACAATGGCCTTCTTTCATCTTTGCATACACATTGGCTGTAGCTGCATACACGATGGATTTTGGAGACTTGGATTTGCAGAACGTGCAGCGTAAGTGCCAGCGGGTTCCATGCGCTGTACAACTTCATACTAACTTATGGGGATAGAAAACCGCCCACAGTTGCAAAGAATCATTGCAGATGAGCTTCCAGTTACGCCTGCTAGTGTTCGATATGGACACGGCCGCCTGCCTTCTATCACTTCGACAATTTCAGACCCGGCAACGGTGATACGATGGGAAACTCCCCCTTCACGAGCCCTTACACCACGGATCGAACATACTTCGCGAAGTGAGATACGAACGCAGGATTCAACAAAGCAACCGCATGCTCCACGAGCTAAACAAGCCCCCAGAAACGACGTAACGAGAACGAGAATTAATATAACGAAACTACCACAAGCCGCTCCAATTGAACAAGCTCCACCAATTGGCCAAGCACCACGAAACGATGAAATGATATACGATACAACAACACAAACCATTGCTACCAACGAATCTGCAGATGTCTCGGAAACCCTGATGGCTGTAAGATTTGACGAAGAGCAAATAATGAGCGACGCCGCCCAGGCTTCACGAAGAGACAGGATCGATGTAGCAAGTTTTGAATCCAGCACACCTACACCAATAGACGATACCCCATACATTCGATTCGCAATAGATCAGCTTACGCGAGACCTCGAACCTCCAGTATCTAATGAGAACAGCATAGCTAGTTCAGACACATACCCGGTGGAGCGGGTGATGCCAGATCTAGAACTTGGCTATCTCGCAGAAAACAGGCATACAAGAGAAGAGCTTGCATTGGCAAGGAAACACCGTTCTTCTCCAGACTCTGGACGACTATTCAGGTTCAATGCCACTCGTCCGCTCTCATACCGACCAGAACCATCCATCAAGCTACCACAAAAACTTCCGCAACAATACAACCTACCATCTTCATCCTCAATCTTCATTCCCTTCAAAACCCCTCGCACATTACGATACCCAGGCCTTGCATTTGTTCCCACGATTTTACGACCTTCTTCAATGATTACATTGAGCTTTTTATGCCTCCTCATGAACGCAGCGATAATAGCTTGCGCTGTATTCTCCACCTCAAATCGAGGAATTGTGGCATGGTCCAGCACTATATACAGTGGACGCTACTTCGTCTTTGGATTTCTGCCGCAGATACTTGCGGCTTGCATTATGATTTATGTGCAATGTGTTATGGCCGCTGCGGCTCGAACCATGCCATTTGTGACGATGGCAGCTGGTGATACTAATGCGAAAACTAATGCCCGATATATGAATTTATACCCTAGCTGTTTTCTTTTGCCGACGTGGGATGGCTTTGTGCCTAATGTCTTGTTTTGGCTCACGATTTTTACGATACCACTGCAGAGCTGTCTGTTCTCCGTCATCCCGGTAGGAAATGAGTGGCGGTGGACCGCTGTACAAGGGATTGCCTGGACGCTTGTTGCTATCTATTTTCTGGTTGTTGTTGCGACAGCTTGGACGGGATTTTTCTTTTGGAAAAATACGAGCGGTTTGAAGTGGGATCCTACATCTTTGGCGGATCTAATCGCTTTATTGCCACACAGCAACTGCTTGAGAGATTATCCTGGCACGGATTTAATGGCAACCAAGGAAGAAATCTGGAATAAGCTTGGAGATCGCTGTGACAGGCTGGGTTACTGGAGTACAAAATTTCATACAGGACCATTATTTTACGGCATTGGTGAGGAAGGATCGACGGCTCGGCGGTACAACTTAGACTCCGGGAAACTCCAGGAGAAAGCAACCGAAGTCAAGTCGTATGATGTTGAGGCTGCAGCTTCGTACGGCATTGCAGCTCGATTCCGCCACATTCCATGGTACCTCCGAGATACCTTTGTGGTGCTCTGGGTTGTCACCGCGTTTGTTCTGCTACTTGCATTGATCGTTCTGTCATTCCTGCCTTCTACAGCCATTAGCAAAGGCTTCCGACCATTGGTCCCTGTCCTCCCAAATGCCCAGGGTTTCTCAGCCTCGGACTTCCTCTACAGCTTCATCCCATCCCTCTTAGGCATGATACTCTATCTGCTCTATCAGCCACTCGACATGAGTCTCCGCCTCCTCACTCCCTGGGCCGAACTTGGTTCCCCAAACGGCCAATCCCCCTCTAAATCACTCTTACTCACTTACACCGCCGATCTCCCGATTGCCTGCACCATCAAGGCTGTTTCGAACACCCACTACCGCGTCGCCCTAACCTCCCTATTATCGTTCATTTTCATCCTCCTCCCCATCCTTGCCGGCGGCCTCTTCTTCCCCCTCACCACTACCGCCAACGAAGTACGCATGATTCCCTCACTGCCCGCCTTCTACATACTCCTCACCCTCCTAATCCTCTACCTCATCGGTCTTCTTGCTCTCGTTCCCAGTCGCCACCAATTACATCTCCCACATGGAGTGAAGTGTCTTGCTGAGATTTTCACATTTATGTATAACTCGCCGGTGTTGTCGGATGCTGCCTTTAGTAATCCGCGCTCGAAGGCGGATCTAGTTTCGCGCCTGCTTGCTCTTAATGCTGCTGGGCAGGAGAAACGATATGCATTTGGTGTCTATCACGGGAGGAATGGAAAGGAGTGTATGGGGATTGAGCGAGTGGGAAGACGTGATCAGGATCTATTGATCCTGGCTTGAATTGAGTTATACACCCATAGAACAAAAGAGGAGAAATCGGTGTTGTGCTTTTATCTTATGATTTGCGATTTAGCGGGCGATTTGTTTATATTTTGATGATCGATGTTTATATGGGATATGGATATGGATATGGATACGGATACGGATAAAATGGTTTTATGGGCGGCTAGCACAAATGACAGACTGTAACATAGACGAGAAGACGTAGAGATATATATACTCACGTATAATGAAACAATTTGACCGGAATATTCCTTATTGATTTGACAAACTTGCCTTCAATCCTTTCATTCGATTCTTCCATTCAATTCATCAGACCAGACACTACACTCTTTTCTGAAGTTTACCTCTTTCTCCGCTCTCGTGGTGGTAGTCAATTGTCAATATGAATAGCCACAGGCTAGTTGTCATAAAATAGGGTTAGGATGACCACTAGCAAGAGTTCAAAATAACGCTTCCCTCTCCTGCGTTGTATCGGCATTAGTGGCATATCACCCCATTGGCATTGTGGAAAAAGACAAATAGTTACAAATTCAGTTTGCCAAGAACAACCCCCTTACAAGGGTGTTGTCTGTAAGCGAGGACTTGCAAATAAATGCCTGGTGGAATGGTAAAGAACGACCATATGCAGCAAAATCATGATAGGGAAGTGATAAGGTTTGCAAGCTATTGGGGAGGGGGGAGGGGGGAGGGGGTTTATAAATAGGGCTAGATATATATACTACGACCAAAGTAGAAAAGTAAAACTTTCCATGGTATCTCATCAAGCTGAGCAAAACTTTTGCTAGTTCCCATAAGTTTAAGACTAATAATATTGGGTGTAATTCCACCGCTAAGGTTAGTCTTTGTGATAATGGAAGTCACTAATTGTCATATCCGTACTTCCAATCACTAGAGCTGAGCAAATACGGAGTTTTGCAGCGGTTTGTTATTCTGGCTTGTAGAAATGGACACAGGTCGGTAGTTAGGATATGTAAAATAACATTAATAAAACTTCTATATTCTTGACATGATTTTCAGCCGTGCAATGACGCCCATGCATGCAACCTCCGTAAACTCCTGAAGAACCCAATCTAATTACATGTTGAAGTGCATGAAATATATTTTATACAACAGCCTTTACCTGTCCAGTCTTCTCATCTGTGAGTATCGTAACACCCTTCCTCTTCTTTATAACGTTCTCAATGAATGATTCACCAGCCTTATATGAGCTCCGGACTAGGGGACCGCTCGCGCAGTAGAGGAAACCGAGATCAAGAGCGCGCTGTCGCCATATCTCAAAAACTTCGGGCCTGACGTATTCTTCGACCTTCATGTGGCGCTTTGTTGGACGCATATACTGACCGAAAGTTACAACGTCAACATCTACCGCTCGAAGATCTATCATGGAATTAGTTTTAGTTATAGGCTTCAGGTATAAGGAGGTTAATACCTCTTAAGATCTGCCAGAGCTCATCCTCCTGCTCGCCCAACCCTAACATTATACTAGTCTTTGTGATAAGCGATGGAACAGCCTTCTTTGCTGCCTCCAACACTTTCAAACTCTGTCTATACTTTGCCCTTCGATCTCGTACCGATGGAGTCAGACTCTCAACTGTTTCCATGTTATGAGCATAAACGTCCAAGCCACTTCTCGCCACCATTCCCACCATTTCCAAATCGCCAGCATAATCTCCTGTAAGCGCCTCGACCAGCATATCCGGCTTCTTTTGCTTGATTTTCATGATTGTCTCCGTGAAATGTCTTGCTCCTCCATCTGCAAGATCATCTCTATCCACACTGGTCAAAACCACATAGCCCAAGCCCCAGCGCGACAATGCTTCAGCAGTATGTTCAGGCTCGTGCGGGTCCAATGGAGGTGGTGCCTTCGAAGTCTTGACACTGCAGAATTTACATCCTCTTGTGCAAGTGTCACCCATCAACATTATCGTAGCTGTCGCGGCACTCTTGTCACTACCTCCCCAACAATCTGAAATATTAGGGCACTTAGCCTCCTCGCAAACCGTGTGTAGATTGAGTCCCCGCAGGTCCTTCTTGATCTGCTTATAGTTGGAATCGTTGGGGATTGGTGTCTTTAACCACTCTGGCAGCCTTGTGATCTGCTTTTTTCTTCCGGCGGGTCCAACCATCGCTGTCCGCAATTCTAATGCATCTTCGGTAGAGAAAGGCTCTTCTTGAACTCCCACGAATTTGGAGAAGGAAGGTACACTATTCATTCCGTCCTTGAAGTATGTTGGGCGTCTTTTCGTGGTTGAATCGTTACTACTAACTTCGGTGGCAAATGTTCGCGAGATGGTTGTTGAAGTAAGCATTCGTGATACTTGTCGCACCTGAGGTGCCTTCAAGCACCCATATCTAGTTGCTGTTGCTGCCATTGTATGTAATTGAGGCTATAAAAACTGTTGAGGGGCGATATGAAAGCTCCGTACCGCTTGGAAATCCGTCTTCTCTGTCACGTCAGAAAATCGCCGCCAAGATGTAGATCCCCACAATTCACCTACTCACGTGACATTGTTTTGCGTTTCAATTTCTGTATTGATATTTCCAGACCCGCCGACTATAGGCATTAAAAGCAAGTGAAAAATCATGTTAGTAAATGGTCTCTTAAATGTGTTTTAGGATATTGTAAGAGTCGGCATTTTAGAAGATCCGTTATCTGTGATCACACCAAGAAGTCAAGCTATCATTACTTAAAGTGGGAGCAACCAACCCTGTATAAGATTGCATTTCTTGAGGTTATAAATTAGTAGCTTTGGATAGTTGTTTTCTATAAGATAAAAACAAACGATTGACTTTGTCACGCTCATGAATACCTTGCATCAAGCAAGCAAGATTTTGGAGAGACGAGCAGTAGAGTATACATTAAGTAAGAACTTTATACAAGTATAAAATAGCCCATCAATAAGATCCTTGAATAATCAATATACATTTCATCCAGCATGATGTCTCTAGCACCCGTCATGAAATTCAAAACAGAGAAAGAATAGGTAAATGAATTTTGACTTAGTGAAAATTTGTTCTTGAAGGACTAGTTGTGACTCACAGCAATCAACTTTGGCCCACATACCCACATATAAGTTTGAGAAGTAATTCACACTCATCAAACAGTACAAACAAGCTCGTTAGCCCAGTGGAAGAGCGACGGGCTCATAACCCGTAGGACGCTAGATCGAAACTAGCACGAGCTATAGAACTGTTATTTTGCAATTTTTTCCTCACCGGGTTTCTCTTTCTCTTTTGTTTTGCCCTCCCTTCCTTCTTCTTCTTTTGGGCAAGAAACTTCAATTTTCAAATAACTTTGTATGCTCCTAATTTATTTTGCAACTCGTAAATCACTAACAGCTTAAAAAGAAAATTGGGCTACAGTCAAGGTAAGTTTCTTATTGACCTTTAGCACAATCTTTTTTCCCCTTTTAATTCTCGCTAAAATAGTGGAGACAAACTCTCCTCGGTCAGTAAGAGCTGCTGGAGACTCATAGCACGCAATCAACTAGTTGCAAAAGAGTTAGGCTAGTTTCTATGCACACATTTCATTAAGAGGGCATTGCACTTTACTTCTAACTATCATGTAATATAGTTATTGATACTTGCACATAGTCAGCGTGGCTTGAATCGATAGAGCTTGGGATGCTAGGTTCTTGTACTACCGAATCCTATAGCATATTGACTTTATATATTTTGAGCCCTGAGTTCTTGAACAAATGAGCTTTCAGGCTTACAATATTGATTTTAGTTCTCTTTTTAGTAAGCAACGAGAGCGTACAGTCTATTGGACCAGGATGTTTATGTCCAGGCAGACTAGCAGCCCCTAGCAGCTATAGTAATTCAGAGTACAGCAATGCATATTTATTCATAGATATGCATAGCTATTCATGATGATCCATAAATATTGCCAGTATATATGTGAATGTTCTGCCAGCGCACTTCACCATCCATAGCCCCCTTCCTCCTCTAATTTAGAGGGTTATTTGACTGTTGTTAGACTGTTGTTAATAGGTAACTTCAATAAACTGTCTTCATCTATCGCAGTCAGCATACCCTGCCTAGGCCCTACGATACGTAATTGTTCATTACCTCGTACTTGCGAATCTGCCTACATCTCCAGTTTACATGTAAACACAAGCTAAGAGCAGGATGGATTAGTCTTGAGCCATCCATAGGCTATCCAATAATTTTGAAGTAAACTGAGAGAGTTTTATTTTATGACTATATTTCAAAATGGCAGTCGATATCAAAACCCCTTTCTCTATATCTTGAAGCCCGCAACCCATGATACCCTGTTATTTTTATACCAAATTCTCCAAAACGTCCGCTTTGCTGAAGAAAAAAAACTGCTTCAAGCATCCTCAATTTACTATCATAATCATCAGATCACCTGATGAACATCATCCCAAACAAAACCAAAAAGTCTACATCTAGCCACAAAATGGCATCCTCCAACTTTGGGGTTTCCGGGAATATCTGGGATGTACCTCGCCTTGAGGAAGACCGAATGATCACCCCGGGTGTAACAGAGAGAGAAATACTCAACGACGAACACCAACTTGATGTTGAAGGTCAACAAACTACCAATACCTACCACGACCCCAGCGATTTCCAGTTGTCTATCCCTGACCCTGGCAAACTCTACTTGAAGATTGAAAGTCTTACAGACAAATGTAGCCTCCTTTCTGACCAGAATGAACATCTCATAGCTACGACTGAAGAGCTTCAAGAAGTGAACATGGCAATTACAAAAGCATTGCAGTCCAGCAAGAAGACTGCTCGACTATTCTTGGCCAATTACGACGCTCAATTCGCCAAAATACAAGCTGAGAATTCTCAGTTGAAACAAGCTCTTGCAGAGGTAGTTACTCACAGGGCTGAAATGCATGAGGCCATTGCCGGCAGAAATCGAATAATCTCTAGACAAGGACTTGAACTGGCTGATCAAAAAAGAATTATCAGCGGCATAGACAGCAGCAAAAGCTTTGAGGTCCTTTACACTACTGGGAAGATTTTGATTGACGGTCTGAGAGTCGATATCCAGCAAAAAGCCGATCACATTCAGCAGGTAGAAATTAAAAGTAGAGCTCTCGAGAAGAAGGTGGAGGACTTAGAGGAGAAAGTTAAGCATAATGGCGTCCAGTTGGGTTGGATTCTACCTATCGTCACCCAGAAGACATTACTGATCGAGAAACATGAGGAAACAATCAAGGAAAGCCGCGGCCACATGAATGATAAGGACAGGCTTATCGCATCTTTATGCAGAGATGTTTCTCAAAGGAACCAAATTATTACAGAACAAAAAGCTGAATTGAAGCAAATGAATGGTGACCTAGATAACATACGCTTGGAGCTTCACCTTCAAAAAGCAAACAATGAACAACTTTTCTTTACTTTAACAGTCCACGATAACACAATTAGCCACCTAAGGAGAGCCATAGCAGATAAAGATGAGAATCTTTATGGCTATGAGAGCATTTGCCGAATCAATGATGGAGCAATCGAGGCGCTGTTTTCAGGGATTGACGAGCTGGAGACTAAGTTGAAATTTTGGATGGATAAGGTTCCTAAATCTATTCGGGCTAATCAAGCGTTGAAAGAAATGAACGATCGTGTGGTCAGGGGAAGGGACTATACCATTCAGGGTTTGGAACGGGAGCTTGCGACACAGAGGGAAACAGTGAAGAAGTTATGGCTTAAGAGCCTGGCCAAGGAGCTCAAACAAGAGGTTGAGGAGAGTCGAGGGTGGAATGAAAAGGTTCCGAAAGCTGAGGAAGTTGAGGAAGTTGAAAGGGTTCTACCTATCAACGCCAAGGAGAGTGAGTTGAAAGGGGATGAAGATACTGGTGAAGGTGATAAAGTTCTTCGGGATTATGTCGAAGTGAACAATATGTCCCGTGACTGGGATACCATGACAGGTATCGAGGATGGGAACATTCAGTGGTAGATGGAGAGATAGATTGTATCAATAACTATAACTTAGGAACAAGGGAACAAGGTCACATTGACGGGCCTTCTTTAGACTCAATGTATTCCATTTTAAGACATTCCAAAATGCTAGCGAACTTGAAGCTGTGTTTGCAGAACCTAGCTCGATTTAACATGCGGGTAATAAGTATGCTATTATCGTTACCAGAGAGGTAAGATTACAGGCCTGTCTTTCCATTCATTCCTAGACTCTTCCTCCTTCATCGAAGTGTTACAATGCTTGACACTGAGAGGTGCCTATTACCAATTCCGAAGCACAGGAAAGCAATTGAAAAAATATGTAGTATGGAATGGGTGAATAAAATCATGTTCTGTTTGGGGGAAACCCACCTGCATTCAAACAGCTAGCGACTTAATGTAAGCCATTCTGAACAGCGTGCTCGTGCTGCTTGTTCTAACGGTGAGTGAGTGAGTGAGTGCTGCTTTTGTGGTCATTCTCTATGCTAGGAGCGGCACCAAGGTTTCGCTCTTTCCTCGGCTTTGACTTCTCGCGCACCATCCGCTCCCTTCCCCACCCCCTTTCATGTAAACAAATAACAAATCACACATCACAAACAACAGAAAAATAGCAATTGTTTATGAAAACGGAGTACCATCCAGCCACAGCCAGTCCACTCCAGCGACCTGTTTACCTGATAAAGTAGAGGAGACCTACCAATCTTCTCTGCTCCATTGGCATATTGACGTTCACGGCCTATCTAGGACCGCTATTGCTACCCCTAGCTGTGTGCATACCAGGAAAATCGTATGTTTAGTCTCACTCCAGATAAATTGAATCTCTCCCACTGACCTAGTGGAAGGCCACCTGCTCTCGACTGCTAAAGTACTCCGACAGGAAGCAGAACAAGACAATTGAGGTGTTTTCAACGCAAGTCAAGAGGGGTATCTCTCTTCCCTACCCTCTACACACGTAATAGCTAACGTTTCGAGGAGTGAAAACATACATAGGCTCTATCCATCAGGGCGTTTTAGTTGTGTATTGAACAGTTGTGTTGCGTACGGCATCTCTCTACCTCTTTGTCACCAAAGCGCCGCGGAAGATTGAGTCTGCTTCATCTCTTGATATCACCTCTGTGATTCTTAAGAGTAAAGCTCTACTCAATTATTTCGTTTGCTTTTACTCAATCCGAAATCTTTGACAGCAAGGCGTCGCTCAACAACGAGTTACTGCTCCATTCATAATAGGTAATAGCGTCTTCTATTGACAACAACACATCCTCATACATTTCTTTCTTTTGTCTCTGACAATTCAGGTGGAATCAGAGTTCGAAGCTAGGCCTCAGGTCGGTAGACTAGTAGGTGAGTGAAGCTCAGCCAGCGGTGCAGTGTTTGATCCACTGCTTATAATACGGCGAAATTTGTCTTCCTAGGGTCGCGAATTCCCCTTTGACTCGCAATGGACTAATCCAGGTGATAGAATATGGCTACCCAAAGTGAGAAGCTCCTTCCACACTGGGTGGAGTATCAAAATCTCTTTGCATATATCAACGAGCTTCAGGAGAAGCGCCACAAGGTAAAAACACTTCCCAACATCAACCCCAGGAATTAATCTGCCGCTAATAGGTCTAGATCACTAAGATGACCACCGACGAGAAAGTTGAAGCCAAACTGTCCGCCAAGGAGGCGTGCTATAAGCTTCGAGTATTGGAAGTGCAGCAGGAGCGTCGATTACTGGTGATTCAGGAGAAGATGAGAATCATCGAGAGTCAACCCGTCAAGCTCAAGCCTCGAGTTCCTCACTTCCCTTCCTACACTGGTTCATATTACACTGAGGATACAGCCGACCATGCCCGAACCCTCCGCCTGGGGGAGAGGGTAACGTCAACCAACCCTGATCTCGAATGGGATAAGGATTTTGACAGTTTTGACTATGACAATGCAGAAACCGAGACTAATGTCGATAGTATTGGCCTACTTGAGTTCACTGGGGAAAGCGAAGAGGGTATCCTTGGACTAGGTAAGACTTCCACGTTTCTTAATAATTCACTCCATGACTCATACATCTCCTGCGTAGAAAAGGCTGAACTTCAGAGTGCCTACAATCTTGAGTTTGTCTTATGTGCGGTCAAGAAATTGACCATGGAAAATTTCGTGCGTTATGCGAATTTGGCTGACGACGAGGTTGGTATGTGGACTGGCCCTGTGGAAAACTCCAGCTTTTTCAAAAACTATAATACAGTGAAGTTGGATATAGCTCAAGATGAGGCTATTGAGTACATGGCTCGGAAATCCATGGTTGATATCAATCTGCACACAAAGGAGATAAATGCAATTTTCCACGCTGAAGACAGACGTGGTGTTCATGCTCTGTTCAAGGAGTCGGAGGAATGTACTACCACAACGTCAGAGGCCATCAAGGCTAAAGTAAACGGCTTTAATGCTCAGTTGACTGAATTAGAGGAGAGTTGCAATGCTGGTGCAGTTATGCATACCACACAAGAGGAGCCTCACATGGTAGACCAGTTTTTGTCTCAATTGAACGTCAATGACTCTGGTCCTAAGACTATTTCTCAGCAGATAGAGGAGTCACAGACACGTTTCGATATCGGACATACTGGAGCATTCAATAGCGTTGGCCCTTCTGAGAATCGTGTCGTTGATGGTCCGAAAGGCAGTGTAGAAGTCCAACCAGATATAAGTGCTGGTGAAATTTGCAAGGTGTGTCGGTGTCTCGACTGCACAGATCTCATATGCTGGTTTTGAAATCCGAGTGAGGACACAGAATCAACATCTATGAGCCAGACCCAAGATGCTGATGGGATCCCTAACTGAACCTTAACTGGAATTGGGATGTTGCATATGAAGGCTGTGCAATTCTAGCGAAATGGATGGCATGTTCGGGGATTTATTGTTTTCAGTTATGTACTGTACAAGGTAGCGGAATGCTGGCGATGATAAGATTTTTATTGCTTTTTCCATTCGGCAGAATGATCTATCTGATGGTGATCAGATTTTGATGTATGTACGTACACAATAAGATCCTGGTGTGGGTTAAAATAGTGTATTGATTTCGTATGACAAGGAGGGCTTTCCAGTGGTGCTAGAGAATTTGAGTTTTGTAATAATACTTATTGTATTATACAGCAATAGGGACAGCTGGTTCACTGTGCAGATGGCCTTCGTACAGTATACCAACGAGCGCACAAGCAAGTATAGAAAGTCTAGCTTTAGCTGACATTTTTGGTGAAGTCAATGACAGAAACTTTTAGAACTTAATGATTTTAGTTCTTTCCTTGTGTGATTTCTAATTCATATTTATGAGACTGAATATAGAAGTGGCAACTATCCTTGTTATTGCGAAGATAAGACTCAGCAGTATTGACGTCGGAGTTTGTCAAGATCTCAATTGGTCAGGTTATGACAACAAATCAATGCAGGCGAGATGCAAACAGATAAAGAAGAATTCACTAGACAATACGATTGTTGGCAAGGTTCCAGGGTTGACACTGAGAGACTCCCATGTGTACATGTAGTGATATATCTAGGTTGGCTCAGAACACGTGTAGCGATTCTAGTGTAAAACCTTTCAAACAGAGTGATCCAATGGACTTATGCAATCAGGCTGCATTGGCATCAAGCGAAATCTTTCTCTGGGTGGTAGCGAGCTAGTAGTGGGTGGGCAGACATCTGCTTGACTGAAGTGCATGGAAACCAGCAGTCTTCGAGATCTTGTAGCAAGAAACTTGGCCTAATTATTTCGCTGAGTGATATTCTAGTATCAGCCAAAGAGCTAATGAAAGCAAGCCATAGATGGCATAATGCTTTTGTGTAGCTTTACTGAATGGTCCTGTTTCCGTTCAGCCATGTGTCGTCTCATTCTCATGGAGACTTAGGAGGTGTTTATCGGCCAGAATCATCCTGTCCCTTGGGAGCTTTTTTCGTCGCTTTAGTTGCAGCGGACGATTGTTGTCTCATGGTATGGAAATACCACGTCGTATCCATCATTCCACATAACGGCATTCCCAACAACATACGACTAAGATTGAATCTTTCCATCAGTCGCCCCTCCTTCATCTTAATGAAATGCCAACCTCCAAACAACTAACCCTTCTAACCCTACTCTCTCCAACCTCCTCCCCATCCCCCCTCTCAACAACATCATCGACAGCTCCAACACTCCCCGTCCTCACTCTGACCTCGACATCCTCCTGTCCCTGCCAGTAAACCACCATCCCCAATACTCTCTCTACCGCTTTCCCCGTTCCCTTCAATATTATCTCTTCCTTCTCCCCCCGTCGACTTTTGATACCTGCAGTGATCTGCGTCCCAATGCGGTTCCGAGAGAAATCTATAGGGCCGGAGGCGCGAAATTCGATATGTGAGAGGAGAGTACGAACACGTTTTATGGTGGCGACAAAGGGCGTGCTGGAGGAGATGTATATAGTTTTCTGGGAACTGCTGTAGGGAGATGGAATAGGGGCGTGAAGTAGGGGACGTTTTTGAATTTTTTGAGCTAGAGGGGGGTGGATTAATTCGTGGATGTCTAGCTTTGGCTGGAAAGAGATGGACCTACAGTCTGGTAGACGAGGGAGTTTGGGGGGCTGGGCGGTCGTAGACTTTTGTTTTGCCATTTCGCGAGTTATAGAGAGAGTATTGAAATTGGAATGGTGGAGGGCAGAGTAAGAGAGTACTGTAAGAGAGTTGACATGTGAGTTCATGAATGTCTTGGCGTTTGGCCAATGCTCAAGCTCTGATTCCGTCACAGTGCCCCGTCACGCCATTAACTCTGCGATAAACATAATGTCTACCTCCGTATGGCCCTATCTACCAACTGAACAGCTAAAGAAAGAGGAAGATGCTTCTACTGTATGTTATTGACCGTGCTGAATTCTGTGCCTGTGCTAATACCATGCTTTAGGAAAGGGAGCTTGCATGGCTCCTTGAGTCATTACAAGAAACACTGACATCGCTGAAGAGCGGATTGGAAGACTGCTATGCGTTACTAGCACCCATCGAACCAGGTAGTACATTGGTAATGAGTAGCCCGCGCAGTGAAAGTGTGAAAGGGCATGTTACTAGAGTTGGCACAAGGATAGTAAAAGGCGTATGGATCGCAACACTACAACTACATGAAGGCTATGCTGATAATTGGTAGACGCTCCACCTACGTCTCAAAACTATGAGTCCTTCCCCATTAGTGCTTTCTCTATCATCAAATCCTCTTATACTCAACCCTCTCTCGTCTCTTCGCAACCTTTTAAACCAATCACTCGACTGTATTGATATTAGTCGCTGGACTGGCGACCGCTCATCCTCCTCATTCATATCCTCTCAACTGCATCTCTTGCACTCCATAGTTCTTGAGGCTCTGGCTCTGCTTAAAGGTCCACCTCTTCTGGAGCCTCGAAACCCAACTCCAAAAGACACACCCCGCCGGCCAGGGACACCGCTTCCAAACGCCCAAATAGGAGAATGGTGGGAAGATCCTGTTAGCGCAGAGAGTTTCGACCCTCCTCTCCCACCTAGCCTATGTTTGGATCTCTCACTCTGTGACTCCTCGCTAGTCCTGACTGTCAGAACATTGGAACCTACAAGCAAAGAACTAAATCTTGGAGAACGATTCGCATTCGCGATTGGTGCACAAAGAAGGCTGGAGCATGACGAGATGGATAATGTATTTTTATTCAAGGGAGAGCAAGTTCGGGTTAAGGAGAAAGTGAGGGTGGAGGGAAGTGCGGATCCAAGCTTACTGAGCTTGAGTGCAAAACTCGCGGCGTTGGAAAGGACGGTTGACGGGGCGAGGAGGTGTTTGGATGTCGTGTCTGGGAAGACGTATGAAGATTGATGCGGTAGGGAATGGATCGATGCTATAGCCTGGACAATACCTCAATGGGCAATCTAAAAGCATACAAACAACCTGAACTGAAACAGCGGGCGGACTATCCTCCCAAGGAACTCAGGGCGAATAACTTACCCTTACACAGCGGAAGGTATTTAGGGAAAGTCAATACAGCTTATCGACAGTCTGACGAAGGGCAATCCCATTGCTTCGTCACTCATGACAATATTCATCTCGAGGTTTCTCTGCAGGTAGCCTAAGATATCAGTGTTGATTTATTTGGGCGTCACTAACCAGACTCAGCGGCACAATAGATGATCCCACCGTAGAATATCTATGCCAGGGGCACAAGATTACCCAGCTTCAGCGGTCCCAACTTCGGGTTTTCAGTTCAGTTTGCTTGTTGCAACCTTTCGCAGAGTCTGAAAGTAGTTAGGAGCAGGAAGAAGCTGTTTAATTTACGCATGTTATCCTCATTCAGCTCCTAGTAACATTAAATCAACATACCTACCATCAAACTTCTCGTTGAAAACATGAATTCCAAGCATAACAAAGTTCGGGAAGCATAAGCTGAGCTTCAGCTGCAGGTATATGCATTCATCAATGTTGACGTTACAGAGCGCAGCTTGTTTGGTTTCGTCGACTAAATGATGCTGAGCGGATATTTTGTCAAATTGGTCAGATCTCAGCACTTTCGACGAGAGATAGATATTATGCTATACATTCATACTGCTATAATGCTATAGTGATATAGTGACTTCTCAAATTCACTATTTCAGGCCAATTGTAAAGGAAGCCTGCGGCTGGATAGGAACTTAGCGAAGGAAAAGGGCTCTTAAGTACTGAGCACATTTTTCGCAAATAAGAACTATTAGCTAATATGATCTTCCTTCACGTCCCATTCACGATAACTCATACAACGAAAACAATTCCCTATACGAGCCATGCATACCCCCAACGATTAATCACTTGACTTACTCGATCCCTTCGAGCTACATGTAATCGCCTTGAACTTGGAATCGTCAAATGAACACAGATTTAGTTAGACTTATCAAAATATCGAGGCTCTAACTAAGTTGACCAACGCCTCCAAGGCTAGCCGCCTGTCTTAGTCCTATGCCGGCGTGAATTTGAGCCTTCCTAAAGACGGATCTAATTTAGAAGCTGCATTACACTTCAGTATATAGTCCGCTTTATGTAAATTTGCTTGCACACGAAAACAAGAGCCAAACACACAATCCAAGGCATATACGAACATCACCAATCTACCACCAAAAAAGTCACAATATCAGCCAAACGTACGTCTTCTTCGAATATGGATACATCAAGTCCAAATAAAGTCTTCTCGGGAGCAGAATCAGTAACCGAAGAGATCATTCCACCAGCGTGGATGAAATCACAAACCATGAAAACCAATTATATAGAAATGATGCGAAAACGACAGGCACGTAAGGCCAAGTTACAACCAAAGCATGAAGAGCCGCCACTACCACCACCTGTTTGCTCAAGATTCATTTCTCTTCCACCCGAGCTACAAAATTTGGTTTGGGAACATGCAGTACCCGATCAGGAAGTGATAACGCTGCGATACGGAGCGCATTGGAAAATCATAGCCACTAAATGGATCCCGGGTATTTTCTCCGCATGCAGAGCATCGAGATGCGCTGCACTCAAATCTGCGAATAAAAAAAATGATATCGGCATGTTGCATGGGATTCGAAAACATTTCCGCTATTGTGATCTTGAACGTGATACGATAAGGGTGAAGAATATAGGCATATTACTCGATCTTATCACGCCTAAGCACCCTGAGCCACCGGGGTTTTATGAGAGAGGGATTAATAATTTACTGCTTGAATGGATGTTGCGACGTTGTCCTTGCAAATTTCAGCAAGAATTTCTCCGAATCATTCCGCAACATGTCCAGGAGGAGAGGCCGCCGATTTCGCACCGTGTTAGGAATTTAGAAATTGAAGCTAGTGGGAACCATATGGAGCCGGAGAACTGCAAGACGATTGCGGCGTATTGTTTGAAGGGGGTGAAGGTTGTAAAGGTTAGGTCGGAGTGGTGGAGGATGCTGTATCGCTTTGATGGGGAGGGGAATGAGTGGCCGAGGCTTTGTAAATGTCAAGGCTCTAGGTCTGGTAATAATCCAGCTGCTCCCGCTACTGGTGGAGGTCCTGTCATGCAGAATTGGATTTAGAAGGGGATGGTGAAGTAAATGGGACAGTGAATGATAGGATATCTGAATAGACAGCCATAGCGAGAGAATGGTAATCTAAATAGTGGCATTTCAACGTCCTTCAAAGCATCACACTAGCAAGCGCTTGTGTTGGCCAGACTTCCATACGTATGGCAGTGGTCAGTGCCACGTTCTAATTCCAGTAGGCCAGAATGGCCGTCGAAATATAAGGATTGATCTTATGATGCTTGCTCAGAAGATGAAACTGTTAAGTATTGCAGAATTTTAATCGAGGCAGCAAAATCACAAAACAGTGAATGGAGCTACCAACCCGAGGCAATATTTGTGATGGCGTTCATCTATAATACAGTGCCAATTCCATCCCCTCATGAATTCCTATTCAGTCCTCCACGTCTATAACCTGCCCCATCCTGTCCTCTCTTCATCAATCATCTAGTGCTTCTCCTCTGTAACCTTGCCAGTCTTCAAATTTGGGTTTCGGGGATCGTTCTTGAATTCGGCACCTGCAACCGCTGTCAGCATCCTATTGCAGATTGATCATTGATCATCAAAGACTACGCACTGTTCATCATAGCGTTCTGAACCGAATTGACACCGTACAAGATAATGAGACCTAATAATCGTCAGCACCATTTCATCATATTCCCTCTTAAAAGGCCATCTCAAGTGTCCAAGGATTGAATTCGTACCGGCAGCGTAGAATGGCAGCATTGGCTTAGCTGTATTTCAAGTTAGCAAAGATCTCGAGCTCGAGACTAAAGCGATTGACATACCGACAGGCGCCGGGAACTTCTTTCCTAACAAGGACATGGTGATGGTTGTATGTGAGTGTTGACCGGGTGGCTGTGATCAAGTTGATGGTGTTTTACGAGGTTGTCGTCCTGTCGTCAAGATCTTGCGGTTGAATCCGGCAACAGCAGAGCCGCATTTCTTGACATTTTAATACACGTGACTCTATATTATGTAATTTATAGGTACGTACGCTGTATGGGAGCTGCACCTTTATTAGATGCGGGGAAGCTTCATACAAGCACAGTTCTAGTTCACTCCCTCGTTCATCCAATTGCTTCATCTTGACTAAATCGAACTTCACATTAGGGCACTTGATTGCTTTCTCTCTTACAACCCACCCTATTACTTTGTTTGAAGACCATCGTTCCAGAGTATTAGACAACCCGTTCACTTTACAAGCTCCAACAAGCTTCGTGGAGCCTTTTGGAGCTCTGAAATTGCTCTCACGGGGCCACTGAGTTACTCTGTTTCGTCACCCTCAATCAGCACGCACCATGTTTGCCCGTCATGCAGTAAAGAGCTCCAGCTCATTCGGGGCTTCACTTACATCATTGAGAGCTTTCACGACTAGCTTTCCTCTATTACGATCCCCAGCCCTCGCAGATATCAGCTCATCTAATGCTCCGAGTTTCGAAGCAAAGAGGAAAGAATTCCGAGAGAAGCTTGCCGAGCAATCCAAGCCGCCCAAGAAAGAAGGTTAGTACAACCTTTCACTTCTCTCATGTGAAGCTCCCACTGCTCCATATGCGAGCAATGCGAGTCTATTTCTAATTTGGTCCTTCGAGTACAGGCTCAGCTGGTCAATCTGTAGAATCGGAGACCGACCAAGATGGCAAGAAAAAGGGAAAACTCAGCTCATTGATCTATGGAACAAAGGAGGGCAGAGAAATGGATCAAGAGATTGAACATTCGTTTAGTCAGGTCTTGGCACGTGGTAAATATGTTCACAGCATTGTGTTCCATGAGGTGAAGCCGGATAAGGTCAATGAGTATGTGGAGTTGGTTGGAAAATGGTATCCGAAAATGGCGGGTATGCCAGAGAATAAGGTACATCTAGTCGGAAGTTGGCGAACAGAGGTTGGCGATTGTGATACATTTGGTATGTATCTTGATTGGCCTCTAGTATTGAGATCTTCTATTTGAGCTTGAAACTAACTAAAGAACAGTACACATCTGGGAATATCAAAGATACCACGGTTATCACGATTCACTCCACAGTATTGCAAACCACCCCGAATTTCCTGCCTTCGATGCTAAACTCAAAACCCTCATAACCGCAAAACGCACTTCCCTAATGCAAGAATTCTCCTTCTGGCCGACCACACCTCCACGCCAACTTGGTGGTGTCTTCGAACTTCGCTCATACACACTTCATCCAGGTAACCTACTTGAATGGGAGACGCACTGGAGACGTGGTCTTCAAGCTAGACGTGAAGTCATGGAGGGTGTAGGAGCATGGTTCGTCCAGATTGGTGAATTGAATACCGTGCATCATCTTTGGCAATTTGCCGACCTAGAAGAGAGAAAGGTGCGGAGAGAGCAGAGCTGGAGTGTGGCTGGATGGGGCGATACCGTGCACAAGACTGTGCCTTTGATTCAAACCATGAAGAGCAGAGTGCTGGTTCCGATGCCATGGTCGCCCGTTGCTTGATATTTGTAGCTTTGATTACGACACTGGGAATGGAGTGAGGTGCTAGTGTTTTCAGTATACGCGATTTGCGAAGCATGCTTCAGTTATGGGATAAGCATATGAACGGTTTTATTGTCATATTATCGGGAAGCCGCCTATGGGCCAGGTTTTTAAGTTTCTTTGTACAGTCTGCTATCGGACACTGTTCATAGTTTGGGCTTAGTGAAGTAAAATGAACGACACCATATACTATTTCTTCCGCCGCAGCACTTCTGTAATTTTGCAAGTTTCGTGAAATGAATTCTTCGCTTCTGTCAAAAATCTGCCTTTCCTTGAGACAAAGGTGTAACAAAACTGTGTTGTCGCACATACCGAATAGTAATATTGCGATTTTAGACAAATAGATTGCTAGCAATTTATAAAGCACGCACATCATCACGTCATCACGTCATCACGGGTATTTGTTTCAACCTGATATCACTCTATGAACAAGAGTGGGACATGTTTCATCTTTTACTGAAATCCCATAACACAGCTCCCATCTATTCTCCTTTAGAAATTATTCTTTGGAACATAGGCTTTTTTAATTCGACATGATCAACCCTTCAGCCTTTTTGCCAATTGCTCTCTTAGCAGGAGCAATCTCTCCAATCTTATGTTATGACCTCCAAAAACCTCTCACCTCCACTCTACCTCAAAGAGCAACCGTAGCCCAACCTCTCATTGGCTTTGGAACTTGGAATCTTGCCTTATCTGAAGAGAACACCACTGCGGCCGTCTCTCTCGCAATCCAGCGTGGCTATCGTCAAATCGATGGTGCTGCCATCTATAGGAATGAGAAAGCCGTTGGGAAAGGCATTGCCGATGGGCTAAAGAAAGCAAACATTACCCGGGAGCAGCTTTGGGTTACGTCAAAGCTATGGAACGACCAGTAAGTATACACTCTTCTAGCCATTTTGCCTAAGACTTAAAACCAGCATAGTCATGGGAATGCCACACAAGCTGAAGAAGGCCTCAACAAAACCCTTGAAAGCCTCGGACTCGACTATTTAGATCTATACTTGGTTCACTGGCCCGTTGGTCTCTCTCCAGATGGATCCCGCCACCTAGACTATCTCGAGACATGGAAGTCTATGATTGCCCTGCCCAAGGAAAAAGTCCTCAACATTGGTATTTCTAATTTCTCCCCGGCCCAGCTCACTGAAATCATCGCAAAGACAGGAGTTACACCCTTTGCCCACCAAATGGAGTTGCATCCTTACCTCCCCCAATCCACTTGGATAGCTACCCATAAATCTCTTGGTATTTCGGTGACTGCTTATTCTCCCCTCGGTGGCACTAATCCTATATACCATCCCGGTAAAGAAACACCGCCGTTGTTAAAGAATGACGTCTTATTAGAGATTGCTGGTGAGACACATTGTACACCCGCACAAGTTGCGCTGGCTTGGGGAATCAAAAGGGGGACGAGCGTGATTCCAAAGTCTGCACATGAAGATCATTTTGTGGAAAATTTGGAGGCGTTACAGTGTGACTTGGGTATTAAAGATTTGGCCAAGATCGATTTGCTTGCGAAGAAGTACTTAACAAGGTTTAGTAATCCAAGTAAGAGTTGGGGTGTCAAGCTTTTTGAGGGGTTGGAGGATGCTTGAGTAGTAAGTGTTATTAAGTGATGCCATGTCTAGTATTGAGGTGAACATCTCACTACTGTATATTCAATATCTGTGGTTATAAAAAAGCAAAACTACGCTTATCGAAGCCACAGGATAGCAATGATTGCACAGTACCATACACCCTTATTTCCCTTTTAAAGTCAATACCAGATATCACAACCACCTTCATGTATAATTTGATATAGTTTTTTTAACTTGTGGTTCCTAGCTTTTCGTCTCAAACCTATGTCAATATTTCTCAGATTTGGTATCAAGGTTCGGACTACCCAGGCTTGTCGACAAGCGTAGTTTTGTAATTCTCCAAAGTCCGCGGTGAAAATCACTGGGTTTATCCACGGGAATTTACCAAATTTCTCAACTTTTAAAGTCTATCAAAAAGATGTAGTTTAGTTCTGTATATTTGTATAGTATCTCTGTATAGTGGATTGTCTCATAACACTTTGAGTCATTCAAATCATATATATTGAGTTTTATCATACATACCGAACTTCCCAAAGAACTTATGCAACCTCAAGATCAATGTTAATTTAGGAACTTTTGCTCAGCATACAGGGTTTTGAGTAGCCTGTCAGCCTTACTTCTATCAAGCTAAGTGATGAACATGCGATAGATTGAGTTTGATTATTCTATTTCCACCTCGCTAAACTTAGGGGTTAGAAACGATCAACACGATCATGTGGACTACCCGAGTGAAAGCTTCGGGAAGTACTTGTAGAGAAGAGCAAGTGCATGCTTATTACTAATTTAATAGTCCTTTGGAGTCCTTTGGAACGTACCATAAGTTGTCACTAATTTCAATAAATGAGAAGCTCCAAAGACTAGGATATCTATCTAATCACTATCAAAGACAAGGGAGTTAGTCTTAAAGAAGGAGGTAAAGTTTTGATGGATTAAGGTAGTAAGAAAAAGGTAAGTATTAGTTCTAATGATTTGAAACGTGATAATGTTTTGCTCGAAATTGCTACGGTATGTTGACTTGTAAATCTGCACTTGACATATCCAATAGCAAATAATTTACTACGGAGTTTCGTTGGGCATTATAAATTGAACTCGCACATTCACCAGGGCTCAAGTTGCTCGAGAATTCACGTAAATAGAACTGGCGCAAATATTCGGATTTGAATAGTTCAGGAATCGCAACATTACTATAGAGCACACACCAATAGTCCTGATATGCAAATGATGAATCCCATTGCAACAACTTTAATGCCACAATGGGGCTGTATGTCAACGTCTGTTTGCAGGCATCCACCTCCATAGAGTATAATTTTGGTCCATTCGGTATTATCTTGGGCATCACAGACATACTCAATATTGTAAGCTCGTCGATAACCGTGGTTGTGTTTGCTTTCTCTAAGACCTCTGCAGGCAGATCCAGTTGTCACGACCAGGTACTGCTACTCTTGGTGAACATCTACCTACATAGAGCCAAAAGGACTCTGAGTATCTTCTAGTTAAAAAAAACCGCTGGGATCTTTTAATTTGAGACTGCAGTGGTTGTTTAGATTGGGATACTCTCCTTGTTACTCTTAGCTTGAGCGGAGCGACTTTCCATGCAATGGATCTGCAAGTTGTCCCAAAGGAATTCCAAAAACTTTGCTTGTTTAGACCGCCGTGCAATAACAAGGTTAACCAGTTGAGAAAGAACCAGTAGTAGTAGGTGGGTAATACAACTCGCTCGCAACCAGTAAATACTTACGCTTTTATTACAATGTTACCAAACATGGCAACTACTACTTCACCTCATGAGGTCTCTTACGTCAACGACGACACTGGAACAGTCGCTGCAGAGTATCTTTATCTCGATTAATGACATCCATTTCACGAGGCAATCCTGGTAGATGCTGAGCAGGTCCAGCTAGCAGGTCTACCGTATTTCAATCCTTTGATCTGCAATATCCTCATTTTTGGTTCTCACAGTGTTTCCTGGTGATGCTCAACATTCATTGATTCCAAATATGAGTATTCCATACAGGAACTCGACTCAGGGCACTTTTCTCTTCCCGATATTATTCGTCGACTCGGAACAATTTTCTTCATCAGCATTTTTACTGAGAAACTGTTATGCCGCACGACCTTTGATCGGACCATCAGGGGGGCAGAATTTTGCACTGTGAATCCTCGTTTTCATCTTACTTTATTGCTTCAACATCCAACTCGAACGCACAGGTCCCGATTTGACCATGCTTATGACTGCTGCATTCCCTACTCGAATTTATTAATCTTACCAAGATCAATGTCTGATCCTTCCAACCACCATCCTATACTCCCAGATCTTCCATCTAGTCTTAAAATGTAGACTCTAGACCTCCTACTAACCGGACTCTTTAACCGTCACCTTTGTCACACATGACTTCCTCAATTGAAGGTCAAGCTACGCTTATCCGTGGTAAGAAATTATCTGTTTAAATGCAAGCACATAAATGCTGCTTAGCTTAACTGCTCTTTGTCTTACAGAGATAAGGAGCCAGAATTGGAAAAGAAAAAAAGAAGAAAAAGAGAAGAAAACTTGCGATCTTAGAGCCGTCACACGGGCATCGAAAGAGGAAAACGTACGAGGGAGGGATTGCCGAGCGTTTGTTACCAGAATAACAAGACCTGTAGTCTGCTAGCACGCTGCAGGTCTCGTTGGCGTTTGCATGCAGAGCTAAGGGAAGTGCAGAAAAAGATGTCAATTTACCAACTTGGCATTCTTGGTTACTGGTGGATGCAAGCTTTGACTTTACCTGCTCTGCTCTATTGAAGCTACGGGGATATATGCACCAGTCACTGAATGGGGACCATCAACTTGGGAACTTACTTACTTGGCTATGAAAACAGCATTTGGTGGTTCCCGTGAGGGTACAATATCGCAATCTCGCAAGGATGGACCTTTACAACCCCTTAAACAATGAACTCCCCACATCCAATAGTGCCAACATCCCAACTTGTACACAAACTGTGGGTTACAGGTGCTTGTGTGCTCTTTTGACTCGGACGTTAAGGACGAAGCGACCTTGCTCCATCCCACCAGCCATCCCACTCTGCGCAACTAGTCAGTCACATCAGTGGCTTACAAGCCACCCGAAGGACTCCGTTGGTGCTCCGAAAAATCCTTAGTTTTCTCTAGATCTGCAGAGTCTACCGAGCCACCTGGCTGCCGCGTGGCGATCCGGAAACGCTGGTTGACAATAGTTTAAAGGTCTGAGCCAAAAATATCGATGCCCTGATCCCAAATTTTGGTTGTACGGAGTACCGCTAGATTTATAGTATGCATTTTTACGTCCGTACTTGCGTATAAAAAAGGTTCCGCCAAGGGGGAGGGAGGAATTCGAACATTTGAGTTCTTTCGTAATTTGAAACCAACTGCGCCACCGCCGTCCATCGCGAAAGAATGGTTTACCACGGTAGATAGATATTTTTTGGTTTGATCTGCATTTTACCATGTTTCGCTCTTGCTCTCCTTCCAAGAAGAGGGCATTGAGGCCGCTTGGTGCCTGAGATAGCTAAAATCTCACTGGAGGTATCGGTCCGTCCCAGGGTTCCGAGTACAACATCACTCAGGGGCGGCTCCGACACCGATCGCGGTATTCAATTTACTGTATTCAGGTTTATAGTCGGCCCGTTGCGAAAGAGGAAGCACTATAACAATACACTACAACATTACGGTACTTACACATGCATTCGTATTCCCTTGGTTGTTCCCTTCGCTACCCCCTGAGCGAATCACTATTCTCCACTATTATGGTGTGATTGACGAAACTGCACAAGAAACTCAGAGCAGCCATCCAATAGTCTCAGGAATATTATGCTTTACCTGGTTCTGCCTTTACTGGGTAGACTATTCTCTTATTAAACCACACTTGCTACACAGGCCAACTTTTGGATTGGATTGGCTTGGAAAACCAAGTAAAAAGTCATATAGCAAATTGTTAGCCCCTTGCAGCTTCAAAAGTGGAGAATAGTAATCACTTTCTGGGGGATTTTCATCCTAGTGGGCATTCAATCCTTGGGCTGTGGCCTTGTGGACTAGACTATGGAGGGAGCAACTAGGATAAGTTTGATAGTGGGTGGGTTTCTACTGACAGATTACGGCGTAAGCTGCATATTTAGTGGATGATTATTATGGTCGCTTGTGAATTACAAGAACGGAGACTTCATTGGAAAAAAAGAATTGGCATATAGGGGCATTTTAGAGGGGAAATAGGTCTCACTACACGGATGACTCGCAAAGGGGAAGAAGATTTTAGAACTCCCGGATGACAATGTTCCTTTTATCCTTTCCTGCTCCTACAAGTTACAGGCCCCAAGCCCACTAAATCAATCTTAGTCGATACTCCGTACATATGAAATACAAATAATCCTCGGTGTCCTATTATGTCGACCAAATCTAACGATGGCCGTGGTAGTCCATATCGCTCATCCTGATATTGACACTTTCTTTCCCGTCATCAGATCGCATTGCGTTTGTCTTCAGTGCTGCTTGGCTATCACTTCGTCTGTGATCTGCTTCTAGTTCTTCCTCGTTGCTATACTTGTTATCGTTGTTTAATTCGTCTGGGGTAGGTTGTTCATGCTCCCAGAATTTGCCACCGTTCCGCGCTGAACGCATGAACCATGTAGGTCTTCCGCCAGGATTAATGGTCCAGTATTCCGCCAAATCGAAATCAGGAGGGAGCAGGCGACCGCCAGTAACCACTTTGGTGATGTAGATCAAGCCGTTGATAGTCGCATAGGTAAAGAGACCTGCAATGAGTCCATATGCAATAGAGTAAGTCATAGGCATGAACGCTAAGGTGACAAAGGCAGGGACCGCGTCTCCTACGTAGTTCCAGTTGATGGTTGTGACTTGTCTCATCATCATGCAGCCAATCTAGACCATATTAGTCCAGTTTTTGAGTTTGTTGGAAGAAAAAAGAACATACCAAGACAAGAGCACAACCTGTAGCCCAAGGTGGGATGCTTGCGAAAATAGGAGCAAAGAAAATTGAGACAAGGAAACAAAGACCGGTTGTGATCGAAGTGAGTCCAGTCCTTCCTCCTTCTGAGATTCCTGCACCAGATTCCACGTAAGCAGACACAGGGGATGTTCCCAAGACCGCTCCGATCGAGATTGTGATTGCATCAGTACAGTATGCGATGGTAGAACGTGGGAAGTCCCCGGTTTCGGGATCAACCACACCAGAAAAGCGAGCCATACTGTATAAAGTTGCCGTTGTATCAATAATATCGACATATAGCAATGTGAACATTGCTAGAGCCAATTGCGGCCCATTTGCTCCAGCAAGATTCCAGTCCATGGATGCGAGAATGCTTTTAATCGGGTGAAATGCAATCACATTCTTGAAGAAGGCAAATTTAGAATCACCGGTAGGGGTGTTTGGGAAGTATGTAAAGGGTGTGTTGCGACTGTATGCTGTTAGTGCTGACGCTGCATTATTCAGAGTTAGCTGGGTGATACGTACGGCCATGAAATTATGGTCACAACTGCAACCCCGATGAAGATAGCCATCTTGATCCGGTATGCCATAAGGTAAACAGTCAGAATTCCACCACACATAATACCAATCCACATCTGCAAGAGAAGTTAGCCCCAAAACTCAATGGCGCCTGGAAAGGAGTTGATAATGGACTTACCTGGGGGCTCAGCATTTTGTGGCTTGTGCATTTTCCCAAGGTGGAATCAAAGAAAGCTTCAGGACAACCACCTAATTCAATTGGAGTTGCAGAACCACCAGAGTTGATGATGCCAATACCCGCGGAACGAGACAGCCCAACAATAGTCAAAAACAATCCTATTCCAGCTCCGCTTGCGACTTTGAGTGATGTTGGAATCAACTTGACCAACCATTGTCGCATACCAATTATCGAGAGAAACAAAAAGATCATGCCTTCAATGAAGACCGCAGTTATGGCAAGGCGATATGGTACTGGTCCGGTTCCATGAAATCCGACAACTTGGTAAGCGAAGTATGCATTCATGCCCATTCCTGGAGCGATCGCAACTGGAAGATTTGAGAAGAGGCTAGATTTTGTTAATAAACCCAAAAATGAAAATACCAGAGAGGAGCTCACCCCATTAAGCAAGATCCAATTCCAGCAATGGCTGCGGTAGCCGTAACCAAATCTCGGTTGAGATTAACTAGACATGATTGATATGATGGATCAGAGATACACATGGGATCAGTGGTGCTTGTACATTTGCAATTGCCACCAGTATCGGTGAGAATAGCGGACTATCCATGTAAGCCATGTTCACTTGTCCACTTATTTGATTCTACTTACATTCACAGATATAATATAAGCCATTGTAAAGAATGTGGTGAGACCAGCCCGAATTTCCGTGAAGAATAAAGCATTCTTGATTGCTTTGTCCTATTTTGGGTGAGTTAACGGGGATTGGAACTGCAAAGGGAGCCATACATGTCCACAGCCATGAAGTCTAAAAATACGGCCAAAAGTTGAACGAGAGATTCTGTAATCCATATTTGCTCCCCAATCTCTCCACGATTGCAGAGAAAATGCTCCATATTGAGGAGGAGCCTGTTCAGCAATGATTGTTGTTTGGTTCATCTTGACTATATAGCGATGGTTCTCAAAACCAGTGAATGCCGCGTTGCAAAGGAATGAATGAATGAAGGACGCACAGGAACGAAAGAAACTCCAGAAGCTTCCAATAATAAGGCCATCTTTAGGGGCGATTACTATATTGTATCCACAATTGTGAGGAATAAAGGATCGTAGTATTCCAAGTACTAACCAGCTGGGATCATGTCTGGGGCCAATACTAGGGGTTGTACCAAATCACATGAGTCTCTGCAATCTTGAACGAGACGAGGTGCCTCTTTCACATAATCCCCATAGTTCCTTACAGTAGTGGCTTTGAAAGCACTAGTGGTGCATGATTTATAGATTACCTATGCATACAAGACCAGCCGTTCAGAGGTAGACATTCGGAACAGAGGCCACAAACGGCTAGACTAAGACGACGAGGCACAGAAGGACTTGGCTGGTAATTGCGCAAGCCTGAGCCACCAAACACTATATGAAAAATGGAGACGGGGACTTCTCATCTGAGCACTTGGATCGAGATCAAGATTTCCACCCCCTCAACTGTCAAGGATAGTGTAACATGCTTGTTTCATGGGGTAAGGAATGTTCTGTTTCTCGTATATACAGACTTCAGGCTTTGATTTCAAGTGCCGGTCTAGGAGATGGGATCAGCCAGTATTGTTCTTATGGGTTCTACCTCCTCCTACCAGACAGCCAAGATGTTCCTGACTAGCACTTGGATAGGCCTTTTAGCCCTCTCTGTACTCCGTGAAGTGGCAACTTTCGGACTGGCGAGATTATTTCCAAGAAACCGGACGGGGAGGAAGCGAGGATGGCAGGATGGCTCGATAGCTTTGTTTTCTGCCAAGACCTCGCTAACCCTATTTCCCCTCGGGCAGGACTAAGTGATTGCCGGGACAGGGGCGGCACACGGTAGATTTCCCACTACATGCGGAGCTAACTAGACCTATTGGCGGCCATGGTTAGTTGGAACTTGGCAGTTGGCAGTTGACAGATTATGCCATGCTTGGGAGACTAATTTCTTACTGCTACTGCTGAGTTCTTACGCTTTAAACTCTTTTTGTCATTCCAAAAAACTTGTAATCTAAATTTTCACCCAAGCGACTACGACTTAAACCATATAAATGCAAGAAGCGTGTATTCCAAGAGCCGCTGGCATTGTTTGTAACCCAAAGTCGCATCCTCAAAGGGGGGGGGGGG
>Ga0247734_1000414_pt1 | contig 37924 bp, 32 predicted proteins | sample UWRJL103311B2_FD_180933 | JGI IMG/M metagenome (GOLD analysis project Ga0247734, IMG submission 180933) | Plant litter microbial communities from Arlington Agricultural Research Station in Wisconsin, United States - UWRJ-L103-311B-2 | ecosystem: Environmental > Terrestrial > Plant litter >...
CTTGATATGGGTGCCCTGATTGCCGGAGCTAAATATAAAGGAGAGTTTGAGGAACGTCTAAAGGCAGTGGTAAAAGAGGTTACACAAAGTGATGGTGATATTATTCTCTTTATTGACGAGATCCATACACTGGTTGGTGCCGGAGGAGGCGAAGGCGCCATGGATGCGGCAAATATCCTTAAACCAGCGCTGGCGCGTGGAGAGTTACGTGCAATAGGTGCAACTACGCTGGATGAATATCAGAAATACTTAGAAAAAGACAAAGCACTGGAACGCCGTTTCCAGAAAGTGATAGTGGATGAACCAGATACCCAGGATGCCATTTCAATATTAAGGGGCCTGAAAGAAAGGTATGAAACCCACCATAAGGTACGGATTAGGGACGAAGCGATTATTGCTGCTGTAGAAATGTCTCAGCGCTACATCAATGATAGGTTCCTTCCGGATAAAGCGATCGATTTAATGGATGAGGCAGCTTCTAAACTTCGTTTGGAAATGGATAGCGTACCGGAAAATGTAGATGAACTGGACCGCAAAATCATGCAACTCGAAATTGAAAGAGAAGCAATCAAAAGGGAAAACGACGATAAAAAAGTAAAATCCCTTGCGGAAGAAATAGCAAACCTTTCCGCTGAACGCGATGAACTGAAAGCAAAATGGCAGGGAGAGAAAGATGTGGTTGACGGCATCAATACAGAATTGGAGCTTATTGAAAACTACAAACTGGAGGCCGACCAGGCAGAACGTGCAGGCGATTATGGAAAAGTTGCCGAAATACGTTACGGGAAAATAAAGGAAGCACAGGACAAAGTTGAGCAATTGAAAATTATCCTTGAAAGTCAGCAAGGTGAAGGCCGTATGCTGAAGGAGGAAGTAACTGCTGATGACATCGCTGGTGTAGTAGCCCGATGGACGGGAATACCTGTTACGAAGCTTGTATCCAGTGAGCGTGAAAAATTATTACACCTGGAGGATGAACTGCACAAACGTGTTGCAGGACAGGATGAGGCAATTGAAGCAATTTCTGATGCGATCCGTCGCTCTAGGGCCGGCTTGCAGGATAAAAGAAAACCAATAGGATCGTTCATCTTCCTCGGAACAACCGGTGTGGGAAAAACTGCGCTGGCAAAAGCTTTGGCAGAATTCCTCTTTAATGATGAGAATGCACTGACCAGAATTGATATGAGTGAATATCAGGAAAGGCATGCGGTATCTAGATTAATTGGTGCGCCTCCGGGATATGTGGGTTATGATGAAGGTGGCCAGCTGACTGAAGCGGTTCGTCGTAAACCATACTCGGTAGTATTACTCGACGAAATTGAGAAGGCTCATCCTGATGTGTTTAATATTTTGCTTCAGGTACTGGATGATGGGCGCTTAACAGATAACAAAGGCCGTACGGTGAACTTCAAAAACTCGATTATCATTATGACCTCAAATATTGGATCGCACCTAATCCAGGATAACTTTAAGGAACTTGATGATAATAACAGGGATGAAGTCATCGCAAAAACCAAAAACGAACTGTTTGAGCTGTTGAAACAAACTATCAGACCAGAATTCCTGAACAGGATAGATGAACTGATTATGTTTACGCCTTTAAACCGTTCAGAGGTGAGAAATATAGCGGCATTGCAATTTGCCCATGTTCAGCAAACACTCGCAGAAATGGGTGTTGAAATTGAAGCTTCTGTGGAGGCTTTGGACTGGCTTGCGGAATTAGGCTACGATCCGCAATTTGGTGCGAGACCACTGAAAAGGGTAATCCAGAAACGCATACTGAATGAATTATCAAAGGAAATTCTTGCCGGAAACATCAGTAAAGACAGTAAAATCAAACTGGATATGTTTGATAACCACTTTGTATTCATCAATACAACGGCCGAAAAAGCCGAATTATAAACAAATACTTCAAAAGCCGGTTATTCATATGAATTAACCGGCTTTTTTTTGCTTTTTCCTTTTTGAAAGCAATTGCTGGTAGTTAAGGGGTCATTTTAGTCCAATTTTTTGCTATTACCAGTATGAATAATACAATATGGCTGAATAATTGATTAGATTGTAAAAATGACTTTTCAGATATGAAATCTCAGCAGACATTTGTTAAATGATCTACAGTGGTTCAGCTCTGCTTGTCTGTTTATTATTAAAAAAAACAATTTTTTATAAATGAAAATAGCTTATATATCAACGTATCCTCCCCGCGAATGTGGTATTGCTACATTCAACAATAACCTGTTAAAGGCAATTGCCCACGATACAAAATCAGTATCTCCTGACAGTTTTGTTGTAGCAATGACAGATTCTGAAGACCTTAGCACTTACGAATATCCTGATGAAGTTCAATACACGATCAGACAGGAAAACCAGAAAGATTATATCAGAGCTGCTGACTATATCAACACCAGTCTTACAGATGTATGCATTTTAGAACACGAGTTTGGAATTTATGGCGGAGAGAGCGGTGTTTATATATTGCCACTTATTGCCCGTTTGCAAGTACCACTGATCACTATTCTGCACACTATACTGAAGGACCCTTCATATATGCAGTTAACCATTATCAGGGAAATCGCAAAATATTCGTCAAAAATTGTAGTGATGAGCCACCGAGCGGTAGGTTTTCTAACCACTATTTATGGCATACCAGAAGACAAAATTAAACTGATAGAACATGGTGTTCCTGATCTTGAGCCTAAGCTGCACAATGAGGTAAGAAACTCGCTGGCTTTTAAAGGTAAAAAAGTTTTATTCACGTTCGGATTAATCAGTCGTAATAAAGGGCTGGAAACCGTAATTGAAGCACTTCCGAAAATAGTTGAAAAAAATCCGGATGTTCTTTATGTGATCCTGGGTACTACCCACCCGGGGGTAATCAAAAATTCAGGCGAAGAATACAGGGACAGCCTAAAACGCCTCGCAAAGAAACTCAATGTTGACAAAAACCTGATCTTCATTAACAAATTTGTATCTGAAGAAGAACTGTATGATTACCTTACAGCGGCCGACATGTACATTACCCCCTACCTCAATGAAGCCCAGATAACCAGTGGTACTTTATCCTATGCAGTTGGTGCCGGTGCAGCAGTAATTTCTACTCCTTACTGGCATGCACAGGAATTATTGGCTGATAACAGGGGTAAACTATTTGATTTTAAAGATGCTGATTCTTTAGCGGATATTGTGAACGACTTGTTTGAAAACAAAGATTTACTGCATGATCTGAAGAAAAATGCTTACGATTATGGCTTGCACCTTCGCTGGCCAAATACAGGAAGTGTATTCATCAATGCACTGCAGGAGGCTATTGTAGATGCAAAGCTTGTGCAGGAAGCAAATAAACCTATCATTGATCCTGAGATGATGCCTGCCTTCAGTATGGCACATATTCAGCGCCTTACTGATGATACTGGAATTGTACAACATGCCAAATATGGTATCCCCAATTTAAAAGAAGGATATTGTGTGGATGACAATGCTAGGGCTTTGCTTATGGTAATAATGGCATGGCAACAAAATAAAAGTAAAGTTGCACTTGAATTGCTTCCCGTATACCTGAGTTACATTCAATATATGCAATGTGACGACGGAAATTTCAGGAATTTCCTGAGCTTCAGAAGAGAGTATCTTGATGAAGTAGGTACTGAAGACTCGTTTGGAAGAACCATCTGGTCGCTCGGTTACCTGATCAACAATGCTCCGAATAACTCATACCGGGAATTTGCTAAAGAACTATTTGTAAAATCAATTCCCCATTTTGCGAAACTGACACACTTACGCGGATTGGCAAATACCATGATTGGGTTGAGCAGTTACCTGAAATCACAGCCTTTTGATGAATACTTCATTGACGAGCTGAATAAGCTGGCTATTCCATTAAAAGCTGCTTACCGCGCCAATAAAGGAGATAACTGGCATTGGTTTGAGGAAAAACTTACCTACGATAATGCAATTTTACCACTGGCCCTACTATCTCACTACGAAACAACACAAGACCAGGAATCTCTAGCTATCGGCCTTGAAAGTATGGATTACCTTACCGCAAAAACCCTCGATAAAGGATATCTCACACCAGTTGGTAACGATGGATGGTTATTCCGTGATAAGGACATGGCCATCTTTGACCAGCAGGCAATTGAGACAATGGCAATGGTATTAATGTACTTTAAAGCCTACGAAATAACGCACGACCTTAAATATATCAAACATATGTATCTGAGTTATCAATGGTTCCTTGGTGAAAACAGCCTGAGACTACCGCTTTACGATTACGAGACAAAAGGTTGCGGTGATGGCTTACAGCCTTATGGTGTAAACAGGAACCAGGGTGCTGAAAGTACACTGGCATACTGGATTTCACATCTTACCGTATTGAAATCGCTTGAATTTGAATACGAATTCAATGAGAATAAAGAACCGGCCGACCTGAAAGAACAAGCTATTTAATGAAGATAGCAGTATTATCACCTGTGGCGTGGAGAACCCCTCCACGCCACTATGGTCCCTGGGAGCAAATGGCCTCTAATCTGACCGAAGGATTGGTAGCTTCTGGTGTAGACGTTACGTTATTCGCTACCGGAGATTCTATCACTTCTGGAAAACTGGAAAGTGTAATAGCAAAAGGATATGAGGATGAAAAAGGGCAGGATGCCAAGGTACTGGAATGTCTACACATCAGTAACCTAATGGAGCGGGCTTCGGAATTTGACCTCATTCATAACCACTTTGACTTTCTTCCCCTTACCTATTCGGGCCTGATTAAAACTCCGCTTATTACTACTGTTCATGGATTTTCTTCAGAAAGGATTATCCCAGTCTATCAGAAATATAACCAGCGGGGTCACTATGTATCCATCAGTGATGCAAATCGCCACCCTGCACTGGATTATCTTGCTACTGTGTATAATGGCCTTGATACAAATAATTTCATCTTTAATCCGTCTCAAGGTGACTATCTTTTGTTTTTCGGACGTATACATCCTGATAAAGGAACGGCAGAAGCGATCCAGATTGCCCTGAATAGCAAAAAGAAACTGATTATTGCGGGCATCATACAAGACGAAAATTACTTCAGGGAAAAAGTTGAGCCCTACCTCAATGAAGACATCGTTTTTCTGGGTTCAGCGGGTCCTGACCAGCGAAATGAACTACTTGGTGGTGCGTATGCATTATTACATCCCATTAGTTTTGACGAACCCTTCGGGCTTAGCGTGGCCGAAGCAATGTTATGTGGAACACCGGTGATTGCTTTTAACAGAGGGTCAATGCCGGAACTGATACAAGATAGTAAAACTGGTTTTCTTGTAAATAGCATTGAAGATGCTATAATTGCAGTTCAACACCTTACAGATATTGACAGGAAGGATTGTTATGACTGGGCAAAACGGAAGTTTTCTAAAGAAAAAATGGTAGAAGACTATTTAGCCCTCTACCATCAAATATTATAGATTTATCTTATTATAGACTTCCTTGCTCGGCCTTTCCTGAACTCAGGAGTTTCTCCAGCAGGAGGTCTATTTTAACACTTGCAAACGACGAACAGTAGTCTGACAGCCCATAAGGGATAATCAATTCCCCGTTATGGATGATAGAACCGCAAGAATACAACACATTAGGTACATATCCCTCCCGTTCATCATTATTGGGTATTACCAATGGCTCTGTTAAACGGCCAATCTCCTTGGAAGGATCTTCGAGGTCGAGCAAGCTTGCCCCCAAACAATACCTTCGCATAGGGCCTACACCATGGGTGATAATCAACCAGCCAGCTGCAGTTTCAATCGGAGAACCACAGTTACCGATCTGTATAAATTCCCAGGGGAACTGAGGGGTCTGTAATTTCACAGGATGATCCCATACCGTAAGCTTATCAGAATACATCAGGTAATTGTTCCAGCCATCAATACGCGATATCATTGCATATTTACCATTGATCTTACGTGGAAAGAGTGCGAGGTTTTTATTGGCGGCCCCTGCTCCGTGCAGCGGGCTGATCTTAAAATCGTAAAAATCTGTAGTTTGCAGCAATTTCGGCATAATCATCGCTCCATCAAATGCAGTATAAGTAGCGTAATAGATTACAGAACCATCTTCTTTAACGAATTTGACAAAACGGGCATCTTCAATCCCTTTACGTTCAAATTCAGAAATAGGAAAAATAACACGGTCTGATATATCTGTATCCCTGGAGAAACTGATCTCATGATAGGTGTCAGACAACCATAAAATCTTATCATATTCTAGCTTTTTAAGCCCTTCTTCCTGTAAATTTTTGGAATCAATGATAATTCTTCTAAGTACGGTATAATCAAATTTATCATCGAGCTGTGCACCTACCTGGTCCAAAATATTAAGGTCGATACGTGCATCTGCAGCTTTCCTAAGGAAAAGTTTTTTATTATATACCGCATTACGTACAATCTCCGCTTCATCAATGTAATTACCTGCCGGATTTACTGTGATATTACCTTTGCCATCAATAAGCGCCCTTCTAAACACTACAGAAGATATATGTCCCTCCCCTACAGCACGGAAACTAATGATTAGTCTTTTCTCTCCTTCTACCAATTCTGACTGATCAGGGTCTTCTACAACTGAAGGGTTAAAAAAGGCCGCTGATTCAATGGAATATTCATGTGTAAAATAGGACCCTAATAATAGACGCTGATACTTACTCAACGCCTCGTAATCAATATCAAGTTCATCCATACAGTACTTGACCTTTTTACAGTTGCGGGAAAGAATCTTCGTGATATTTCTATGCCTTTTGGAATATTCCTGCAGAATGGGCGAAATGAGACCGAAAACTTCTTGCGGGGGCAAAGCTACAACTCTCTTGATAACTTCTTTGGCTCTCTCATCTCCATTAAAAAAGAACCTCGCAATTACACGTTTCGGATCCGGATATACTTTTATTGGTTTTCGTTCAATTAATAGTCTCATATGGTAGTAACTTTTTAACAATCATAAAGGTTTAATGAATTTAGATTTTTTTATCCGAAAACTACGGTATTTATTTAATTCCTTTTATTCACATTAAAATGGAATTAAGAAAACTGCCATAACATCCTGTCCCGAAACTGACACATTAACAAAAAAAGTCAAACTGTCGCGATTTGCCTCATGTTAATTAATTGTTAGGCATTTGTTAATTGTCATCACAAAATAATAAGGAATAAACTAAAACAATTTATCAGTCTATTAACTAATGATTTATAAAAACGCATATTATTTCTGGCACAGAAAGCGCATTCTTTGGCACCGGTATTGACTAACTGACATCGAAAGTCAGACATTAAACCAAGTTTTCTGGCGCATTTATAAATTAAAAAAGCACAAAAAATGAAAAAATTAGTATTATCATTAATCGCAGTTACAGCATTAGCTTTCAGTACTCAGGCACAAACTGAAAAAGGAAATTACATTATTGGCGGTAACGTTGAATTAAATTCTGGAAAAAATGATGGCGCTCCAAAATCTAACATTAACTTTTCTATTGTACCGAGTGTAGGTTACTTTGTAACAGATAACCTTGCTATTGGTACCGGAGTTGGATATCAGTTTAATAAATATTATTCTATCCTATCAGCAAATACATTTTCTTCAACTAAACAGCAGGCATTCATAGTAAGTCCATTTGCACGTTACTATAAAGGTATCAACGAGCAATTCAAATTTTTTGGCCAACTGTCAGTTCCAATGTCTTTCGGTAATACCAAAGTGGGTGACGTTGACGGGAATAACTATGTAAAAGTGAGCAAAGACAATAATGTAGGTGTTGCGTTGTCACCTGGATTTGCATTTTTCCCAAGCAAAAAATTTGGTATCGAATTTTCAGTTAACGGTATCAGTTATAACGACTACAGCAGAAAAGATGGAAATGACAACGATAATGGCGGAAGTAAAAACTTCAATATCGGTGCAAACTTTTTCGCTCCAAAAATTGGTGTACAGTTCTACTTATAATATATAATTACTTTACACAAGCGTAGCCATTACGTTTTTATTTAACAGAAGGCCCCACCGGAAACCGGAGGGGCCTTCTGTTTTTCTTTATTTTCCTGTTCGTTCTACCTCTCTGTCCATTTCAACCACATCTACCTCTTCAGCATGTGAAAAATCTCCAATCAGGTATTTATTGAAATGATCGGCCAGTTTCCAGAAAGCGTATTCTGTCATTGGTCCAAATGCATGGCGTTGTCCTGGAATAATTACCAGCTCAAAACGTTTGCCCGCCTTCATTAATTCATTTGCAAGTTTGATTGTATTTGCGGGATGAACATTATTGTCAACATCACCGGCCATAATCATCAAATGTCCTTTAAGGTTCTTTGCCAGATCTGGATTTTTATCAATTGAGTACTGGAAAGTTGTGTCACCTTTTGCAGAAATGATCTCCTTAACACCATTGTGTTTCTCGCTCCACCACCGGTTATAGATACTGTTGTCGTGGTTTCCGGCATTTGACACTGCCACCTTAAAGAAATCAGGATAAACAAGCATTGCCGCGGTAGACATAAACCCGCCGCCAGAATGCCCTGTGATTCCAACCCGGCTTGCATCAATAAAATTAAAACGCCCTGCTAGTTGCTCAACCGCCGCCTTTTTATCTGCCAAACCATAGTCGCGTAAATTGCCGTAACCAAAAGTATGGTACCACTTGGACCTCGCGGGATTACCTCCCCTGTTTCCAACTGTAATTACCACATAGCCAAACTGTGCCAGGCGGTCCGTTCGGTCCATACTTTTATTGAAAGACTTATTCACTGCTTCTGTTTGTGGCCCCGGATAAACATATTCAATAATAGGATACTTCTTATTTGGGTCAAAATCAAATGGCTTGTACATCACACCATAGATATCAGTTACCCCATCGTCTGCCTTTATTTTGAAAGGTTCAGGAAATTTATAACCTGATGTCATTAGTGATGATAGGTCTGCAGTTTCAAGAATCATTACTTTCAATCCATTTTTATCCAGTAAGACTGATTGAGGTGTAGTATTGACCCTTGAAAAATTATCAACTGTATAAGTTGCCTCATCATTCATATTCACAGCATGATCATAATCTCCGGTATTGAGCAGTTTCATGCCCGATCCGTCAAAATTAATCCTATACAGGTGTACATAATAAGGATCTTCTTTAGCCTCCTTACCGTTAGCGGTGAAGTATAAGACCCTGTTTTTTGCATCTATATTGATAATATCCGTGCAGTGAAAAGCCCCTTTGGTAATTTGGTTTTTAAGTTTACCGTTTGCATCAAATAAATAAAAATGGGCCCAGCCATCGCGCTCCGACCAGTGAATAACCTCATTTGTGTTTTTTACTATTCCCGGGCGGTTAATTTCCACGTAGGTGTTAAAGCGCTCGTCAATGATTGCTGTAACCGCTCCTGTACTTACATCCGCAGTACAGATGTCAACCCGCTTGAGGTCCCTGCTGGTACGCGAGAAATACAATTTACTATTGTCCCCCAGCCATAATGAAGGCCTGAATTCATTGTCACGGTCTTTATTTAGTGACGGCGCAGACCAGATTTGAAGGTTTTGATCTTTAAAGGCAGAAGTATTCAGTTTTTTGAAAGACTTAGCAGCGAAATCAAACACCAGGAGCTCGTCTGCCGGTGCCTCCTTCTCCCCAGGCATCTGATACTTATAGGTTTCCAGTGTAGGCCTCGGAGAAGCAATATTATTGATTACCCATAAGTCTTTTACTTTACGTGAATCTTCCCTGTTGAGTACAAAATGTCTGGCATCTGGCGACCACAATACGCGTGCTGGTCTTCTTTTTTTATTCTTCTTTTCATTTTCTACATTGTCTTCTCCGTCACCGTTTTCGCCGTAAGCGTAAAATTTCTGACCGTCTTTGGTTAGCTGATGTTCAACAATAGTGCTGTCATCTTCATTTTTGACGGCCTTCAGGTAATTGAGCTTATCCATCCAGTAAAGGTTGTAGTTCCTGGAAAAAATAATGGCTGATGAGTCTGGTGCCACTGAACCCCATTCAGGTTTCCCTTTTGGCTTTTCATAGTTTTTTACTTCCGTTAACTTATCGGCCGCCAGTTCATAATTGAAATAAAAAATTTTCTTTTGCATCGAATCAGCCGCTTTTTTATCTTTCCGGTCTTTCTTGAGTTCATCAATAGAACTTTTCATTTCAAAGCTGATACTTTTTTCATCCTTTGAAAATTTAAGGTTTTCAATGGGCAAGTGCTGTGCATCAAACGGGTCGCGCATAATTGTTGTGATTTTTGCCGCCAGTTCGGCAGTATTGAACAATGTTGTCTTCTTGCGCGCCCCAGGGTCTACCACATACCATTGCTTACCATTTGGCGTCTCATATTCGTACCAAAACCGGTTACTTAGTTTAAGCCAATGCGGATCTACAGCTATGGAATAAACCATTTTTTTAAGTTTGTTTGGTGAGAACCTGGCAGCTAACTCATAATTGGCTTTAGGTGCATCTGCGGCAGCTTCGGATAAGGTGAATGTTCTGGTTTGTGTCAGGCCATTTACAGTTAAAACAGAAAGTAATAAAAGCAGAAAGTAACATCTTTTCATAGGTGTAGGTTAGTTAATCAGCCCTAAATTATTAATTAATGTGTTTAAACCGTAAGACATTGGAAATAATTTGAGTGCTTCATATATTTTATTTGCGCCAGGTAGTGCTGAAAATGCCTGTTGTTTTCATAGTTTTGCAGCCAACATACATATATACCAATTACCTTAATGAAACAATATATTCTATCAATCACTATGGCAGCCCTGTTATTAAGTGCCGGCTGCCAGTCTAAATCTAAAAGCAATCCCACAGGAGTCGATGCAGACACAACTGCAAAAAAAGGAACATCCGCCCCTGCAACCACAGCAAAAGCTGTAGACATCACGAACGTTAAAGTTGCCGACGCCAAAACTATTCTTGCCCGTAAACAGGTACCTGTATTGTGCTATCACCAGATCCGCGACTGGAAACCTACGGATTCAAAAACGTCTAAAGATTATATTGTTCCTATTGAAGTTTTTAAGGCACAGATGAAGATGTTGGCCGACAGCGGGTACCATACTATTTTGGCCGATCAGTTATATGACTACCTAAACAATGGAACTGCCCTGCCGTCCAAACCTATTGTACTTACATTTGATGATACTGATGTTGATCAGTTTACAATCGCAGAGCCTACTTTAAGAAAATATGGCTACAAAGGAATATATTTTGTAATGACCGTTTCTTTAGGCAGGCCACATTACATGAGCAAAGCCCAGGTAAAGGAACTTTCTGATAAAGGAAATGATATTGGATCACATACGTGGGATCACCATAACGTGAAAAAATACCAGGGCAAAGACTGGGAAATCCAGATTGATAAACCAACCAAAACATTAGAAGGCATTACTGGTAAAAACATTCATCATTTCGCTTATCCTTTTGGATTATGGAATCCTGAAGCTATTCCCGAGTTAAAAAAGAGAGGGTTTAAAAGTGCATTTATCCTGTCTACCAAACGAGATGAAAAAGATCCGTTATTCACGATCCGAAGGATTATTGCCAGTGGTTACTGGACACCAAAAACACTTAGCAACAGCATTAAAAACAGCTTCTAATAATTACGAACCCGTAAAATAAAAAATCAATTATAAGCCCTTCAACCCAAATTGAAGGGCTTTTTCATGCTATTTCAACTACAGTACAGGTTTTTAAAAAATATTTTTGCAGCATTTTATCAATAGTTATCGTTTTTACAACAAATGATATGCATGTCAGATGCAATGGTTACGCATTGTACTCCCATTTGTATCCTGAATATGCATCTATTTCTAAAGCGGCGAAAACCTTTGACCTATAAAATATCCTGAATAGTATACTCATTCTGGTTAAAACTGAAGGAATCACCAATCTTCTTTCCAGTGAGCAGTTTTCCGATTGGTGAAACACCTGAAATAGCAAAAATCACCTTATCGTCAACATGAAGTTGCCCTGCACTGATACTGATATAGAAAATTCCTTTGGTAGTATAAACCACACTGCCGTTCCTGGCGGTTTCGGTTCCTGAAGGCAACCCCTCAAGCGAAGACAAGAGCTGCAAATTCTGCTTCCCGTCAAAAAGCAGGTTTTTAGTTCTCGCTATATCCTGCTGCATCATCTCCCGCGTAGTTTCAAACTTATCCCCCGCACTACTTTTAGTATCATCATTACTCGCTTCCTGCGATTGTTTTAACGCCGTTTCCGCTGTATTGATCCGCTGCAGGATAAAGTCCATACAGCTCTGGTATAGTTTAGCTTTAAATTCTTCCATTTTTAATCTTCTATCCACCTCACCTTTTCTTCCATAGGACTACGTTTTGCCAAACGCGGTTCCTCATTGTGGAAGCCCATAAAAAACAGGCCAAAGCATCTTTCGTTTTCCTCCATATCAAAATATTCGGGCAATTGTTCAATTGTGCCCGGCGAACTCCAGTAGGCACCAATGTTTAAAGCTTCTGCGGTTAATGCCATGTTTTGCACAGCACAGGCGAAGGCAGCAATTTCCTCCCATTCGGGTATAAGGCCGGGATGCAATTTTGCATTGAGCACGATGATACAACTTGATTGATCGGCTTTTTCAACAAGCGCCTCAAATTTCTTGGGCAGGAACTGAGCCGGTGGCGTTTGTTCCTGGTACAGGCGGGCAAGTTCCAGTCCAAATTTATGTTTACCTTCTTTGCGCAATACAATAAAACGCCAGGGTTGCGTCAGTTTGTGGGTAGGTGCATAATTGGCACTTTCTAAAACCTGACGGATCAGTTCATCCGGAATTTCCTCTTTTGTGTAGCTTGGTGGAAAAACACTTCTCCTGCGTTGTATGATTGAACTTAGTATTGCTATTTCACTTTCCATAATATCTAAAAAAACAAAAATAGCATTAAACAGGGAACTAATGAATCTGATCTTGAGAAAGCATTTTATTAAATTATCGTTACCTTTGCGGCTTATTTTTGTGCAATATGATTTCAGTATCTAATTTATCCCTGCGTTACGGAAAACGTACCTTATTTGAAGATGTTAACCTCAAATTTAACCATGGCAACTGTTATGGTGTAATTGGAGCTAATGGCGCAGGTAAATCAACCTTTTTGAAAATTCTATCGGGTGATGTTAACCAAACATCGGGCAGTGTTGCCTTTACTCCCGGAGAGCGCATGGCTGTTTTAAAACAGGACCACTATGAGTTTGATGAATTTTCAGTTCTGGAGACCGTAATGATTGGTCATAAGGAGCTGTATGATATCATGAAGGAGAAAGATGCAATTTATTTGAAAGAAGACTTCTCAGATAAAGATGGCGAACGTGCTGGTGAACTTGAAAACAGGTTTGCTGAAATGGATGGCTGGAACATGGAAAGCAATGCTGCAACCATGCTCAGTAACTTAGGCATTAGAGAAGACCTTCATTACAAACAGCTGAAAGAACTTGACGGAAAACAAAAGGTACGGGTATTACTTGCCCAGGCACTTTTCGGTAACCCAGACATCCTTTTACTGGATGAGCCAACGAATGACCTTGATATTGAAACTATCGCCTGGCTGGAAAACTTTTTAGCAGACTACCAAAGTATTGTACTTGTTGTATCCCATGACAGGCACTTTTTAGATGCAGTTTGTACGCATATCGTTGATATTGACTTTAGTAAAATGAGTATCTACTCAGGTAATTACACCTTCTGGTACGAGTCAAGTCAACTGGCATTAAAACAGCGTGGCGACCAGAATAAAAAACTGGAAGAAAAGGTGAAAGAGCTGCAGGAATTTATCCAGCGCTTTAGCGCCAATGCATCCAAATCAAAACAGGCTACATCACGTAAGAAAGCCCTTGATAAAATTGACCTAACGGAAATTAAACCTTCAAGCCGTAAATACCCGGCGATTATGTTCAATAACCTTGGCAGGGAAGCTGGTGACCAGATCCTTCAGGTGGAGAACCTTTCCAAAACCAGTAATGGCGAGGTTATGTTCAAGAACATCAACTTTATGGTGAATAAAGGAGATAAAATTGCCATTGTTTCTCAAAACAGTTTGGCTACAGCCGCGTTCTACGAAGTGCTGACCGGACGGGATAAAGATTATACAGGGGAATATAAATACGGTGTAACTATCAATATTGCAGATATTCCGAATGATAATTCAACTTATTTTGAAGGGAAAGATGAAAACCTGGTAGACTGGCTGCGTGAGTATTCTGATACTGATAAAGACGAACAATTCGTAAGGAGCTTTTTGGGCAGGATGTTATTTTCTGGCGAGGAAGTGTTGAAGAATGTAAAAGTATTATCAGGGGGTGAAAAAATGCGTTGTATGTTTTCTCAAATGATGTTGAAACATGCTAACCTTCTGTTATTTGATGAGCCAACCAATCACCTTGATCTGGAATCAATTACCGCATTAAACAATGGCATGAAAGATTTTAAAGGAACTATCCTGTTTACTTCGAGGGATCATGCTTTAACAGAATCAGTTGCTACCCGCGTAATCGAAATTACACCAAAAGGTACTATTGACAAAATGATGAGCTATGACGAATATATCAATAGTGAAGATGTGGCACAGTTAAGGGCAGAAATGTATAAGTAAACTTTTTTAATACAATTAACAATGGGCATGGTAAACTTTATCATGCCCATTTTGTTTATAGACTATAACCTTATTATCATGGAAAGAGAAGAAATTAAAACGCTACTGGCGTCGATAGAAAAACAGGTGAGCGCTTCTATCCTTGGAGGAATGGAAGAAACATATGATGAACTCGAAAGAATGGGGTTTATTGCTTATCATCCGGATGAGGCACATCCTTCAGTTACCATTACGCAAAAAGGCATAGAGTACCTGGAAAATAATTAACATTGGCTTTGCAGCATGGTCAAAATCTTGTTGCAAAGCCCTCTGCTTGATATGACATCATGCCAACATGTTCAGCTGTATGACAACTTTGAAGGCCTGATGACAGCTATTTAGTTATTTTACGTTAACTTAGCTTTGCCAACAAGCAAAAATCTATGAAGATTAATCCCGTTGATTTACTGAAAGAGCATTCCCTCAAGCACACCAAACAAAGAGTTCGTGTTTTGGAGGAGATTGCATTGGATACGGTGGCTATATCACAACCTGAACTTGAGAAAAAGTTAGGGAAAGAAATAGACCGCGTTACTCTCTACAGGATACTCAATATTTACGAAGACAAGGGTATTTTACACCGCATTATGGATATGAACGGAACGGCAAACTATGCGATCTGTTCTTCCGCATGTTCGGAGGATCACCACCATGACGAACATGTACATTTTAATTGCACCAATTGTGCTAAAATCTATTGTCTGGAGGTTACCGTACCAAAAATGGTGATGCCAAATGGTTTTAAGGCCTCTACCGTTAACACTACTGCATATGGCATTTGCGAGAAATGCAGTAAACTTATTAAAGAAAATTAGAAAGTATTATCCATAAAAAAGGTGCAAAGTATGCACCTTTTTTATATGATTATTTTCGGACTAGTGTCCAGAGTGTCCATCTGCACCATGTGCATGACCGTGACTTAATTCGTCTTGTGTCGCTTCACGAACAGCAAGGATTTTACCACCAAAAATCAGGTTTTTACCAGCCATTGGGTGATTTAAATCAACCGAAATCGTATCTTCATGAACAGCAGTTACGCCAGCCCTGAAGTGATTTCCTTCATTGTCCTGTAAAGGAATTACATCGCCAACATTAGGAAGGTCTACCTCTTTAAACATATCTTTAGGTAAATCGGCGAATGCTCCCGGATCTTGTTCTCCATAACCGTCCGCTGCTGTCAGCTCAAAGCTATATTCATCTCCAACATCCAGTCCTGCTAAATGCTCTTCAAATTTTGGCAACATCATACCAGTACCGTATAAGAAAACCAATGCGTTCTGCTCATCAGCTTTTTCTACGAAAACTTGTTGTCCTTCTTCATTAGTCGTATGCAGTTCATACGTTAACGAAACCACTGTATTGGGTTTAATACTCATTGGAATCTTATTTAGTTAATTAATTTATTGCTTCTTCAACAGCTGATTTAACAGCCCGTTTGGTTTATTCCGGCAAATATATATTTTTTGTTTCAATGTGCCGACTATCTTAACAAAGGAAGACTATAATTGTTCCTGCTAATGAGTAAAACTATCTGATCAGCATCTGCTGAAACGCAAGGCTGTCCCCTTTAAAGGCATTAAAATCCACAACGTGGCTTATTCCCGTGATTCTGGCTTTGTCAGAATGTTGCCAGAAATGCCATTTAGTACCCACACCTGCTTTCAACTCGGGCTGGTAATAATGAGCGATCCATAGCGGATAACCATCGAAATGGCCTTTCAGATAACTTTTGTAAAATACCAATCCAGAGTAAATAATTGGTTTTACCCCGGTTTTCTTTTCTACATACTGAATAAAATCGCTTAGTTCCTTGCGCATTTTCTCAGGCGACTGGCTACTGAGGTCTTCTACATCTACCACCGGAGGCAGGTCACCTTCTTCAAATTTAACCGTTTGCAGGAAAAAACGTGCCTGCCATTGGCCAGATTTACGGGGAATAAAATAATGGTATGCCCCACAAACAATTCCTGCTTTAGGTGCCTCACGCCAGTTCCTTTGGAAATAGGAATCGACGCTTGAGACGCCTTCCGTAGCTTTAATAAAGGCAAAGGTAATATGTACACTGTCCTCTCTCATTGCCTTCACCTTTTTCCAATCTATTTTACCCTGGTATGAGGATACATCAATGCCATGTATACCGAAGTTCCGCGGAATTCGAATAGCGTAACTCTTATATGTTCTATAATTGGGATCTTCACCAATATCCATAATCCAGCTGGTTGTGGCACTAAAGATTTTAAGCACATAGCCATAATATAGCGGAGAAAAAAGAATAAGCAACAATCCAGCAATCAGTAATTTCAACTGTACAGGAATAGCTCTTTTCTTTTTGACTTGTGCCTTTTTACGTCTTACAGGCCCCTTGGTCGCAGGTGATTTTGCAGCAGGTGTTTTTATTGCGACCGGGTTTGTAGGTGCTGTAGCTCTTTTTAACAGCTCGGTTGGTTTTTTATTTGTTGGTGAAGGCACACGCAAAAATACAAAAGGGCAGCCTAAAGACCGCCCCTTCCTTTAAATTTAAATATTATTTACTGAATTCGGCAAAGTACTTGTGAAACAGTGGTAAAGTTTCAATGCCTTTATAGTAATTATATATATCATATTTTTCATTGGGCGAATGCAATCCGTCACTGTCAAGTCCAAAGCCCATCAGCACAGATTTGATGCCTAAAACGTCTTCGAACAAGGCCACAATAGGAATGCTGCCACCTCCCCTTGTTGGTATAGGTTTTTTTCCAAAGCTTTCTTCAATTGCTTTTTCCGCAGCACGATAGGCAGGACTGTCGGTGGGAGTTACCACAGGCTCGCCGCCATGATGGTTAATCACTTTCACCTTCACAGATGCCGGCGCCAGTTTTTGCATATGTTGCTGTACGATAGCTGCAATCTCCGCAGAACTTTGGTTTGGTACCAGCCGGAACGAGATTTTAGCATTGGCTTTAGACGGTAGCACGGTTTTGGCTCCTTCACCAATATAACCACCCCAAATACCATTTACTTCCATCGTAGGACGTGTTCCGGTACGTTCAAGTGTAGTATAGCCTTTCTCGCCCCATTCTTCCCTGATGTCGAGGTCTTTCTTATATTCCTCCAGGTCAAATGGTGCCTTGTTCAACGCTGTCTTTTCTTCGGGGCTGAGTTCTATCACATTATCATAGAATTCGGGAATAGTAATGTGGTTGTTTTCATCATGCAGCGAAGCAATCATCTGACATAAAATAGTAATCGGATTGGCCACCGCCCCACCGTAAACACCTGAATGAAGATCCCGGTTAGGGCCTGTTACCTCTACTTCAAGATAAGACATTCCGCGCAGACCTGTCTCTATAGAAGGGTTCTCCATGCTGATCATAGATGTATCTGATATCAGCACCACATCAGCATTAAGTCGTTCTACATTAGATTTTACAAAATCAGCCAGATGAACAGATCCTATTTCCTCCTCACCTTCTATCATAAATTTCACATTACAGCCGAGCGTACCGGTTTTCATCATCAGTTCAAAAGCTTTCACATGCATATAAAACTGTCCTTTATCATCTGCGGCACCACGTGCGTAGATTTTTCCGTCACGGATTGCTGGCTCAAATGGAGGCGTATCCCATAGTTCAAGCGGATCTGCTGGCTGAACGTCATAGTGTCCGTAGACCAAAATTGTAGGCAATAACGGGTCAATGAGTTTCTCGCCGTATATAACGGGATACCCAGCCGTTTTGCAAACTTCTACCTTGTCTGCACCTGCCGCGTTGAGCTTTTCCGCAACATAGTCGGCAGTTTTTAGTACATCAGGTTTATATTTGGGATCTGCACTTACAGATGGAAAGCGCAACAGCTCCAACAGCTCGTCTAAAAAGCGTTGCTTGTTTAATTCTACATATTTTTTAATCTCTTGCATAATATTGAATTTACGCAAATATATAATAATTGAAAATCTGTTGGCAATTTGTATCTCTTGCTGACCAGATAAATTCTTAAGTACGTTGTCTTTTTAAATCTGAGGAATATTTCCCTGAACGGTTAAATCACAGTATACAAATAGTTATATTTACACCATTAAAATGTTGTTTATTAATGGTTTAATTCAGAAAAAAAACAAGGAATAAAACAAAGTAATCCTGCAAATACTACCCTATAGCCCTCTTTGCAGAAAAAGTAAACGGGTATACAATTATGGAAGATCAAACGGTACAAACAAAAGAATTTCGTGAAGCCATGTTTTCGGAAATCTATGTTTGGCTAAATACAGGTGCAGAGGAATTTGAGTCATACAGGAAGGCACATCTTATGATGATGTTAAACTGGGGGAGCAGCAATATGGAGCTCAAAACACATCTCCAAGCAAACAACGGCGACCTGGCTGTTACCGCGATGAAATTGTCCGACAATTTTAAAAAAGACTTCGGTGGAAACATCAGTTATTTAATTGGCATCCTGGACAGTGAAACCGTTGATCATATGATACGTTTGGTACAGTTGTTTATCAAAGAATCATTGCAGCTAGTCGCAAAAGATACCTAAGGACTAAATTGCTTCGCCACATAATTTCAGAACAAAAGTTCTTCAGCCAATTTACCAACATGTTACAATAAGAGAAAGAGTTTTGTTATTTTTGTGGCTTTAACAAAAGTAAATAAGATTCAATTTGGATTACTTAGCAGGATTAAACCCTCAGCAACGTGCAGCAGTAGAAAATACCCAGGGACCAGCAATGATAGTTGCAGGTGCCGGATCTGGGAAAACCAGGGTGATCACTTACCGTGTGGCGCACCTTATTGAAAAAGGAGTAGACGCTTTCAACATTTTGGTATTAACCTTTACCAATAAAGCCTCCAAAGATATGCGCGAACGCATATCAAAAGTAGTTGGTACAGAAGCGAAAAACCTCTGGATGGGAACATTCCACTCAGTTTTTGCAAAAATTCTACGTGTAGAAGCAGAAAAAATTGGCTATCCTTCAAACTTTACAATTTACGATACTGATGACAGTAAAAGCCTGATCAGGGCCATCCTGCGCGAAATGCAACTGGATGATAAATTATACAATGCTAATTTTGTCTATAACCGCATATCTTCAGCTAAAAACAACCTTGTTAGCCATTCTGAATATATGCAAAGCGCGGAAATACAAGCGGAAGACATTAGTAACAAACGGCCAATGCTTGGAGTAATCTACGAGACCTACACCAAGCGCTGCTTTAAAGCCGGCGCAATGGATTTTGATGATCTGCTTTTTAAAACCAATGTATTGCTGAAAAATCATCCCGATGTATTGAACAAGTACCAGCAGAAGTTTAAATACCTGATGGTTGATGAGTACCAGGATACCAACTTTTCACAGTACACCATTGTGAAAAAACTCGCTGCTGCCTATCAGAATATATGTGTTGTTGGTGATGATGCACAAAGTATTTACGGTTTCAGGGGAGCCAACATCCAAAATATCCTCAACTTTGAAAAGGACTATCCTGATTTAAAGGTCTACAAACTTGAACAGAATTACCGCTCAACACAAAACATTGTAGAGGTAGCTAACAGCATTATTGCAAACAATAAAAACCAGCTGGAAAAGAACGTATTCTCTGAAAATGAATCTGGCGACAGGATTAAGGTGTCGCGTGCTTTTACAGATAACGAAGAGGGTAAACTGGTTGCAGAAGCAATCGTACAGGACCGGACTACAAATGGTTTGGACTATAAAGACTTTGCGATCCTCTACAGAACAAACGCCCAGTCAAGGGCAATGGAGGAAGCCTTAAGGAAACTCAACGTACCTTATAAGATATATGGCGGGTTGTCTTTTTACCAGAGGAAAGAGATCAAAGATTTAATTGCTTACTTCCGCCTTACTTTTAATCCTAGTGATGAGGAAGCAATCAAACGCGTGATTAATTATCCCAGAAGAGGACTTGGGGACACTACTGTTGACAAAATTATCGTAGCGGCAGATCAGCACGATATTACAATGTGGGAAGTAATCCAGGAACCGCAAAAATATATTGCCGGCAGGATTGCAAACCAGCTGAATGATTTTGCAATGCTCATCAAAAGTTTCCAGGCCGAAAGCAAAAAACTGGATGCCTATGAAACAGCTTTGTATATTTCACAGCATTCTGGTATATTAAAAGAACTGCATACCGATGATAGTATTGAAGGCCGCAGCAGATATGAGAATATTCAGGAATTGCTGAACGGTATTAAAGAATTTGCAGAACGCGAAGATATTGAAGACCGCAGCCTGGCTATCTTTATGCAGGATATTGCATTATTGACCAACGATGACAGGCAGGATGATAAAGAAAGGGACACCGTTTCGATGATGACAATCCACTCTGCCAAAGGATTGGAATTCAAAAATGTATTTGTTGTTGGGCTTGAAGAGAACCTCTTTCCTTCCCAAATGTCACTCAATTCCAGAACAGACCTGGAAGAAGAACGCAGGTTGTTTTACGTGGCCATCACGCGCGCAGAGAAAAAACTTACCCTCACATATTCTACATCAAGATATCGCTGGGGTACATTGACGAACTGCGAGCCTAGCCGCTTTATCAGCGAAATCAATGCAAGGTACCTTGAGCTGGAAGTAATTAAAGCTCCAAAAACCAGTATCGGATCGGACAGTTTTGATGGCGAACGCAGGTCATGGTCCCAGCAAAGGGATACTTTCAGTAAACCGAAACCACCAGCTTCAGCGTCCGGATCGGCTACTTCTGTTTCGGCCACGAGGCCAAAAAACACTATGTTACCTACCGCACACATCCCTACACCGGGTTTTACACCTGATGCCGCTAATGCATTTCAAAATGGCATGGAGGTGGAACATGAGAAATTTGGCTTTGGTAAAATCATCAATCTCGAAGGCACTTTACCAGACGTAAAAGCAACAGTTTTTTTCCAGGGATTGGGAAACAAGCAATTGTTATTAAAATTTGCTAAATTGCGAATTGTAAAATAAGGTTTATCTTTAACCAAAATATACTAGAACAGGCCTTAAGCGCTCTATACCCCCTTTAGCGAAGGCCATTAGAAATAATATAGAATGAATTTCGATTATAATACCACAAGAAACGAGTTAATTCTTGCAGAATACGGGCGTAATGTACAGAACATGGTGAAGTATATTATTGATCTTCCGGATCTCGAAGAGCGTAATAAATATGCACAGGCAGTGATTGACCTGATGGGTTTCCTGAATCCTCATCTACGTGATGTTGCCGATTTCAAGCATAAACTTTGGGATCACCTGCATATCATTTCAGGATATAAAATAGATGTAGACAGCCCGTATCCTAAGCCAACACCTGAGGCGGCACTGGTTAAACCTAAACATATAGGGTACCCGCAGCAAAGGATCAAATACAAACATTATGGTAAAACTGTTGAGGTATTGATCGACAGGGCTATAGCAGTTGAAGAGCCGGAGCGCAGGGCCGCAATGGTTCAGGGTATCGCCAATTTCATGAAAATGGCTTATGTAACCTGGAATAAAGACAGCGTGGCAGATGAAACCATCCTCAAAAACCTGCGGGAACTTTCTGGTGGCCAACTTGAACTCGAAGAAAATATCAATCTCGCAAAGGTTGAATTCAGACCTCCGGTAAACAGGCCTTCCACAAATACCAACCGCGGCCGCAATAATAACAACAACAATAAAGGAAGACAAAATAACAACAATAATAACAATAACAACCGCCCCCGCAGCAATAACAACAATGCGAAACCAAGACATTAAGGGCATATACACATATATAGGTTAAAGAGCACATGAACGCATTTGAAATTATAGGCGGGAAAAAGTTAAAGGGTGAAATTCATCCGCAGGGAGCGAAAAATGAGGCACTGCAGATTATTTCCGCCGTTTTACTTACGGAAGAGAAGGTAACAGTAAGCAATATTCCAGACATTAAAGATGTCAACAAACTGATTGAGCTGCTAGGTGATTTAGGCGTATCCGTAGAACGTTTATCAAAGGACACCTATACTTTTGAAGCGAAAAATATCAATCTTGAATTTTTTAAATCAGATGTTTTCAAATCTAAAGGCGGAAGCCTGAGAGGTTCAATTATGATTGTAGGCCCACTATTGGGACGCTTTGGAAAAGCCGCAATCCCTAAACCAGGCGGTGATAAAATTGGACGCAGAAGGCTCGATACCCACTTCTTAGGTTTCGAAAAACTCGGTGCAAAATTTGTTTATGATGCAAAAGAGGCATTTTTTAACGTTGATGCTACAAACTTGCAGGGGGCTTATATCCTATTGGATGAAGCTTCGGTAACAGGTACTGCAAACATCGTCATGACTGCAGTTTTAGCGAAAGGCATTACCACAATTTACAACGCTGCATGTGAACCATATTTGCAGCAATTGTGCAAAATGCTCAACCGCATGGGTGCAAAAATATCAGGAATCGGCTCGAATTTGTTAACCATTGAAGGTGTTACAAAACTTGGCGGTACCGAACATAGGATGCTGCCAGATATGATAGAAATCGGCTCGTTCATCGGACTTGCAGCCATGACTGAATCTGAAATTACCATCAAAAATGTTTGCTACAGCGAACTCGGAATCATTCCCGAAGTTTTTAGAAAACTAGGGATAAAGTTTGAGTTGAAAGGCGACGATATCTACATTCCATCTCAAAAACATTATGTAATAGACACCTTCATTGACGGATCTATCCTGACTATTGCAGATTCGCCATGGCCAGGCTTCACTCCTGACTTGCTTAGTATTGTTCTGGTAATCGCTACGCAGGCTAAAGGATCGGTACTGATTCATCAAAAAATGTTTGAAAGCCGTTTATTCTTCGTGGATAAACTGATTGAAATGGGTGCCCAGATCATCTTATGCGATCCGCATAGGGCTTCAGTAAACGGAATTGACAAACAATATAAACTAAGGGGAATCAGCATGACATCCCCGGATATTCGTGCCGGTGTATCCTTGCTAATTGCGGCGCTCTCTGCAGAAGGAACTTCGACCATCTACAATATCGAACAAATTGAACGTGGCTATCAGGACATTGATACACGTTTACGTGCACTTGGTGCACAAATTAAACGTGTTGACGGAACCGGACCAAGTCACTAAAGACAAGCAAACAATGGAATTAGCATAATCAGTCGGTTAAGACGGATTATGCTAATTTCCCTGCTAATACACAATAGTTAACCAGATATTGCATTAATAATATCATACTGTGTGATGATTTCGAATTTACCCTCTTCATCTTCTACCAGAACAGCACTATTTTCTTTGTTAATCAATGCAGATATCTTATCAATCGAAGTATTCAGTTCCACAAATGGGAACGTAGCAGACATAATCTCCTGAACACTTGCCGATTTAAGCGAAGGATTCTCCAGCAACGCCCTTAAAATATCACTTTCAGCAAGTTTGCCAACAATCATTCCATGTTGTGTAACAGGTATCTGAGAAATATTAAGTGTATTCATCGTATTGATGGCTTCCGCGATTTTCTTCTCGCAATCAATAGTAAAAATTTCTGTTTGTTCCTTTTTTGCCAGGATAGATTTTGCTGTTAACTTTTCATCCTTTAAAAAGCCACGTTCACGCAACCAATCTTCATTGTACATCTTACCCATATACCTGCTGCCGTGATCATGAAAAATAACCACTACAACATCTTCAGGTTTCAGTTTATCTTTAAGTTGAAGTAGCCCTGCAATAGCAGAACCGGCGGAGTTTCCTACAAAAATTCCTTCCTTTCGTGCAATATCACGTGTCATCAATGCCGCATCTTTATCAGTTACTTTTTCAAAAAGATCAATGATATCAAAGTCAACATTCTTAGGCAAAAAATCCTCTCCTATACCTTCAGTGATATACGGATAAATCTCATTCTTATCTAAAATTCCTGTCTCTTTATATTTTTTAAATACCGAACCGTAGGTATCAATACCCCAAACTTTGATATTTGGATTTTGTTCCTTCAGGTATTTTCCGGTACCGGATATTGTACCTCCAGTTCCTACTCCTACTACAAGGTGAGTGATTTTACCTTCAGTTTGTTCCCAGATCTCGGGACCAGTTTGTTCATAATGGGCTTGTGTATTAGCAAGATTGTCATATTGATTAGGCTTCCAGGAGTTTGGGACTTCGCGTTCTAAACGTGACGAAACAGAATAATAAGACCGCGGATCCTCAGGTTCAACATTAGTAGGACATACAATTACTTCAGCTCCAAAAGCACGGAGTGCATCTACTTTTTCCTTTGACTGTTTGTCGGTTGTAGTGAAAATACACTTATATCCTTTGATAATCGCTGCCATGGCCAGCCCCATTCCAGTATTACCAGATGTACCTTCAATGATTGTTCCGCCTGGTTTTAGCTTACCGCTCTTTTCAGCATCCTCAATCATTTTAACAGCCATACGGTCTTTAATAGAGTTGCCAGGATTGGTAGTCTCTACCTTAGCCAGCACAGTAGCCTGAATTTCTTTAGTAATGTTGTTTAACCTTACCAGGGGAGTGTTCCCAATCGTCTCTAATATATTATTATACCACATGAAACAAAAATACGACTTGATTCCTAGATATTTATTTAAATAATATATTCGTAATCATATTTCGAATTATTCAGTCAAATCAAATTTAATTCTGAATTACCCGGGTATATTGTCCAGCTGCATGGTATATATATTGCGTTACAGCATGCAAATCCATTAGATCAGCTTATAAATATTTCCTGGAATTGACACAATTACACCATTAATCTCCAGATTTAATAGATGTATAGCCAGTTTGCTTTGTTGTATACCAGTGCCGATAGCCAGGTCGTCAATCCTCAAAGAAGATTGCCGCAACAGGTTTACAATCATATTTTCCGTAGCATTAAGGCCCATTGGAAGCCCCGCTTGCCTGTTCGCCGGCGATTGCTCAACCGGATTCCACCCCATATAATATGCAAGGTCCCTGGGATGGTTTATCAGGCCCGCCCGATTTGTTTTTATCAGGAAATTGCAACCCTGGGAGAATTGATCGGTTGTTTTTCCTGGAAATGCATAAACGTCCCTGTTATAGGACCCGGCTATTTCAGCAGTAATCAACGCACCGCCTTTTAGGGCCGCCTCGACCACAATTGTCACATCAGACATGCCAGCAATAATCCTGTTGCGTTTAGGAAAATTCTCTTTATCAGGCACCGTCTCAAGGGGGAATTCGGTTATCAGTCCCCCATTATATAACATCTCATTTGCCGTTTGCCGATGGGCTGGAGGATATAAACGATCGAGTCCGTGACCCAAAACGCCAATAGTTGGAATATTACAGCGCAAACATTGTTTATGGGCCGCTACATCTATTCCATAAGCTAGTCCGCTAACTACCAGTACATTATATTGCTGTAAAGTTTCTGCAAGTTGCTGGCAAAGCATCAGTCCATACGGAGTAGCCATTCTGGTTCCCACTACACTTACAATCCTGGGATGATTGAGATCTGCCGTACCTCTGTAATAAAGTAGAACAGGAGCATCATAACATTGCTTTAAACGTTTAGGATACTTGTCGTCCGTATAAAAAAGTGGTTCAATGCGATGTTTCTGCAGGAAAACAATTTGCTTCCTGGCAAGCGATAATGCATCGGAATGAAGAATCTGATCGGCAGTAATTTTGCCAATCCCGTCAACCTCGAGCAATTGCGCCCTGCTGGCCGCAAAAATTGCTTCAGGTGTACCAAATTCGGCCAATAAGCTCTTTGCTGTTACATGGCCAACATTTTTGATTAAGGTAAGTGCTACCCGGTGGATTAAACTCATGGGCTAAATTAATAATTAACCCATATATGACGGTAGCTTAAAAGAAATTTTATTGTGGAATATATACTACATATTTTGTTTTAAAAAACTCTTCTTCAAAATATGCAGAAAGCGGGTACAGTTCTGCCTTCAGATTCGATTCCTTAATTTCCTCTGCCAACTCTCCGCCTTTCAGATAAAGGATGCCGTTAGCTATGGCATTTTTCGAATCTTTATTGAATTTTCCCTTAACCCAGGGATAGAAATCAATTAAACGCGTAACTGCCCTCGACACAACAAAATCATATTTATCAGCTACCTGTTCCGCTCTCAAATGAGATGCCTTAACGTTAGTCAGACCAAGTGCCGCTGCAACTTCTACTACGACTTTAATCTTCTTACCTATAGAATCGACCAGATGAAACTGCGTTTCAGGAAAAAGAATAGCCAGGGGAATCCCCGGAAAACCTCCACCAGTACCAACATCAAGTACTTTTTCACCAGCTTTAAACCTGCAGAATTTCGCAATTCCGAGCGAGTGAAGTATATGGCGTTCGTACAGTTCCTCGATATCCTTTCTGGAAATAACGTTAATCTGGGCATTCCAAAAGGCGTACAGGTCGTATAACTGATCAAACTGGGCAATCTGTTCTTTACTAAGATCTTTGAAATATTTTTGAATGAGGGCTGAGCTTATTTCCACTTTACTTTTTTAACAAATATAGAGAGAATGCCGTTAAACACTAAAAAAATGAATAACAGAATGTCCAAAACAGGAAACCACCAGCGTAAACCGGCGTAATTGAGCCGTTTAAGCAACCGTGGATAAATGAAACTTCTTATGATAAGGCTTAATACAAATATTGCACCGGCTATGTAGTTTGCAGGTGTAAAAAATAATGATGCTACAAAAATTATGTAAAACAAAAACTGGAAAATAATCTGTGAAGACAGAATAAACTTATGTTTTGATTTGTATAATTTACCAGCTCCAAAATGCCTTTTTTTCTGCTTCAAATAGGCACCAAAACTGGAATTTGGAACAGACCAAACATGACAATCAGAGTTAATCCTGATCTCAGTGTTGTGACGGTTGGAGTGTGCATTTACAAAAAGATCATCATCTCCTGAAGGGATATGCATATGAGCCGCAAAGCCTTTTTTCTTAAAAAACAATGATTTTTTGTACGCCATGTTTCTGCCAACGCCCATATAGGGCATCCCGTTAAGGGCAAAGGAAAGATAATTTACCGCCGTAAAAAATGTTTCAAAACGAATAAGACTATTGAGTAAACCACGTTTGCTGAAATAGGGAGAATAGCCCAATACGATTTCTATGGCCTCATTTGCGGGCTGCTGCATGCCCTTCAACCAGTTCGCCGTAGCAGGCTGGCAATCGGCATCGGTAAATACCAGCCATTCGTTGACAGCCGCCTTTATACCCATAGTTACAGCAAATTTTTTACCTGCAATAAACTTTTCACCTTCGGATACTGTAACTACTTTAAGGTGTTTATATTCTGCACTGAAAGCTTCCAGTACTTCTCTGGTCTGGTCCCACGAACGGTCGTTTACAACAATTACCTCAAAGTCGGGATAATCCTGATGCAGGACATAAGGCAAATACTGTTTCAGGTTCTCAGCTTCATTGCGTGCGCAGATAACTACACTTAAAGGCCTGGCGGCTGAAAGTGAAATATCTTCAACTTTAACAAGCGCAAGCTTTAAATGTACAAACAGACTGAAATAGAGCTGAACAGCAAAACAAAAAATGAGGGCACCAAGCAGGTAGCTCTCTGATAAGGTTAATTCCACGATGTATTTTTGAAAGAGATCAAATTTCTGCTTTTTAATCTGTAATGCCGCCTTATGTTGATAAAAAATTTAGGTGGTAAACCGGGCGTTTTTTGCTACTTTTGCCGAGATTTTTACGAATCGTAAACACAATATGAAATTTACCTTACAGGCAAACGATCCCCAGTCCAAAGCCCGGGCTGGAGTAGTTACTACAGCTCATGGCGATATACAAACCCCGATTTTCATGCCAGTGGGCACCGCAGGAACAGTAAAAGCAGTACACCAGCGGGAACTGAAAAACGATATCGACGCCAAAATTATTCTCGGAAATACGTATCATTTATATTTAAGACCAGGCCTGGAAGTAATTGAAAAGGCCGGCGGACTCCACCAGTTTATTGGTTGGGACAGGCCAATATTAACTGATAGCGGAGGGTATCAGGTGTATTCTTTAAGCAAAGTCAACAAGATAAAAGAAGAAGGTGTAACCTTCCGTTCGCATATAGACGGATCCAAACATCTTTTTAGCCCTGAATATGCAATGGATATTCAACGGACTATAGGTGCGGATATCATCATGGCTTTTGATGAATGCACCCCCTACCCATGCGATTATAAATACGCTGCCAACTCTATCAATATGACCCACAGGTGGCTGAAAAGATGCTGCACCAGGTTTGATACTACTGAACCTAAATATGGTTTTGACCAAACACTTTTCCCTATTGTTCAGGGGTCTGTTTATAAGGATCTGCGTATGAAGTCTGCTGAATTCATTGCGAAGATGGACCGTGAGGGCAATGCTATTGGCGGACTATCAGTAGGTGAACCCGCGGAAGAAATGTACGCAATGACAGAAGTGGTATGTGATATTCTGCCAGTGGAAAAACCACGCTACCTGATGGGTGTAGGCACGCCAATCAATATTTTGGAGAATATTGCGTTAGGTATAGATATGTTTGACTGTGTAATGCCTACAAGAAATGCCAGAAACGGTATGCTCTTTACCAGAAACGGCATAATTAATATTGGCAATAAAAAGTGGGCAGACGACTTCTCACCAATTGATGCAGAAAGCGACCTGTATGCGGATCAGGTTTATTCGAAAGCTTATTTAAGGCATTTGATGCACTCCAAAGAAATGTTGGGCGCGCAGATTGCCACACTCCATAACCTGCATTTTTATCTTTGGCTGGTTAAAGAAGCCCGTGAAAAAATTATCAGCGGGGAATTCTACGCCTGGAAAAATAAAATGGTGACTATATTAGGGAACAAATTATAAATGAAGCTCCGGATAAAGATTATTGACAGCTATATTATTGGCAAATACTTAGGTACGTTTATCTATACCTTATCAGTGTTTGTGGTCATAATCGTTATTTTTGACCTTTCGGAAAAACTGGATGATTTCCTGGGCAACAATTTAAGTTTCTGGCAGGTTATATCACTGTATTATGCTGGTTCCATCCCCTTCTACGTGAATATGCTATCACCGTTGATCAACTTTATAGCCGTAATTTTTTTTACCGCAAACATGGCTGATAAAACGGAAATTGTGCCCATTTTGAGTGGGGGAGTAAGTTTCAATCGCTTCCTTCTGCCCTATTTTGTTTCTGCATTTATCATTTTTGCCGCCAACCTCGCCTCCAATTTGTATATCCTGCCCTATACCAATCAACTAAAAAACAGCTTTGAAAACACCTATGTGAAGAAGAATGACCCTTCAAGCAAGACCAATATCCATATGCGGCTCGATGAGAAGACGTATATTTATATGGAAAGCTTTGATAACAAGACAAAGTCGGGCTATCGCTTTTCACTGGATAACTTCAATGGAGATGTCTTGACTAAAAAGCTCGTGGCCGACCAAATCAAATGGGATTCGCTAAAACGGAGCTGGAAACTGACCAATTACTCAATCAGAAATGTTAACGGCTTAAAAGAAACAATGGTTAACGGCCTTACAAAGGAAAAGGATACGGTACTGGATATGCGCCCTGATGACTTTTCCGCGTATGAAAACGTTTATGAGAATCTCAGCAATCAGGAATTATCTGATAAAATCAGGAAAGAGAAAATAAGAGGGACCGGCATTTGGAACGACCTGCTTTTTGAACAATACAAGCGCTGGTTCCAGCCTTTATCAGCTTTTGTGCTTACACTCATTGGCGTTGCTCTATCCTCCAGAAAAGTAAGGGGAGGGGTTGGACTTCCTCTCGGAATAGGCATTATTCTGAGTTTCCTATATATTGTATTGAACCAGTTTGCTAAAATGTTCTCTCTAAAAGGAGGCATCCCCCCCCTGCTGGCTGTACTTATACCTACCATATTTTTTGGGTTATTAGGTCTGTACCTGTTAAAAAAAGCACCAAAATAATGACTGAGCTCTCCCCTTCATCCATCAATAAAAATCTTCTCATCCTTCATTTCACTGTATTTATATGGGGTTTTACCGGTATCCTTGGCGCACTGATATCCATTGATTCAGTCCATATGGTATGGTACCGTGTTATGATTGCCACCATCACACTATTCATTTATTTCAAAGTTAGCGGACTCAATATGAAAGTTAACAGGACGCAGTTCCTTCAATTCTTCTTCACCGGAAGCATTGTTGCACTACACTGGATCCTTTTCTTTCAGGCAATTAAAGTGTCAACCGTGTCAGTTACACTGGTCTGTCTCTCGTCATTTACATTATTTACCGCTATCCTCGAACCAATTGTCAAGAGGACCGCTATACAAATTGGTGATATCTTTATCGGACTGGTCATTATATTTGGGATTTACCTTATTTTTAAGTTCGAGAGTCACTATACCCAGGGGATCATACTTGGTCTTTCTGCAGCCGTTGCTTCCAGTTTATTCTCTATCATCAACTCCAATTTTGCGCAAAAAAGTGATGCCCGCATCATTGGTTTTTACGAAATATCAGGTGCATTTTTCTGGATCACTATTTACCGTTTATTTGACGGCAGCCTCCTGCAGGAGAGGTTCAACCTTAGCATTTCTGACTGGATGTATCTGATGATCCTTGGCACAATTTGTACAGCACTCGCCTATATTGCCGGGGTGTCTGTGATGCGTACGCTGTCAGCTTTCAGGGTGGCACTGATCAGTAATCTGGAACCCGTTTATGGGATCGTACTTGCCTTTATTTTCTTCGGTCACAGAGAGACTATGTCTACCGGTTTTTATATGGGATCCATCCTCATACTAGGTGCCGTATTTTTGTATCCCATCTACAAAAAACGAAAAAGCAAAAGCTAACCGTAAGAGGAAGTAGACCTGATACCGGTCCTATTGACGAGGAGTTGGACGACTGCGCAAAAACAGAATACATGAACAAGGATAATGGCCTGATAATTGCCCGTTTGTCGCAAAAAAATGGCTTACTGAAGAATTAACAAAGATTTATTTTTTTTTAAATAAGTTGAAATAGTGTATATTCAACACGTTATTTTACCTCATCATAAAATGGATATCAAAACATATAAAACAATGCAACCATGCGCATTGTAATCAATACAGGAATCAATCTATATCAATTAAATTATAATCATAAATAAATAATAATCAGCTATTTAATATTAAACATATAATTTAACAAGATATATAAATATTAAATAGGAACCCGCAATAAACTAATTATTTTAGCGAAACCGAATAATGCATCGAATTATATCAATTAAAAAACTAATAATCAGCCTGTTGATTATTTTTACATCAATCATTATCCCAGATAAGTCCGATGCACAGGTTTTCGACAGCGAACAGAACCCCCTTAGTGTAAACTGGAGGCAAATCAACACTTCTGGTTTCCGGATTATTTACCCTGTAGAGCTGGAGAGTGAGGCACAACGAATGGCTGGTACAATACCTTTTATTTTTAGCCGTGTAGGCGGAAGTTTAGGTATTAAAAAAACCTCTGTTCCTATCCTTTTTCAAAATCGTGGCGTAGTGGCAAACGGATTTGTACAGCTCGCGCCAAAAAAATCGGAGTTCTTTACCACCCCGCCGCAATCCTTTGACAGTCAGGACTGGCTAAACAACCTTGCCGTTCACGAGCTCCGCCATGTCGCACAGTTTGATAAACTAACCGGTGGAAAAGCACATCCCTTTCCTGAAGTAGTTTACTATGCCTGGATGGGCGTAAGTCTGCCGCTTTGGTTTTTTGAAGGGGATGCAGTAAGCACAGAAACCTCACTTACACATGCCGGCCGGGGACGTCAACCCAAATGGATTATGCCCTACAGGACAGCACTGCTCAACGGTAGAAATTACTCCTACAGCAAGGCTGCTTTCGGCTCCGACAAGGATGTAACCTTAGGCTACTATCAACTTGGATATGTGCTCATTTCCCAGCTTCGTGAAAATTATGGAAAGTACATTGTTGACAGTCTGCTATCTGACATAAAAAGACGCCCTGTCCGCCTTTATCCCCTGGCAAACAGCCTACGGAAATTTACTGGTAAATCTGGAAAGGAATGGTATGATTTTACCAACAGCAAAATGAAGCAAGACTGGGAAAACCAGGATAAATTAAGCCCTTCAAAAAATTACGCTTCACTCAACAAACAGGTTTCCTACGAAACCAACTATTACCTGCCGGTAAAAATGACCGATGGAAAAATTTTGGTACTCAAAGACAGCAAAGCTGATGCTCCTGCACTCGTTCTCGTTGATCAAAATAAAAAGGAACAAACACTACAACGGATAGGTCAGCAGGAACAACCATGGTTCAGCTACGCTAATGGCAAAATAGTCTGGGATGAAATCCGATATGACCCCAGGTTCCTAAGACGGAGCTTTAGTGTGATTTGCAGTTACGACATTAAATCAGGAAAAGTTAAAAAGCTCAGTACCAGGTCCCGTATCTTCTCCCCTACCCTCTCGTCTGATGGCAAGCAAATCGTAGCCGTAGAAATTGACCTCAGCAACAAGGTGCAAATGATTGTAATGAACGCTGAAGACGGGCAAATCATCAGAACATACCCAAATCCGCAGAACCTGCTCCTGCAAACGCCGTCTTTCAATAACGATGGCTCTTCTATTACCTACATCAGCGTTTCTGAAGCAGGCAAAGCACTTTGGACTGTTGACAATAGCGGCAAAACCAGAAAGATTATCAGCGAAACGCCCCAGCAACTTAGCAGACCAGTTTACATTGACTCAGAGATCGCATTTAACGCCCACTACAATGGAATTGACAACATTTATGGTGTTGATCCTGCCTCAGGAAAAATTAACGCGCTAAGCGCCTCAAAATACGGTGCATTCAACCCCAGCCAAATAAAGGGAACCGATAGTATTACATTTAATAATTTCAACCAGTATGGATATGAAATTGCCGCAACAAAAATTGAACATTCAACTGCCGGAACTAACAATTTTGTTTACTTTGGTGCAGCAGCAGAAAAACAGGAAAATACCGGGAATGTATTTACTAATGCCCCCGACAGTAATTTTACCTCCTCGCCTTACCGTAAACTGGGACACCTGATCAACTTTCATAGTATAAATCCTGTAGTGGAAGATGAATACAAATTTGGGATTCAGCTAAATTCCAATAACTTACTGAACACCTTTGACACTTATGCAGGAGTTGACTACCAAAGGGACCTCGCCAGGTTCGAATACAATGCCGGCGTAAGCTTCAAATCGCTGTATCCCATTTTCAATCTCACCTACAGAAACAGGCCCCGCAGAATTTTTTACGAAAGTAATAACGGAACACAACAAGGTGATTTCAGGGAAAACTATTATCAGCTGCAGGCCCAGGTTCCTGTAAGTCTGACTGCTCAAAATCATTATTTTGATTTTTCGATAGACGCTTCTACAAGTTACACCAGCAGGTATAACGCACAGAACATGCCTCAAAACTTCATCAGAAAATTAAACTTCCCGGTTGAAACAGGATTTAGCTTTACGCATTCAATTCGTACAGCACAAAGGGATATCGCACCGAGATGGGCACAGATCATCAGGTTAACCTACCTCACGCAACCCTTTGATCAGAGCCTGGCCGGCAATCTTTTTGCAGTGGAGGGATTTGCTTACTTCCCTGGCTTAGCCAAAAACCATACCTTCCTGGCTAATTTTAATTACCAGGAAACAACCGGTATATGGATTTATAACTCGGCTATCAACACTGTTTATGGCTATAATAATATCCAGGCAAAAGACAAGCTTAGAAATACACTGCTGTTGAATTACCGTTTCCCTATTGCGTTCCCTGACGCTGAAATTGGTCCGCTGGCTTATATCACCAACGTGCGTGGCGGCCTTTTCTGCCACTATGAAAACATTGGAAAGGGTACTAATTTATCTCAGCCAAAAACCTACGGCTTTGAGCTACATAGCAATATGAACCTGCTGCGCTACTCCCCGGTGGTGGATGTAGGCACAAGATTTGTATTCGTTAACAGAGAATACAATCAAAACCCAATTTTTCAGTTCATGTTAAACTATACATTCTAAAATTATGCGCACCAAAACTATTTTCATTATTGTATTTACCATCATGATCACCGTTTTTCTGATGATGAATACAGATTCTGTAGACTTTAATTTCATTTTCGGAACCGCACCTGTCTCAAAACTACTGGTAGTTGGGGTATGTACCTTTATAGGATTTATTCTGGGTTACTGGGCAGGACGCCCGAGAACGGTAGTGAGTACCTACGATGAAAAGTTTGAAGATGAGAAATTATCTTCAGGGCCAAAAGATGGTTTAAGTGAGGATGACAGGGAGTATATCAGTTAGGTCCTGTTTTTAAAGATCCTATGGCTTCGCTGAAAAAATGCATGATGGTTTCAAGACTACCGATCGTTTAAAAGCGATCGAAGACCTTTAAACCACCATGCATTTCTTGTACTCTTATACTTACCTTTTTCACAAACCCATTATACCGACTGCACGGCTTCGTGGACGGCGTAAGAAAATGTAATGGTTGCAGAACGCCCGATGATGTTTGCTACAGAACAGTATTTTTCAAAGGTCAGGTTCAAGGCGCGTTCTACTTTTTGCAAGCTAAGCTCGCCATAAAGGTCAAAATGAACATTAACCGACTCAAATATTGCCGGTACCTCATCAGTTTTACGGCTTGCCGTAATTTTGATGCTGATATCTTTTAAGGGCTCTTTTTGTTTATCGAGCACATTCACCATATCAATACCACTACAGCCGCCCAGGCCAATCAGCAGCATTTCCATGGGACGAAATCCTTTTCCCTCACCGCCAATTTGCGGGTTTGCATCAATGTTAACAATGTGCCCTTCCGGACCAGTAGCTTCAAAGTTGAATTTGTTATTTTTACGTACGAGGTTAATCTCCATAAATTCTAAATATTATAAAATACCCTATTTGTTTTTTCCAGGTCCGGCAGGGTAACCGCATGTTCAAATATCGCAAAAACGCTGGAGCCGCTGCCACTCATTAATGCAAATGTGGCACCCGCATGATAAAGATCCCGTTTTATTTGGGAGATTTCTGGATATTTAAGAAAAATTGTGTCTTCGAAATCATTTTTAATATTGCCCTTCCATTCGCTAACTGGTAATTGAATCAACTCTTTTAGAGGATTGACAGGAGGAGAAGGCCGAAGTCCCCCAAAAGCATCTGCAGTGGAAACATGTACTGGCGGCTTTACCAAAACCAGAAATTTCGAAGACAGGTCTGTAGCAACAGCAGAAAACTGATCGCCGCGCCCTTCAGCGTATACAGGCTGGTTACGGATAAAAAATGCGCAGTCGGCACCAAGCTGCCTTGCGTAATCTTCCATTGTATTTTCTGTCAAGCCAAGTTCAAATTTCTTATTCACAAGCTTAATAAGAAATGCGGCATCTGCAGAGCCACCACCAAGTCCTGCCCCTACCGGAATATTTTTGAGCAGCGTAATTTGCAGGGCCGGAAGGTCAAAATCGTTTTTCAGCAAATCATATGCCTGCAAGCAAATATTATCTGTCACCTCACCGGGTATATCAATCCCCCTGATTATACAAGAAGTTTCGCCGGCGCTGGTAATCTCAACCGTATCGTAAACCCTGGCGGGATAAAAGATAGTTTCGAGGTTATGATATCCATCAGGTCTTTTCTCTGTAATGTGCAGGCCAAGGTTAATCTTGGCATTGGCGAAAGTGAGCATGCGGTTGAATATGGATTAAGACACAAACTTAAAATATCAAATCCATTATTGCTGCTCCGTTAGTTATATTTTTGTTTTAGTTTTGTACCTGAAGCAAAATGCTTTATTTGTAATATGAAACAATATCTGGATTTAATGCAGCACGTGCTGGATACCGGCGCCCAAAAACATGACCGGACAGGAACAGGAACCATCAGCGTTTTCGGCTATCAAATGCGTTTTAACCTGCAGGAAGGCTTTCCAATGGTTACCACCAAGAAATTACACCTCAAGTCTATCATACATGAATTGATCTGGTTCCTGAGCGGAGACACCAATATAAAATATCTGAAAGATAACAATGTGAAGATTTGGGACGAATGGGCAGATGAAAATGGAAACCTCGGTCCAGTATATGGATCCCAATGGCGTTCCTGGCCTACCCCTGATGGCAGGCATATTGATCAGATCAGTAAGATTATTGAGACCATCAAAAACAATCCGGATTCACGCAGGATAATTGTGTCTGCATGGAACGTTGCTGACATCGACCAGATGGCACTCCCACCCTGCCACGCCTTCTTCCAGTTTTATGTAGCCGATGGCAAACTGAGCTGCCAGTTGTATCAGCGTAGTGCAGATATCTTTCTGGGCGTACCGTTTAACATCGCCTCGTACGCTTTGCTCACCATGATGGTGGCACAAGTATGTGGTCTGCAATATGGCGACTTCATCCACACGCTGGGAGATGCCCATTTGTACAACAACCATATCGAACAAGCTAAACTGCAGCTGAGCAGGGAAACCAAACCGCTGCCGGTTATGGAGATAAACCCTGAGGTAAAAGATATCTTCGGTTTTACATTCGAAGACTTCAACCTAAAAAATTATGAACCTCATCCACATATTAAAGCCGCAGTTGCCGTATGATCATCTCTAGTATAGTTGCCATAGGCGAAAATAATGCGATAGGAAAAAACAATCAGTTGTTATGGCGCATTCCTGCAGACCTGAAACATTTTAAAGATATTACTACAGGCCATACTGTAATCATGGGCCGTAAAACATTCGACTCCGTTGGGAAACCCCTTCCCAATAGAAGAAATATTATCATTACCCGCCGTACGGGCCTGGAAATAGCAGGAGCAGAAGTAGTCAATACCCTGGATGAAGCAATTGCACTTTGTGATGATAATGAAGAAGTATTTATTGTTGGTGGCGCCGAAATCTATAAAATGGCAATGGATGTTACGGATAAGATTTATTTGACCGTTGTAAAAGGGACTTTTGACGCTGACACTTATTTTCCTGCTATCGATCCGGATAAATGGACGGAAACAGACCAGATCAGTTTTGAACCTGACGAAAAAAACCCATGGGCTTACACATTCTCAACCCTTATTCGCAAATAGTTCATTATCCTCAATAAATATTATAGAAGGCTGACTATTAATTAAAAAATTAATTAGATTTGCCGACTTGTTGAAAAAAATATACAGCATAGACAAATAATTACAAACAAAAAATGCAAGGTAAAGGTTTCATTAAATTTATGGCAATACTATTAGGTATTGTCTGTGTGTATTCACTCTCGTTCAATCTCGT
>Ga0247734_1000416_pt1 | contig 37883 bp, 40 predicted proteins | sample UWRJL103311B2_FD_180933 | JGI IMG/M metagenome (GOLD analysis project Ga0247734, IMG submission 180933) | Plant litter microbial communities from Arlington Agricultural Research Station in Wisconsin, United States - UWRJ-L103-311B-2 | ecosystem: Environmental > Terrestrial > Plant litter >...
CAGTCTCAGCTCCTCTCCTTCTTAGAAATGGCGTTAGAGAGGAGAATAACTTCTTGTAGCAAGAGACCAGGACTCGGCTGTTTCGTTGATGAAGGCACGCAGCTTTTAGTGGAACACGTACCGGAATTACTTGACAAGATCGATGCGCTAGGAGGAGGATTTGAGAATATAAGACTACGTGAAGCTGAGGAGTGCGTCTGGAATTGATATCGAATCTACTGTGTGGAGTCAATGTGCGGAATCGAGCTGGACTGGGAATGGTTTTTAAGCTAGCGTTTGTCACGTAGTTTCTTCTACCGTGTCTATCACGCTGGTAGAATTTATTAAAAAGGGGAGGGGAGAGGGGAGGATACTGTTATTGAGGATCCTCTCTCGAGCTGTTCATGAAATGGGTGCTTTGTGGAGGCTTGACTTAGCTCAGGGCAGGCATCAATATGATTCGCAAAAAAGAAAAGCCCAAGATGTTCGTGGAATTTAGATTGGCATAACGGATGATATTGAGGGGCCTTTCTTTATTATTTGAGAATATTTCAAATTCTTTCACATGTTATGGATTTATTCTGCTCTGTTTTAAAAAGATTCCGTGCTAGGCTTACACCCATTGACTTTCTTTTTTACCTGTCGCCGGTTTCTATTTTCCACAAACAAATCATATATACATATAAGACGGAGCCCACTCTGACAGCCGTACTCCGCGAAGTGTTCTAATACTGTAGCACCCGCAGTTTAGCATCCCACCAGTCATTTTCCACATTGCAAATTCCAGAACATCATTCAGATACGTCAATCCATTAAGTCATATTCATGCCTCTCTTAAAGTTCCATATTTTCGTCTCTCGAGCTCAGACTAGCCATCTCCCACAACATCGTCGCGGCATGTCTATGTATACCCGCCTCCGTGACCTTCTGCGTCAGCTCAACCAGTTCCCCCCGCTTCCGCTCGTCCAAATAGCCCGGCTGCGGCCCCATCGCTCTCGCGAGTACCTCGAAGCAGTCTCTGTAATGCTCTGCGTTCTCCCACCTGTCCGCTAAGATGGCCAACACCGACGTGCAGTCCCGGATCGCCAGATCCGCCTCTTTTGGCATGGCGATCGCCCGCGCCCAGATGATATACAGGATCGTCACGCCGGCCTGGAACTGCGTGATTACGATCAACCAGGGCTGTGCGATCCGGCGCTTCTTCTGGAGAGCGCGGAACGTGGTGCATGCATCGCAGGCCGCTGATAGCGCTACGTCGCTTACGTACGTATTCAGATTTGCCCTTGAGGGTCTACATAGCAGCAGCCGTGAGAGCTGGCCGATGAGCGAGAGCCACAGGGGCGATTCGTAGCCCTCGCTTGTGGCGACGCTGTGGGAGGAGATGTCCGATGCCCAGTGGTTGATTTGATCGATCATGGACTCGACCCATTCGGGGGTGGCGCCGCCTTCGAGCGGAACGGCTTGCATGGTGTGCAGGATGTAGGATTGGAGCAGGCGGACTTTACAGATGTGGGCGAAGGTGCTGAGGGAGAGGACTACTTGCGGCATGTCTTCTGAGGAGAGGTCGTCCATCCAGGATAGATGGCAAGGGGATTGCGGCTTGTTTACATATAGATCTGACGATACTGTGATTTGAGGTCAGTCAAAACTCTAAAGAGCTTGATCTTGAAGCAAAAGAGGGTGCAATCAAGCTTTTTAAACACCTCAAGACGTGTAGTTTGAAAGTTGATACTTACTATATATATCTGCAAGTCCAACGGGAATATCAAGTGTGGCGCTTATGCCCCTATCTAATCTTCATCACTCTGCTGGAGCTCATACACATCTCACGGGGTCACCAGAAGTACTTACATATAAGCGCACGACCACACCCTAAGCTTCATCTGGCTCTCTTCGTCACCCAAATCAATAAGTTGGTGAAATCCATGTAATGTCGCAAAACGCATAATAGCACCACTGATATGCGCTATTCTCGCTGTAGACTCAGAGTGTAAAGCGTGCATTGCTGATAGCAACATTGCCTGTAGTCGAACCAGCGACGACGAATGCGTGTTCCTAATGATTGAGTCCTCACTCTGCGCTTGAGACTTCAGGTCCTGATGCTGATATCTTGGCGCATTGTCCGATTTTGATTGGATCAGAGAACCAATGGCGAATATCTAGTTTTGGTCTAAATTAGTATATTGCAATTCTATCATGGGGCGAAGGTAATGAAAATCTCTAACCATTTTCACGAAAAAGGCCGGCCATCCACTAATCGGGCTTCCAGCAGGAGCCATTTTCCACTCCGTATACCAAGCCGAACAATCCTCGATGCTTAGAAATGGATACTGAGGATGCACACACTGGAAATACGTCTGGAAGAATGAGGCAGCTGTCGACGTAGGGATCTCATCTAATGTTTCTGTTCTGGTTGTTAATATTTGGTTCCGGGTGCCGGCTGTTAAGGACGGGCTTTCTGAGAGGGTTTGAGCGGAGAGTAACGCGAAGTCAGGTGGGCTGGGGTGATTTTGCAAGGAGCGCCCGATTAAAGAGGATTCTATAACAGGTATGGATGAGGGCTGGTGCCAGAGCCTTGATCGTTCGAACTCAGGCGATACGCTGGGCTGGGAGCCGAAAATCGGGATGGGCGGTAACTGTGTGGATGATGCTTGAATAGTGGCTAATGCGGGAATAGATTGTTGTCGTACTCTCACGGCATCCAGGTGATCCATGGCTGTCCCAGGAAATTGCTCATTGAGTGTATGTTCTAGCATCGCGGCGTGATTTTCTAATGCTTGGACATATCCGGTGGGATATGTTTGGTATTGCTCTTGCACCACGGCGACGCATTCTGCTTTCACTTAGCCAGATTCAAATACTCAATCACGAATTATGTTCATACCCACGCCCGCCGCCTCACAATTATCGCATGGCTGCTGAAAATCACATCTCTGCTTCCGATGTCTACACCTTTGACACGCCTTCTTCCGCTTCTGAGGAGTCTGCGTTGAGTCAACCGGACTTGGCATCTTCTTCCTCGTTCTCTGCTTGCTACAACGAGTGAGGCTCAAGTCGACGTCCAGAAGAAAGTTCAGTATGTTCCCAACGTCTGAATTTCTGCTTCATGTGTCGTTGAAGTTGGAGATAAGCACGAGAGCGCAATCGAGCTAGAAAGGTTGATAAGTGGGGAGCTCAGCTCCCAAGGACCGGATTTCGGTACCCAGAGGTGGAAACTGAGGGGAACCCGGGAATGCCATACCTAGTTCTGGCTACTTAGCTCGTTAGCAATTAAATATATTGAGGATGGTATCTCATAGCGAGGAAAATCCCAATTCGTACGATCCATCTCAGATGGTACATACCAGTGTAGGAACCCGTTATGGTAGAAACAGGGTTATAAATAGGTCTAGAACATGGAGTCACAATTCCCTCTTACCAACTAGAAAATGAAATCATTCTCTTGCTCTACTTGTGGGGAATACAGATGTTTCAGTTTTTTCGTCTCCATATATTTTCAACACAGAAAAATCCGGAATAATGCTTCTTGCACGGATAAAATGCATCCAAAATAGTGCACCACAGCTTTTATTACCAATTTCTGGTTTATTTCAAACGTGCTCTCATAAGTTGAAAACATTTATTTATCAAATTTCATCTATTTTCACGCAGGCTCAACAGAAAAAGAATCTACCACACATATCTGAAATGAATGTTCTGCTTATCCGTCAAATCCTTGAAATCTGTATCTTGGTGCACTCTCTCTCCAGCAGCGCTATCAAGACGATCTCTACGCTTGTTCTCATAAGCGCAGTATGCCATGTACATGCCGATGGTAATCATAGCGAGGATATAGGAGGCGAGAATGGCACCCATACCAAGTGCGTAGAGAGGTGCTTGCTTAGACTTGAAGAATTGGGGTGCGATGATGTTGGATAGGCAGTAAGCGATGAAAATCATGGCGTTGGTTGTTACTTTCTTGGTGTGGCCTCTATGGTATCTATTAGTAGGACGCTTCTGGATACACCGAATTAGGGAAATGGAGAGCTTACGCAGTGTTGGCGGTATTCATTCCGAGTGCTACAATATATGGTCCGAGATAGAAGTAAGACATATAGAGTGCTGCGAGTCTTCCGTTGAGAGCATTGAGAGGAAGGGTGTAGAGGAAGGTTGCGGAGATCAAACCGATGACACAGCCAAAAATAACCCAAGCGCCACGTAGCTGATATTTGGGAAGATATTTGGCGCAGAGGAATACACCTCCATTGCACATGTATGAGGCTACCGTTTGCATAATACCGGTTGGCATTGTCAGGAGGGTAGATCGCTGTGGGGTGTAGCCAAGTCCGTTGATAATCAGTGGTGCAAACTTTGAGAAAGGTTAGTTAGGCCCATTTCACAACCATGCAATGATTCTTAGCACAAGGAACAACTTAGTACTTACATTGGTTAGCCCTCCATTAGGAATAGAAATCCAGATGTGGAAGAAGAACATTAACCAAGTTTTTGGATCCTGGAATGTCTCCCACATTTGATCCCTCTTAAAGGTCTTGTTCTCAATACCAGTCTGATCTGCCCTCATTCGATCGATTGCAATTGCCTTTTGTCGTTCGGTAATGAACTTAGCCTTGACGGGGTTGTCTGGAAGGAAGACTCCCACGGCAATGGCCCAGACGAAGGTCATGGCTCCAGTAATCCAAAAGAACCATCTCCATTTCTCATCTCCAGCGATGAACCCTATGGCGTATCCAATGGGTCCAGTGAAAAGAACCGAGAGACCGGTATACATAAGGCCCGTTCGGATTGGTTGTTCTCGTCTAGTGTACCACATACCAAGAATCAAGAAGTTTCCCGGCACAATTGGTGCTTCAAGAACACCAAGGAGGACACGAACTGCGATCAGGGTTTCAAAGTTCTTTGCAAACCCAGTGCCGATGAGTACCAATGCCCATATGAGTTGAACGTAGCACATGGTCTTGGCCACAGGCAGCCTCTGGAGCAAACTGCCTGCTGGAAAACACCAGAACAAATAACCGAACTAAGACAGGTTAGCTATATTTAAAGTGTTGATCCTAAGGGTTAGACGTACATAAAAAGCTGATCCAACCCAAGAGTAACGGTCTCCCGTGAGATTGGTGTGTGTTTTCATTCCGTAGAGAGCTGCAGTAGATGTTGTGACCTTGTCCATGGCAGCAAGTGTGATGTTGAACCAGAGAATTGGAACCAAACGCAGGTCCAACTTCCATCTCAAACGCTTTCTGCGATTGATACTTAGTAGATATTCTTACTGGATGGAAGAGGGGCAGAGGGAAGTCTTACTCCTCTTGAACAGTATACGCATCTTCTCCATCGAGTCTATTTGCGTATGCAGCAGCAATATCGGCATCTGCGTTGAAGATCTGACCACTGGAAACGTCTTTGTCGGAGCTCACTGTCTCAAACGTAGCATCTTTGTCTGAAGCTGCCATTTTGCGATGTCAAAATTTTGATATGAGAGAAGAGGTTGTTCGAGTAGCTGGAGTGCTCGCTGTCTACCACAAAACTTTGAGGAGATCGACGTTTCCCTTTGTACTTTACCCTCCGGCGTCGTGGATGCACAACAATCTTGATATCACAGCCATGGCCAGATTCAAGACAACGCCTCTCACTTTAGTACGGCGTAAGGTAGCGTGTTGATTGTCTTTAATTGGAGCTTGGTCTTGCGCTGCTATCCCAGTCCGTGGCGCCAGGTTCCCTTATCGACTGTGGGGAAAACACTTTGTCGGGACCTCCAGCCGTTCATCGAGTCAGTCCACAGTGATCCACAGAGTTGGGTGCAAGAGTGGTGAGTCGTCTGGTCGTGTTGTTCTGCCGATGGGGAGTTCCCCATTCGGGCTAGTCGTAGGGGAGGGCGCCCGACGGCTGCACGGTGCAATTCACACTTTATTATTACATACACATACATACTCGATTCATAGGTGATTATTATTATACCATGTTTCTCTACAGGAATATCACATCACCACATCACCTAAGTCGGCGAGAGATGGGCGCCAACCCCGTAAATACAGCTAGATACCCCGCTATCTGTTATATCACACATGGTCAATTTCGCCTACTTCCAAGCCATCATCAGGCACAGCGGCAACTGAATTCCGACCACTACTGTAGGAATATGATATGGTTTATTGACTTGGTCAAACTGCAGCTATCCGGATGCATGAGGATTATGGATAATGAGAACAGGCATTCATCGGCTTGAAGTCCGCTATCAACGGTCCAGTTTCCACCGGCTGTGACTCTGAGAATAAACTCTGCCTATCCAAGGCTGTCCAAGGCCGTCTATCAGAGTGGGATGTAATCCACATAAGCTCTTCTCATGGGGTGAGAATTGTAAATTGTCTGTTTACCTCTTGAGTATCCTCTTTGGCTTTCTCTTTTCATTCCTGTCCCGATCTTTAACTTTTCACCTATTCATTTATTCATATATTCATAATGCCACAACTCATAGAGACAGTTGACGCCGAGCAGGCCAAATTTGATGCTACAGTTCAGGAGATCAAGGAGTGGTGGGCTTCAGACAGACAGAAACATATCGAGCGGTAGGTCCATGCTCATGCGTGACTTGCTAGACACTGATAAAACTCAGTCCTTACACCGCAGAGAGGATTGCCTCCCTGAGAGGTCCTCTCTCGCAGAAATATGCCTCAAGTGATATGGCATTGAAGCTATGGGCCCAACTCAATGAGCACCGTGTCAATGGTACACACGAGATGACATTTGGTGTAACAGACCCTATCATTGCTTCACAAATGGCCAAGTTCCAGCAGGTAAGATATCGTACTACGGTAGACCATTATTTTTTATTCTAACTCTTTAGAGTTTATATGTATCAGGAGCTCTCTGTGGGTTCTCAGAGGTTTCAGAACCAGGGATGGATTGCTGTGACTACCCAATGGACACTGTTCCAAAGGTAGTTGACAAAATTTTCAAGTCTCAGGTCTGGCACAGCCAACGCCAATCGCATTATAGAATGCTACAACCGAAGGAAACTCGTACTGACTTGGAGAACTGGGATTACTTGACACCAATCGTTGCTGATGGTGACATGGGATTCGGAGGGTGGACGTCCACTATCAAAATGACCAAGCTATTTGTCGAAGCTGGTGTAGCCATGTTCCACTTGGACGATCTGGCCATTGGAAAGAAGAAGTTCACTGTTGGCATGGGGCGAACTATAGTGCCAACCAGCGAGTATTTGGATCGTCTTACTGCTGCTAGGATGCAGATTGATATTATGGGGGCTGAAACTATGCTCCTGTGTCGTTGCGATACCGATCACTCCGAGTTTATCACCGATATCATCGATCCCAGGGACCACAAGTACGTCCAAGGAGCTACAGTTCCCATAAATTCCCTTCGCGACACCCTCAAGGAAGCTGCTGAAGCTGGATCCACAAACCTCCTCGACGAGCGTAAGAAGTGGATCGCATCCGCCAAACTCTGCACCTACGATGAAGCTGTCAAGGCTATAGCCTCAGAAGCCGAATATGCAGACTACATGTCTAAAGTTGGCAAAGGTATCAAGTCATTGAAAGAGCGAAAATTGATTTCAAAGGAAGCAGTCAGCAAAGAAGTATTTTTCTGCTGGGACCTTCCCCGCTCAAGAGAAGGACAATACTTCTTCAAATCATGTGTCGAAGCCATCGTTGAGCGATCACTTCTCGCCGCTCCCCTTGGAGACGTATCATGGGCACGTATGGACGCTCCAAACTGGAATGACATGGTAGAGTTCCACGAGAAACTCCGCTCTGTCTACCCAGACCGTATCTTCGCGTTCGGATATACTGGTGATTACGACTACCCTAAAGCGGGCTTTAGTCAAGAAGCCATTAAGAATTTCCCCTCAGATTTAGCAAAGATGGGTATTGTATGGCAAGTACAGCCTATCTGGGCACTTCAAGGTGTGAACTTCGAGACAGAAAGGTTTGCGAAGCTATGGAGGGAACGTGGAATCGAAGGTTATATCGCGGAGGTGCAGACGCCAGCATTGGCAGTTAAGCCCATTACTGATGGATTTGAGAAGCCCAGCTATAGTGGTAGTTACCTTTGTGATGCGTTCTGGGATACTATCGCAGCGAGGGATCTTGGTGAGAGTCTTGTTGGTGCAAAGATTAGCGAGAAGAGGGTCGGTTAAATAAACTTATAACACTACCATAACTATATAGTCAATGAAAACATATGACTCTCACTAAATCAAGTACGCTCGCTAAACGTGATATTCGACGTTGGCGAAGAGGCTACTTTTACCAAATATTGTTCAAACTTAAACGGGTAGCTATAAACCGAAAGCCGAAGAGAACTCATACCAGAAAGGCGACGTGAATTTTCTCACCTTAAATATTCAATTTCTAAAATAGTATTCTCTTAATAAATCTCATCTACACTATTTACAAATTTATCTTCTCACTCACTCCCACTCCCAACCTCCTGTACCTCGACTACTTCCACCCCTTTCTCACCCACTGTCACATCATTATCTGCTCTCTCTAAAAAGAACCTCAACATAACTCCTGCCGCCCACGCACTATCATCATCCCCATTCTCCTGCACCCCCCTCATCGCAGCTTCCATCATTTCCTGCTTCCACGCTGCACCAAAAACCTTTATCGTCTCTCCGTTCACAAACGCGTCAAACTCCGCGTGGCCCTGGTATGTCAAGACCCTTCCTTTGCGCCACACACCCTGTAGCTTGCAGTGTTGGGAGGCGCCGATTGATTGCCAGCCCTCAGACACCCAGGCTTCGTGAGATGTGGGATGTGTGACGTGGTCTGCGTGTACGAACTGTAGGCGTAGAGAAGATGGTGAGGAGGGGTTTGACCAGACGGGGCCGTAGAGGGCGAGAAAGGGGGTAGAGAGGTTAATGGCGTGGATGCCGAGCTCCCAGCCTGAGGGATCTTTGGTAACGACTTGGCTGAAAATATCAAGTCTGTTAATAGTTGATTCTTGCTAGATGCTGCTGAGGATGTGAGCGTTAAGAAAAGAAACGTACTGTGTTGGTGTAGAAAAGAGTGCTGAGCACAGAAGTTGATGGCCAAAACAGGACCCGAAAATCTTGATTTCTGGGTGAGAGATATATAAATCTATGATTCTGTTATCTATTTATCCTCTTAAATAATTCAGACTTCTCCATACCTTTAACATATGTCGTCAATTCTGTCACCCAAGATGCAGAATCATACGCCGAAGCAGCTATTCCAACAACAGATCAGCACATACGCCTTACCCCCAAGTTCCAAATCTCCCCAAATCTCCTTCATTTTCATCGGGAAATCAAAAAGTCTCACATGAACCCGTAATTATAACCCCATCAATATCTCTCAACTCCTCCTCACTCGGACACTCTCCCATCACACTATCAAAAGCACTAAACCTCAATTGCAGCCCCCGGGGCAGCTCTTTCGTAGTAGACAACGCATCTCGTAGCAGCTTGCTAAATATATCACTGTATTTCCCCAATTTCGACAAGACCTTCGGGACCGGCGTGTCGCAGTCCAATATTGCTATGTGCAGAGAAGTAGTCGACATCACGTGTTTTAGGAATCGAAGTTTGGATGGATGTCAGGCAAGGGAATTTAAGAATGACCTTACTCCCTACGGCCGCTCTGGAAGTTGAAGGAGCATTATTTGGAATCTGGCAGCCAAGTCATAGTCTAGGTCTCCGATTTAAACCCGATAAGAGGGATGGGTCGGTCTTATCTTGGGAGGCGTGAAGGCGCCGAAAGCACCATGTGCAAAAGTGGGATTTGTTGAGTGGATTGTTTGGTTTCATGATTGGCGGGTCGAGATGAGCTTGTGTAGTTGATCGTGTGCTCATATGCTTATATGCGCTCATGTGTTTGTTCAATTCTCTGTGAGAGAACATCCAGGCTTCTATATTATGAGGTAAGATTCGGCAGCTGGCCCGACTGCATGGACTATGTAACGCTGCGGCTTGCAATTTTGAGAGCACAAGAAAAGAAGGCGTAAAGGGCATATTATATCATAATAAAGGTGCTAAAAACGTAATTGTATTATTATTCATTTGAGAAATTAAGCTGATTTCACCTCCTCTAACACAACCTTCAGGAGGCTCGCCAACCTCACTATTCCTTCCTCAATAACCTCACCTTCATGCCATGCCCAACACAATCTCGCACCCCTCCCAAAACTCGTCTTCGCCCGCTCAACACTGCTCTCGTCTCCCTTCACGACAAACATCTCACCGAACGCAAATACTAGTCCATATTCCTCCCTCGCTCGCTTAGCTATCACATCCGCAGTTGGCAGCTCCGCTGGAAAGGAGATGTATGTGAAGAAACCACCAGCAGGAACAACTTCGTTGGAAGATGGACTTATGTAAGGGGCACCAGTTGTGACAAGGACACCCAGTGGTAAGAGATGGGTTTGGATCGCGGACATTAGAGTTCTATACCGGGTGGTATATATGGGGATTAGGACCTCGTCAATGTGTTTCTGTAAGTCACCCGAGACTATCATATGATGTATAAAAGTAGAAGTAAGATGTGAAGGTGCACCGCCGGATACAGTTGCTCCGCTGCAGATGATTAGACAAGACTTCCATACAAAAGTCAGATGGAAACTTACTTTCTTGATAATCTCAATATCATCTTCGCAGATGCTTCAGCCCAGCCAACTCGGACACCTGGTGCTATGATTTTGGAGAAGGATCCGTTGCTGATACTGTTACCCCATGAATCCACGGAGCTGGTCGCGCGGTCTAAATCAACCAGTCGAGGTGGGATTGCAGCGAGCTTTACTGAGGGATTGGAATCGTCAGGCGCCCAGCGGAGGAAGTCATATACATCATCTGAGATGAGAAGGATATCGTATTTCCGGGCTAGTGCTAGTAACTTTTCGCGAATAGGTGTTGACATTGTTTTCGCACTGGGATTTGAAAATGTTGGTGTGAAATATAGAACATGTCTGTAAACTTTGCTGTACTGCTCTGGAGGTTTGAATTGGGCAGGTCCATCACTCTTGTTTTCACTTCCATATTTCTCGAGAGCTTCGGAGAGGAAGGAAATGTCGAGACCATGCTCGTCCTCTGGCACACCGCTTAACCTGCCTGCGAAACCTGCATCCTGAAATATCGTGCATGCCAAAAAGTATGTTGGCTCAACCATCCAAACTCTCTTTGTGATATTCGGATCTGTAAAAACTTGAAGTATGCTGGCTAGGTTTTGGGATGCGCCACCTGTGATTGCTATGCGATCTGCGTGGGTGGCTGTGCCGGGGCAGTAGAATGAAGAAAGCCACTTCGCTATTGACTCCCTTAATGGCATATAACCAAGATCTGGGCCATATATCAGGGCGGATTTTGCGATCTCGGGATCCAGGAGAGACACAGATGTAGCCTTTGCGAGCTGTTCAGCTGGAAAGAGTCTTGGAGTTGGCCAGCCTAGCTGGAGGTTGATGGGAGTTGTCATTTTGATATTGAAGTTGGATAATTGTGAATGTTCACTTCTCAATAAACTTAAAATGAGAATGTTTATTACGGCTACTGAAAAACTCCCGTGAGATAGAGCAAACGCAAAATGGGATTAAAGAAACAATCTGTAGAAGCTGAGAAACCTAGTTCGAATGCCCTTACCCCTCACCCACTCTTCCCTTGATGATCTCACGCCTGTAATGTCACGTCTGAGCCATTGAGACGAGGATGGGATTTGGCTAATATTCGCCGAATACAGTCAGTTTCCTCCGTCCTTCGTCGGACTCTCCAGACCGAAAGCTTGAGGAAGACGCGTCTCGCGTATTCTCAGGGGTGGCGACTGAACACTAATCCGCCAAGGCCGTCTTAGAAGTTGAGTGGTTCGTCGGGCTGCACGTCGGGGAGGACGTCCGAAATACTGTCGGCGACCACTAGGATCAACCGATTGATTAATACCCAAGACAAGCAGTCGAAAGGATGCAGGGATACAGAAATACAGGAGCACACTCCCGACTCTATACTTCCTACGAGTATGTGAGGGTGGGATATACATCAAATTCAATTGTGTAAGAACGGCGAATTGTTCATGTGGAAGGAGATTTTGGCCCTCGCGCCCGCCCTAGGATTCAGCCAGTCCAGTCCACGGCAATTTTCCTTCTTGCTGTCTCTTTATATATCTCAATATAGCCAATTCTCTCCTCGAAAGTGTTGTTTTACTTCATCTTTGCTTCATCTGATACCCATTTTCCATTTCTTCCTTCTCCTTCTCATTCTTCATAATGCCTTCTGCTGTCACACCTCCTCCTCAGCCGCTGAAGGCCGGTATTGAGATTGCCATTGACCGCGGCGGAACCTTCACAGATTGTATTGCTACGAACATTCCAGGCCAGGATGATATTGTTGTCAAATTACTCAGTGTTGACCCTTCGAATTATCACGATGCTCCAACTGTAGAGTGCTCCCACCCTGAAAACACACTCCAGGTTGCTAATTTAAAGTAGGAAGGAATTAGAAGAATTCTGGAGTTAGTCAGAGGCGTGAAATTAAACCGTGGAGAGCTTATTGACACAAGCGATATTGGTAAATCCGCATTTCTTTATTTTGCAGGGTCAACAGCTGACATTTTCCAGCGTCGATAAAGATGGGCACAACCGTCGCCACAAACGCTTTATTAGAACGATCAGCAGATGCATGTGCGTTGGTTGTATCAAAAGGACATGCTGACCTGCTCAACATCGGAGACCAGACTCGTCCAAAACTTTTTGACTTCAATATCCGTCGTGCAGCTCCACTTTTCTCCTCTGTCGTTGAAATTGACGAGAGAGTAACTCCTGAGGAGTATACAGAAGATCCAAATCCAAAATCAACTTCAGAGCTGGATGCTCTTGTTGATGATGTGACCATCGTGAAAGGTATTGGTGGTGAGCTGATCAGGATCCTAAAGCCATTGGGTAGGTTGTTTTTCTCTTTCGTTCTTTCAACCCTCTGTTTCAGAAGAGTCCTTATGATTTATAGATGTTGAAAAGTCACGGAAAGATTTGCAGACACTCTATAATAGTGGAGTCAGATCGTTGGCGGTTGTGTTACTTCACTCCTACACGTTCCCAGCACACGAAACTGTTATTGGCAAGATCGCAGAAGAGATTGGCTTTACTCAGATTTCATTGTCCTCACAGTTACTGCCTATGATAAAAGCGATATCACGTGGGCACTCTGCTGCAGCGGATGCCTACCTCTCACCGGTTGTTCAGAAATACATTGATGGTTTCCGCTCCGGCTTCGTTGGAAAGCTGGAGGATACTACCCTTGGTGCTCGTTGTGAATTTATGCAGTCTGATGGAGGTTTAGTTGGCTGGCAACGATTCAATGGACTGAGAGCTATTTTATCTGGGCCCGCTGGAGGAGTTGTTGGTTTCAGTAGAACCTGCTATGACGAGGACGATAAAACACCATGTATCGGATTTGATATGGGCGGAACCTCGACAGATGTGAGCAGATATGGCGGTTTACTCACACACACTCTCGAGAACGTCATTGCTGGCGTTACTGTCCAATGTCCACAACTAGATATCACCACAGTTGCTGCCGGTGGTGGAAGTATTCTGACTTATAGAAATGGACTGTTCAACGCCGGGCCACAGTCAGCTGTATGTATAATGATGTAATTCAGATATCAACACTGACTTTTGACAGGGAGCTCATCCAGGTCCTGCCTGCTACAGAAAGGGTGGGCCATTGACTGTCACGGATGCTAATCTTGTGCTTGGACGACTTTCAGCCGATCACTTCCCCAAGATCTTTGGACCCAACGAAAATGAACCATTGGATCTTGAGGCTTCTCGAAAGAAGTTTGAAGCTTTGACTGAAATAATCAATGCTGATCTCACTAAGTCAGCAGGTAATCTTCTTTCTGTGGAAGAGGTCTGTCTCGGATTCTTGGATGTTGCCAATGAGTCTATGTGTCGACCCATTCGTCAAATCACAGAATCGAAGGGGTACAATACCTGCGATCACAATCTAGCTAGTTTTGGTGGAGCTGGTGGCCAACATGCTTGTGTAAGTATGTCTCAAACTTTTCTAGGAATATTTGCTAACTTGTTAGGCAATCGCGGATCGATTGGGTATTCAGCGTGTTGTGGTTCACAAACATGCATCCATTTTGAGTGCATATGGAATGGCCTTAGCTGATACAGTTCAAGAAGCACACGAGCCGTGTTCTTGTGAATATGAATCATCAGTCGATGAAGTTCAGTTCAGACTCAATAACTTGCAGGAACACGTTTCGAAACAACTGAAAGCAGAAGGCTTCACAAGCAGAGACATAACATATGAGCGTTATGTCAACCTTCGCTATGCAGGCTCTGATACCATGATTATGATTCTTGAGCCAGCTGATGGAGACTATGCCACAGCTTTCATAAAAGAACATAAACGAGAGTTCTCTTTCACATTAGATCGGAAAGTGTTAGTCGAAAATCTGCGAATTCGAGGACGGGCCAATGCTAAAGCTCAGAAATCAAAGAAGCAGTCTATTAGCAACGAAATTTCTGCTTTATCATCCAAGAAAGTTGGTATCAATGACAAGAAAGCTCTAAAAGTTTATTTCGAGGGTGGTTGGACATCTGCTCCACTTTATCTTCTCAAAAATTGCAGTCCAGGCGACTCAATCACAGGCCCGGCTATGATCTACGACTCTACCCAGATGATTGTAATTCAGCCAAGTGCAACCGCACGAATTTTGAAGTCACACATTGTGATCGATCTCGGCCTTGATAATTCGAAAGCAGCAGTTGAATTAGAGGATGGACCATTGTCAGAAGATCCTATTCAGCTGTCAATCATGTCCAATCGTTTCATGGGCATCGCCGAGCAGATGGGTCTGACTCTACAGAAGACTAGTGTGTCTGTCAATATCAAGGAACGTCTTGATTTCAGTTGTGCTCTTTTTGGTGTAAGTTGTTTTACCTTAATCATCTGAGCTCTCTAACATGAAGCAGCCTGATGGTGGACTTGTTGCCAATGCCCCTCATGTGCCTGTGCATCTAGGAAGTATGGAACATGCCGTGAAGTACCAACACAATCTCCATGGCAAGAATCTACGCAATGGAGACGTATTAGTTTCCAATACGTGAGTTCCCTTAAATGTACTAGAAAACATTTGCTAACGAAATATAGTCCTCTTGCTGGTGGAACTCATTTGCCAGATATCACTGTCATCACTCCTATCTTCGACAAGGAGGGCAATACTATTATCTTTTACACAGCATCGCGTGGCCATCACTCTGAAATTGGTGGAATTCTACCAGGATCTATGCCAGCAAGCAGTACCAAGCTATATGAGGAGGGGGCTCAAATTACATCCACGTTCCTCGTCCGTGATGGAGTCTTCTTCGAAGAAGAGATATCCAAGATTCTGGTTGCTGACACTGCTGCCTACCCAGGGTGTAGTGGAACTAGAAAGCTGGCGGACAACCTCAACGATTTAAAAGCTCAGATCGCCGCAAACTACAAGGGTGCTACTCTGGTTGCAGCACTCATTGAGGAATGTGGTATCAAAACAGTCCACTTCTACATGAATGCCATCAAACAAAACGCTGCAACCGCAGTAAAAGCATATCTCAAGAAAACCTATGAAAAGTTCAACGGCAAACCCCTCCATGCCATTGACTACATGGATGACGGAACTCCAATAGAATTAACCATCACAATTGACCCAGAAGGAACCGCGAAATTTGACTTTGAAGGAACCGGCCTCGAAGGCCTCCACTGTTATAACGCCCCCTCTGCAATCTCAAAATCCGCAACCCTCTACGTTCTTCGCTGTCTGATAAATGAACCTATTCCTCTAAACGAAGGCTGCCTCATCCCCATCACCTTCAATATCCCCTATGGCACTCTCCTTAATCCATCCGGGTATGCTGCCGTCTGCGCTGGGAACCCAATCACCTCTCAACGAGTGACTGATGTCTTGATCAAGGCTTTCCAAGCCTGTGCAGCATCACAAGGAGATTGCAATGTATTTTCATTCGGTTACGGAGGCAAGGATGCCGAAACTGGAGAAGAGACCAGCGGTTTCGGCTTTGGCGAGACAATCTGTGGTGGTTCTGGAGCAGGAGAAGGCTGGCATGGGACATCTGGCGTGCACATCCATATGACAAATACGCGGATCACTGACCCCGAAGTCCTCGAGAAACGCTACCCATCGATCCTCAATCGCTTCATTCTGCGTCCCGGGTCCGAAGGCGTGGGTTTGTATAACGGTGGAATGGGTATCCTCCGCGAGTATGAGTTCCGACGCCCCCTGAGCTGTAGCATTGTGAGTGAGAGACGGGTCACGAGACCATTTGGCATGAATGGAGGTGGGTATGCGAAGAGCGGGAGAAATTCGCTTGTGGAGAAGGGAAAGGCAGGCGGAGAGGACCGCTGGGTTAATATTGGAGGGCGGAAGGATTTTACTGTTGAGGCAGGGGATCGTGTTATTATTGAGACTCCTGGAGGCGGCGGATGGGGAGTCCCTGGGAAAGAGAAGGTTACACTCGAAAAGGGGAAGCCTATAGAAGTCGAATTTACGAATGAATATCAGAGGAGGCAGGAACAGAGTAACTAAATTCAATTGTGTTAGACAATGTGGATAATATATACTTAGAAGCACACAAATTTCTTTTTTTCTGATTTCTGAGTAAAAGCTGAACCGCAGTCAAGGAGGTTCGTCGAAATCAAAGTTGAAACTTTGGTAAAAGTCTTGGCTCTAAATTCACTTCATTCTAACGAGCTAAGTAAGACACTGTAGTTTTCCGACCGGTTTCTGGATTCCTCTCATTACTGAGACTCTCCAGTTGCTAGGATATCTTTTCTGTTATTTTTACCATTCTTTAATGTTGCTTCAAGAAACTTTAGGCTTCCAAAATCTTGGGTCTTGGCACAAATATTGGTCTTAGAGTCTGAACTCTTGAAAAGAGCAAGCTGCTTTCTATGTTACAATAGAATTTTATTTGGTTCTTGATATATTTAAAGTTGGTTCTGTAGATTTTCAGATTTATCTACTTCATTCACTGGCGCTGCCAATACCCTTATTACTGTCACCGTCACCAACTGCGTGTCTCCCCCAAGAGAATTTGACACGATCCATCATATATTCCTCTACCGTCATCACATCCTTCTCATCTACGACCTCATCTCCTAATGGTCTCAATTTGAAGTCAACGTTGCCATCAAAAAAGAATACCACGCTGTACCGATCAGTAGAACCCTTGTTGGTGACTCGGTGCACTGAGCTCTTGTACCCTAGTCCCTCAAGCAGTTCTTCATCATATCTCCGAGGTTAACCACTTTTTACAATATTAGCTGCCATTGTGGTGAAAGCCAAAAATAAAGTCAAGTATTATTGAATCTTTTGAGATAATTTCTCATGACTCGACTTCTTGCAGTGTGGCATAACGAGGACACGGAACATACCATAGGCATCTGGATTTGGTGGAACAAGAACCCGGTTTCCAGTGTGGTGGTCTAGCACTTCAAGACCCGAATTTGCATCTTAAAGGAGCAAGTTCACTGCCCCAAAATCAGTGTGTTCGCTTGCTCTCTGCTGCTTTTTGGCACCCGCTTGATGTGCTGGAGTTGGTGGGTAATGCAGCAAACGCAATGGACAAGCCGGTGTGTTAGCCCTCATCTCATCGAAAACATGTGACCCAAAAGGCAGTGGGGCGGCAATAAGGTCTAAGACAGTACCTGCAACATGGCTTCGTAATATCTCTCCATCGGCTCCTTGAACTCCTTGGCAGCAAGTACAGGTTCGGATGGCCAAACGTTCGGCGATGCCATGAAGCGCTTTGCGAGGACTTGGGGCCCATGAGGCAACCAAGGGTGTCCACTAAAGTAGCCTTCTTTCATATCTGGTAAGTTCTCAGGTTGATATGATTGCGAAGCCAGCACATCGTAGCCCTTAAGTCCAGAGTCCTTGGTTGCTAGGACCTCCATTTTGGTAGCCATTGGGAGAGAAAAGAATTTTGCCGAGCCATTAAAAACGTCTCGTTGGAGAGAACGGGGAATTTGATGGCCTAGAAGCTGAAAGAATCCTGTAGATAAGAAAGCAGCTCGGATATATTCAATCACCTTTTCTGCCTCTGGGCTGGTGGGATCTGCAAGATAGGGACTGATATCAACCGAGGGAATGTAGAAGGGAGTGCTGGTCTTCGTTGCGGATGGCATATTGCCTGACGGAATTACCTCTGCGGCTTCTGTATTGGAAGGGGAATTGAAGTCACGATGTTTGGTATTTAAGAGTCAAAGGCACGAAAGAAACAGTTTCTGGCTACCTTATATGAGGCCGCCTTATAGTGTACCAAAAATCACGTGGTTATTGACGGTACTTCTAGTTAGCTGCAAGAAAGCCTAGGCTACACACGTAGAATCTGAGGTGCGTTTTTAGCCGCCATTCAAATAACCCTTTCTTCTCCCGGGGTCTCTTTTCGGAGTTTCTTAGCGGAATTTCTTACAGGATTTTAAACAACTGATGTGTCCTTATTTATTCTTTTACATAAAATACTTAGGATATGAGCTAAGGCTTGCAGTGAATCTTGCATATCCGTTGAATCCAGTTGTTCACCCGGAATGTGATACTGAACATGGATGGCAGATTCTAGATGTCTCGGATTTTTATAAGATATCCCCTTAAATTACAAAGACCAGTGGGTATTGCAAATATTCTGGATCTATTATCATTCTCCTCAATACACAACATACCTTCCTAGAGTGCCAACTTGTTCCACCTAAACTTCTAGTAGTTACAACCGTATTCTGTCAATTATGCATCAAAGCAGCCTGTGGCTTCTAGGTTCGGTTCTTGTCACGGTATTCTTCTTTTACCAACTTTTTCGTAACTACCAGACGCTTAGAGATGTTCCGGGACCGTTTTGGGCGAAATTAACAGACTTGCAACGCTTATTTTGGGTAAAATCACTTAGATCTCATAAGATCTACCAAAAACTCCATGAAGAATATGGTGACTGTGTTCGAATTGGTCCAAACATTGTGTCTCTCTGATCCTGCCGCTATCCCAACAGTGTATCCCACAAGACTCGGCTTCTCCAAGGTTCGTAATTCTCCCTATTTTCAACCTTTTTAATATGGTATATCTTGCTTTGATATCATGCTCTATACATTACAGACATAATTCCAGAAAATTATCGTTGTTGATAAGAAACTCCAACCTAGAACAAATTCTACAATGCCTTCATGCCGTATACAAAACAAGGGCCTCTTCCGCCAACTTTACTACCCAGGATGATGAGCTTCACAAGCACCTGAAGACGCCCATAGCACAGCTCTATAACTTGTCGAACGTCATCACTTTCGAGCCTTTTGTTGATGATGTCCTAGGACTACTTTTCCAGCAGCTGGATAAACGTTTTACCAACCAGAACAAGATCTGTAACCTCGGTAACTGGATACAGTACTTCGCATTGGATGTAATGGGAGAAATATCTTTCTCAGCACGATATGGTTTCCTCGAAACGGGCACTGATATGGACGGAATTGTACAGTCAATTTGGAACTTCATGTTAACTGTTGGCCCATTAAGCGCTCAATTCATTCGATTCATACCCTACTCCCCACAATTGGGACTGTGTTAAACCGCTACTCACAGATGTCTCAAGTTCCATGGTTTGACAAGCTGTGGCACAAATCTGCATTGATGAATCAATTCAAAGATGAAAACCACGGTAGCCCTTTACTCAAAGTAGTCACAGGGGGAATAAGTGAACGGCGGAGGCGGATCGCGAATGGTGAGAAGGATACCGAAGTAGGAAAAAAGGATTTTCTAGGCCGCTACCTTGATATCCAATCTTCAGGACCCATCAGTACAAGCATGGTATGCCACCTTCACTTATCCTTTTAAAAACACAAACTAATGCCAGTTCTCCGGTTTGATTAGGTGGGGTGCTGAGAGGCGTATCTGCCTGGGCAAAAATATTGCACTAATGGAGATCAAGAAAATCTTGCCAGCTCTACTTTTCAACTACGAGTTAGAACTTACTGATCCTCTTGCATATTACACAGAGAGCTGCTGGTTTCTTCGCCAACACTGAATCAATGTTAAGATCAGGAAGTCCAGTATGGCTGAATAGGGAGCTGGCTACGAATGTCAAGCGGGAAAGCTGCCGACGGCTGAAATTATCATTTGAAGAACAACATCGTTGCAGCATCTATATAGCCCATAATGAAACGATACGAGAGACACAGTGTAGCTAAGACACACTTGAGTTTAAATTAGTGAATGCATGGGCCCCCCCTTGATGCGTACCTCCGGTAAACTTGAGGACTCTTGACTTATTCTGAAGTTAGTTTTTGGTTTGAATACAATGGTTAGTCCGCAAATTTGAGCTAATAATCCAAGTAGAGAAAAGAGAGTTTTGAGCAGCAAGAGCACAGCGATGTAATCGCCAAATAGTGGCGCCGCATTTTGTGTAACCCTGCCCCGGTCGAGTTGAATATTTCTCGTAATGTCCAAGTACAACGCCCATAGTGGAGTAAAGTGCCGTACAGATCTTGATTTCCAACCAGGTAATCCAATCTAACAGAATTGGCCTATTTCCGGTGCAATCATTTGTATAGCGAACTTTGGAAGATGGTGAGCTCATCATTCCAGAACTGCTCCAGCTCGGGAAACTCTCCGAGTTGCTTGTCGGAGTTTGGTTATTTCCAACTATCTATTGGTGGAAGCGCACAGGGAACCACGGCTGATGTTCCGAGCATGGATAAGGTTACATTCAAATCTATTACCAACTCCTCAAAACAAAGCATGACAACATTCGCAGTTATTATTTGCTGGTAAGCATGCTGCAGCACATGGATTTGACAACGCTTAATTTGAAATTCAACCTGAGGCTCTTACATTGGCCGGACTTAATGGCGTTAATGGCGATATGGGCGAGGTGCGAGATAGACAAACAACCAGGACCAACCAACACCTAAAACAAACAAGGTAGCACGGCAGCGCCTTCTGATGTGAGACGCTTCACCCTTCAGAGATCAATACTTTGAGCCAAGCTACATTGACATTTACATTCGCAGCTATGGACAAGGCCAATAACAACAACGCAGCTGAAGCGGACTTTGATGTTAATGAACAAACCCAGCCCGAATCTAGTGCAACTACAACGACAACAATAACACCAACCATTCCTCCTCCAAGAATCATCGGGAACGATAATGAAACAGAGGATGGTATCACATCACAACCTCTGGCCCCAGCAAAGGTGCTCAGCCCTGAAGAGATCCGTACTTCCATTCAAACTTTCATGATCATGGCCTCGCTTTGCGCCGTATGTTTACCATCTCTCCCAGGCCTTACTATAATGTCAATATTAACTCTTAAACAAGGCCCTCTTCCTAGCTGCACTAGATGTCACCATTGTCACCACAGCTCTTCCCACCATTGCAGCACATTTCAATTCAAACTCAGGTTATACCTGGATTGGTTCGGCTTATCTTCTCACTAATGCGGCATCGATTCCATCCTGGGGCAAGTTCTCTGACATCTGGGGCCGAAAACCGATTATATTGCTTGCTGCGGGTGTTTTCTTCTGCGGAAGTGTTTTGGCTGCAGCCAGCGTTAGCATCTCGATGTTGATTGCCGCACGTGCCATTCAGGGAGTTGGTGGCGGTGGATTAACAGTGCTTGTCAACATTTGTATTGGTGATTTATTTAGCCCGAGAAATCGCGGCAAGGTATGTTTGATATACCCAACTTCCAATCTCTACATTTAAGTTGGACTTTAGCTTGACCTTTTTCTATTTCTTCGTGTCTCTCTTTCCAAAGACCTAGACTGAACTCTTGATTAGTACCTTGGAATCATCGCTATGGTGTGGGCGACAGCAAGTGGACTTGGTCCTATCCTTGGAGGCGTGTTCACAGAAAAGGTGACTTGGCGCTGGTGCTTTTATGTTAATTGTGAGTGACAAAATTTTCATCAATTGTCAAGGTTCATTCTGTGACTAGTGGGAAAAGGCTATCTGTTATGGAACCAGCCCCTTTATGATTAATATTATAATCTACAATCCCTCGACCTGCACCCGTTGGCTAACATCCCGAGTTAGTGCCTATTACAGGATCAGTCATCATCTTCCTTTCCCTGTTCTTACACCTTGATAACCCAAAAACACCTGTTTGGGATGGTTTGAAAGCCGTGGATTGGATCGGTACTGTCACGGTAGTAGGCGGAACTCTCATGTTCCTCCTCGGCCTTCAGTTTGGCGGTGTGACATATCCTTGGCGCTCTGCCACAGTCATCTGCCTAATAGTATTCGGAATATTGATGATTTGTCTATTCATCGTGCACGAATGGAAATTTGCTAAATACCCCATCACGCCAGTGCGACTATTCTCGAAACAGTCGAACATTGCGGCCATCGGGGTATGCTTTTTTCACGGGCTTGTCTTTATGTCCGCATCCTATTACCTTCCGCTATACTTCCAGGCAGTCCTCGGTGCCTCTCCTTTATTATCCGGTGTCTACCTATTACCATGGGCGCTCTCATTCTCAGTCACCTCGTATATTACCGGCATCGTCATTAAGAAGACTGGTAAATACCTGCCACTGCTCTACTTCGGGCTCGTTATCATGATCCTTGGATTCGGGCTGTTCATCGACTTGCCAAACTCTAGATCATACGCTAAAGTCTTCCTTTTCCAAATTTTCGCCGGAATTGGTGCAGGCCCTATCTTCAACACTCCCTTGGTCGCCTTACAGGCCATGGTTGAGCCTCGTGATATTGCCACCGCAACATCGACGTTTTTCTTCATGCGTATTCTCAGTGCTGCAATTTCTGTGGTCATAGGTAATGTGGCCTTCCAAAATGAGATGCAAAAACAACAATCTACACTAGTTACAGCATTGGGACCTGCTGTTGCGAGTGAGTTTTCGGGTGGATCTGCTGCTGCGAATGTAAGACTACTTGGAAACATACCTCCCGATCAGCAGCATGTAGCTAGGACGGCTTTTGGGCAGAGCTTGAAGATCATGTGGATCATGTATGTGGCTCTTGCCGGTGTCACTTTGGTCGCTGGTCTGTTTATGGTGCATAAAAACCTCAGCACGCAGCATGTCGCTGCAAAGACAGGTTTGAAGGCCGAAGAAGAGAATCGAAAACAAGACATGGCAAAGATTCAAACTGGTGGCGGGACGAAAGATCTAGAGAAGGCTTAAAAGTGAAAGCTCTTTAAATTAAGCATTCAGATGTTAGAAGTGCATGTATATTATAATAGTTATTAGGATGAGAGCAAGACTGCATGAGACTTGTTGTGTTCACAAGGCTTCAATGACCTATGGCCTTCAGTGGGGGTTTGCAAATATTTGAATAATAACTTATAGCGCCTAGAGTGAACTGGAGAAAACAAATTTGTATATTATATTTGAAGTTTGTTGTGGCCTTGGGCACCAACGAGTGCTAGTCGAAAGCCCCTTTTTCTCTTTAGGCTATCCTGAATTCAAAGCACTAACCTATTTCATTTGAGAAATCACCCCTCCGTGTGATAGGAGGGCCATGATAGATGTGAACTTAAGGCCCATTTATTAGCCTCCTTACCATAATCCAGTATTGAAACCGATGAGATCACAGGTGTGAGAGAATCAGGAACAAATTGGTGGAAACGCTGCAGTGACGTATTATGGTAAAATTGCCTAACAGCCCTCACATACAGTCAAACCAGATATCACTGTCTTCACATCCGACATCTGAGCCAAGTGAGCCACGATATGGGAACCTAAGCTTCCTGTCTGTAAGAAATCAGCATGCATTGTTTATTGAGGCCCAAGAAGCCCGACCAAAGAAGGAATAATATATAAGCATTCTTAACTTGGAACAAGATCAAGTCTAAAGAAACTCATCTTCAAAAATGTGCAGCATTTGGCAGAAATTTACGTACCGTGCCTGTAACAAGTACGCATTTTCCCTCCAAATCCGAGAAATTAGAACAACCTAATTCAGATGGTACGCCGAGATCTTTGGTGTAGTTATGGACATATGCATCAATGATCTCTTACCGAGCTGCGGTGTCTGTCAGTGCTGTTTGCACAGGTTGGGAAAGTGGCTTTGGCAAACTCGCATACCTTGCCCCATCTGCAAAAGCGATGATCAAGCGTTGAAGATTTGCTTCAGGACGACTATCCTCTGTTCAATTAACATGACCGTAGCCAACTGATCTCAGGATCTTATTCCAATGCGGTACGGGTGCAAGAGCATGTTGCCGGCCATCTTCGAACAGCCACCACCCTCCCAACGTGCCAAATATGAAATCAACCCAAGGCACTTGCTCTGTCATCTCAAGAAGCAAAAGGAAGCCATCCGGTCGCAGAATTTTGTGGATATTAGCCGTTAAGGTTGCCAAATTGCGAGTCGCGTCGACGCAACTGTTAGCTATAACCATATGTTGGCTGTGCAGAAGCCCCTCGTCCGGTGGTGATTCCATGTTGAGGACTTTTCGAATCGTCTACGAGCTGCTGCAATAAGAGAAGAAGAGAGATCTGTCATGGTGTATTTGATTGGCACACCCAATTGGGCCAGCATGGGCACCAGTGTCGCCGTTGTTCCCCCAGTTCCCGCACCAACTTCTGGAATATGCCAAGGTTCTCCATTTTTTGGTTGCGTTAGTAGTAGTTGTTCAATGAACCATTTAGCCTGTTGGATCCAATTCAAGTTTATTGGAGATTTGGCGTACACGTCAGATACAAGTTCGCGGCCTTCAGATGTTCCAAATATGATCTGAAGCCCCTCTACTTTCCCAGTGAGACAGTCCGCAAACCTAGCTCCTATCAATGACGTGAGTTTGTGTTCAGCTGTATGAGCAAGTTCATCGCGAAGCAATTCTTGCAATAAGGTTTCTACAGACTTGGTGGGCGGTGCAACAGCAGTACGTCTGATTTCAGAACCATCGATATCGATGAATCGGGCGTCTTTACACAGCAGACCGTATATCAGATCCATGAACTTTTCATGTTTGGGTAGATATGAAACTCGATCCAGCTTTTGCACTGGGGTGGCAGAGCGTATTGAACAACCCAGTTCTTCAAACGCGTCTAAAATGTGCCCAATGCAGACTGCGGTCGATCTTGGGACGACATTGTAATAGTAGGTTCCCAATTGCCCGTTAACAATAAACTCGTTCGTGGCGTCCTTTGCTTGGCGGAAAGCTTCCAAAACTGTTGATGCAGAGAGTATGGGACTCATCGCCGGAAGCCGTGAAGTTTTATTCGCAACACCACCTTTGACACCATTGACACCATTGACACCATCGACACCATTCACAACATGCGTACCATTCGTACCATTCGTACCATTTACTAAAAGCACTATTTCCTCATTTCCAGAGAGAACCTCTTCATCTGCCTCTATATCTTGGCTATTAAGGCCTAAAGCAGCATTATGCAAGAAACAAGACTCTGAAAATCAGTCAATTCCATTAGATGTGATGTCTCCAAAGTGCAATGGAATACAGAATCAACCTCTCGAGCGAGCTCCATGCCCATCAGAGAATCAATTCCAAGCTCAACAAGGTCAGAGTCATCCTTTACATCCTCTGGCTCAAGTCCTGATAGATTACAAATAATATCACGCGTCTTAATAGTGACGTTTCTGCCAGGCGTCTTTGGTTTCTTTGTGACTTTTGGTCTCCCATTTGATTTGCCGGGGCCGATGAATGATACAGGGGTAGATGGCACAATAATAGGATCCTGGGTTTCTGTAACAGTCAACTGGCTACCAGATGGTGGTTTGAGGTTCGACAAAATTCTTTGAAGTAAGCCTAAGGGGATGTGTTGTAGGCGAATGCCTAGTATGAATTCGACCAATGATCCATCGCGGGCATCGAAGGCGAAGACGTCACTAACGCACGTTTTGTCTGACGGAAATTGATGTATAGCAAATATTTCCCAAACATCCGGCAATGAATCGTATGAGACCTTCTTTGGAGAGCGAATCCAGCGATCAATTCCTATGCGAGCAAATATTCCTCTCAGCTAAATCCGCCTTTGTCTTATAGTATAGCTTTTCCATTTATCTTAGGGAAACATTGTATTTCAAGAGCTGCAATTTGTTGCAGATCCAGGACCTTTCGTTGCAAAGCTCAAGAGCCTCGCTCTATAAACAGACACAGATTCGAAAGGACCATTGAACATACCTTCCGACCTATCAATTTGTATCAGTACAGTACAGAACTCGCATTTTCGCTTATAGGTGAAAAGTGACGAAGGGTCCGAGGTCTCCATTACTCAATTCTCCAAACACGTGTATCCTCATTCCTCTTGAGGAAGAATTGTGACTTGTTAATCAGAAATAACTTACCATACGCTCAAACCTTTCAAATTCCTCGTTAAGTTCGAAATTTGCTATCCGTTGGAACACAATCGTCCCAGAGCTATAACAGTTCGGGGCCTGCCCCTCCTCCTCAGACGTTAGTATTTTCCAGTCCCATACAAGCCCATCGACGTCTATGGACTCAGCATCAATGAACACGAGCTTTGAATCATCTATGATGAGTGGCTTGTAATTTTTCATTCCCTGTAGCTGTGGCTGAAAGCTCGTGCCTTGAAATTCCGATCGGAGACCCATCAAAGCATCAATGACGATGTCTAGTTGGAAAACAGCAGGACATACAGTAACAGTGCTCGCCATGATGTGCGCCGATATAAGTTGATCAAACTTTTGGGTCTGCATGTTCACGCGGAAGCGCGCAGAATGATTTTCCTTATCTCTGTATTCGAGAAATGTTGTAAGACCTTTTGGCTGATCCGTGCTTTGGGCATGCGACACGAATGGAACATCAACTTTTCGAGGCTTTTTCAGCTCCATCCAGTGTCTCGACTTTTCAAATTGATATGGTGGGAGAATTATAGGGGTGTATCCAGGTGTCTGAATAGGATGATGTGCCCAAAAGGAAACCTTCACACCCTCCTTCCAAAGCCTTATTGTGGAGTCAACAAAAAAGTCAAAGGAGTTGTTACTGGTAATATTAACCGCTTGGAAGTGAGACAAGCTTGGCGAATCATGAGCCCTATTAGCCATAGATCTAATTGTGGAATTCGATCCTGCCTCGAGCCAGATAGCAGCAGGATATTGCTTGGCTAGCATCTGGACTGCATGGTTAAAGAATACTGATGTCCTCAAGTGATTGGCTATAAAATGAGTATCCAGATTTCCTTTCGACTTTCGTTCCGTAGCTCTTTCAAGTTGGATATCAGGTTCATTGATCACGATCTCTTGGCCTAATAGTTCAAGATCTTTCATCAAAGGCCTAGCGCAGAGTGGAATGCATTAGTAACATTAAGCTTTTTCAGCTTAATATTTGAGAGAGAGTGTTAACTTCTGACAGGACTCTCTGCAACCTGGATTGCTTCCACAGAGCCAGCCAATGTAAAGCTCCGGGGTCTATTATAACACGCGACCGATAATGCGTTTGCGAGAGATTTGTTAGACTTGGTCAGCAAGTTTTCTAGATCAGTAGTGTCTGCCTCTATGGCTACTATAGACCCCTTTTCGGCGCCCCAGTTATTTTGGATAACTTTTGCTCTCCGGCAATCATTTTAATGGCATCTTTAAGTGGAGCTACTTTGGAGATGCATAAAGCAGTCGACTAAAAATTGTTAGAAAATTTAGAATGGATCTGATTCTGAAATAAAAGGCCTGGGGTTTTCAAACACAAGCACCCCAAAAGTTTCTAGTGTAACTGGTGTGTAGAGAAGCAGGGAGTACAATAACGTACCTCGCCAAAGCTGTGACCAATAACTGCAGCTACTTTGATCCCGGAGTCGATCCAAGCCATTGCACATGAGTATTGCATCGCAAATAGTATGGTCTGCAGCTTCACAATACTTTGTATAGAGGATTCTGAAATGTGTCAGAGTAGATACCCTCAAGCCCCAAAGAGAGCATGATAGCGTTGGTATCCAAAGTCAAACTGGGACCAGTCCAGCCGAAATAGTGGCCAATTTTACCTGCGAGGAAACTCTTCAAGACTCCAGTTGCTGAATAGGCATTTGCTGGGTAACCGTCAATGTTGTCAAAATAATCCACATTAGCGATTCCCATAAAGCATCCAATGTGTTTGTCAAAGTCGGTAGCTCCGAAGTATTCAGATTGCTCAACCGCTTGATATGAAATCTGCAGTATAAAACGATGTTGAGGATCTGTTGACACCATCTCTCTGGGGGTTTTCTTAAAGAATTTATGATCGAAGGCATCATAGTCTCGGATGAAATGGCTGTACCACTTGCGTTTTGGATCAAGTTCTCTCCAAGTTGTTTCCATGCTGAAACGTTCAGCTGGGACTTCCATATGCTAGGATTCGCCACGGCATAAAAGCTTCCAGTATTCTTCTAGGTCTTCCGCACCAGGTACTTGGAAGGCAACTCCAATAATAGCAATACGGTCATCTGGCAAGTCTTCTAGGTGGGCTGTCCTTTTTATACCAAAAAGCTGGCTATGCAGGAAAGAGGGTCCAAGGTCGAGGTTGGAGACATGAATCAACCGAGATCCCATGGAACGGGCAATTGTAGGTGGTACACAGCGCTTTGGCCGAAGCACACGATAGAAGAGTTCGTGGATATCAACTGGGCAGAATAAGCCAGACCAAAAGCATTATACCATTGGCACTGCTCCGCTAAAATGGTATTCAGGGCTATTAGATGGAGCTTGCCTGTGGTAATGTATTCTTCGCTAGCATTTGACCGACTTGACAGTACCATCTGGGAAGCTTCAGGAAGCTGAAAACTTGGGTTTTGATGGCAGAACCGGATGAGTTGCTCAACACCTGTCTGATACTCTGGCGGGCGAAATCATCCGGATATTGCAACTTCTGTAACTTGGATACCTGCAGATTTTAGTTCCGGAATGAGTATTGAGCTACTTCTTCTCGAGGTCGTCAAAGTCGCCCGTTTCTCGTCAACGAGAACCGAAATATATGTCTGTATGACTTTAGATTGCCAATCCTTAACATTACAGAATTGTATTCACCTCAGAGAACCTTTTTAATATGTTCTTCATAATCGAATCATCTGCATTCCATGACGCTGAGAACGACATTGATTTGTCCTCCGTGCCTCGCGCTATCTCCTCAGCTTCTACCAACGCACCTGTGAGCATCGCCAATCTCACAGCGACTCCTCCATATTGAGCAACATCTGCTATATTTGAAGAACAGGCCACTATCAAGGCACTAAGCGTGCCAGTGCACATCCCAAGAGTTTCAGTGCTTGTCTTGATTATTGCCGGCAGCTCATGAGTTTCATTCAAGTCCGGTATTGCACTTGCCAAAAAAGCGGAATATTTGGTCAACTGCGCGATGACTACCAAAGGGGAGAGGAGTATATTTGGCAAGGGAAACGAACCCTCTGGGATTGGGGCCCCACGTAGCCATTCTCTCAATTTTTCCAGAAGCTTCTCGCCACTGAAGTCTTGCAATTTCGCGATGCTTTTCGAGATGTTGTTCCAGTCACTGGATAGTTCAGCTACAGTATTGAGAACCCATTGGAATCGTGGCGTCTCCTGTAGTTGCGTGCGAAGTTTACAAAAGGCAGCCAGATCGAAACTTGTTGCTTGAGGGCCGAACACAAAAGCTTTGGGGTTAGATTCATCATCAGAAAAAGAAAGCATATTGCGCTTCGAGATTTACAAAGCTTCTAAAGGTGTAGGAACTGTCTGGTTCACTTTGAGATACGGGTGCAGGTGCACTACAAGCAGAGGCTTTCTTTCTATATATATATCACAGCTGGGGTCAAATTTCTATTCAAGAGAGTACATTAATATTGTTCTCTAATCTTCTGCCATGAAGATATTCAAATCTTTCAAGACCATACGCTCTTCAGTGACCACGGCTAGCTATAGGCTGTCGGGATCGGCTTATCCGACCACAACACTTGTCTCGGAGCCTCTTCCATGGTCTAGATTGGGTGCAATACTTCTCGGACTTTCCATAGTATCCTAGATGTCCGGAGTCTTATCGATGCGCATAGAAAGGGATATGCATCTTCCCTGTATCCATGCTGATATATGTTAAATTTTTACTGGGTGAGTAGGTTCTCAGTAAGCTCAGCACTGCGAGCCGAGTAAGAAACTTCGAAGTACCTTCAGTAAAACTCCAATAGAAATTCGCCTACCCCCCTGAATCAGCACTGCGGCGAAGCTACTGGGATTGAGCTTCTATTTCATTGTATTGTAATTTTTTTCGCTGTGAGTGTCAATTAATCCTACACTTCCAAGGCCAGCACGCAAGAATAATAAGCCTTGAATTGAAAATCTCATCGCCATAATTTCATGAGCCGAGGAAAACGAAAATCAAAACGGATATTTTAGAGGAACATAAGCGATACTAATCAATAATAAAAAGTTAGTGGCATTCCTTAGCTTAAAACGTTGTGTCTGCTAGCTAGCTAAACTAGATCTACAACTAATTTTATACAACTTTAGCAGTAACCTTTCTGGTTTCTAACGTGAAAAGTACGGAAAGTCCTCTATTTTCTCAGACGGACTTTCTATTCGGAGTACAACTTGGACAGCCATTTCCTTTCGTAAAATGGTTAGGTAGCCAGACGCATTTCCATCCATGCACGCGCCACAATATGGTGCACGACGATACTGTTTCCTGGCCGGTATCTCGACACCTCCCAACCCACTGTCACACGTGACGCCCGCCGCCTTGGCTCAGGCTGGCTCAGGTCCGGCTCAGTTTCGGCTTATATCTGCTCAAGTCTGCTCCTCGATCTTAATTGATATCGTCAACTTTTAACAAGAGGCCCGAAAAGGCCCCGGTTCCAGCTAGGGATCCTAAATCTGTTCCCATTACACTTTCACGAACTGTTCTAGCTAGAACTTATTCGTAGACAGTTATCCCCGTCTGCCTATCCTCTATGGAAAGAAATTTTCTGTCTACTTCTATTGAACCTGTAACTTTATTAAACCCCTGCCATAATAGAATTCACTACAACCGATGACGGAACCATATGGAGTCACTCTAACGGGGAGGCGAAAGAATGGAAGGTACGTAGCTATCCAAGGAAACAAAGCATTGCTACTCTCGTCGCTGCAGAAAGATTGATAGCTCATAGTGCAGAAATTTTCATACCGGTGTTGATTCAATTGTTTAGAAGAAGACAATATGAAAATCATTATTAGTTGAGAGGCTGAGTTGCTTTGAGGCGAAGATCATCTATAGGCGACTCCGCAAACAGAATGCCCATGAAAGATTTGAGCGACTGAGTCGATGACTTGGGATAACAATCACTTATAATGATTGCTGCTAAACTATAGTGACCACAGTCGGGGCCGCACTAGAGTCGATCCAAGATTCGGGTATATCCGTTGCAAGACCAAAGCGCCTATAAGTACCGGGAACATCGGTCTCCAGCAAAATTAGACCATAAACTTTGACCGATACCTTATTTTCAGTATAAGCCAGACTTTTGCTGGTAAGGAGTTTGAAGAAGAGAAGCTTGTTCCAGTCATTGCTCCGGTGAAAGTCACATGAGATATGCGGACGCCCTTCCTTTTGCCAAGCCGGAACACCAGTCTCTCTATTAGATTGTATATGTTCCAAGAGGTAGATCCTACTATAAATTGTCTCGAGCGAAATAAGAAGTCCTCGTATTTTGATGTGAGCATAAGATACCTGTCCATATCCATTCGCGCCTGGGGTTGTGGAATGAACTTCCTCCACCTCGCATGCCACTAAGAAGTCATCGGGAACTCCATCATAAAATACTTTCCGAGTCCAGGATGTCCAAGAGAATGATGGGGTGTAAATATCAGATCGTGGAAGAGGTTTGTCAATCGAAGGCATAGATATGCCGCCTTCACCAATCTGTACAGACCAGAGCAATTGATATGGAAGGTCTTTTTCCCATATTCCCGCAATATAACGACCAGGAATAAACTTCTCCACGAACCGCGCGATTCCAGCAAGAGCTGGAAGGCGGTCGCTTTCGTACGTAAGCTGCAAGTCGGAGTATTCTTGGACGATGGTGCCCCAAAGTATGCCAAAGTAAAAATGCGGACTCTTGGAATTCATAAGTAATCCCAACCAGCGTGTGCCTACGGGATTTTCTTCGGACCTGCTAACAGATCCACATTCGCACCTCTCTTCTTTTTGACAATGGAAAATGTATTCCCTCTCGTCAAAGTAGAGAATTCGTGGCGCTAAAATACGCTCTTGAAAGCACCATGCACGCGACAGGAGCGGAGATAGCAAGAGGTCAGATGGAATCCGATTAGCGGAGGATGTGTCATGACCGATTCGGCTTCGCACACAGATATCGACTGCGATACCATGAGGGAGCTTGAGGCTAATGTGCCTAGCACTTTCACGTGGATTTAAGAAGCCTGCAAAGCTATCTTTTGCTTGGGCAGCTGCTATCACCACCCACGAGCCACTGTATATATCTGCCATTTTCGCGGCTTCGGTTTCCCATTCCGTAATATTGTCTTGAACGATACAAAACGAATCGATCCACAAGTACTTCAAACCAAGCCAGCGAGTAACTTTTATCGCATCTTCAAATGTACGAGGGATCTCCGTTAAAGGGATGCCGTCATACCTAGATATAAGATTGGTTGTAGTAGTACTCGTCGGTTTACTGCCTCCCCAACAATGAGTGAGAGCAGCGTAACTCAGAACTGCTGATGGTGAAGGCGAAACCAATCGTACGCAGTAGTTGTCGGATTCGCCAACGTCAATTAACCGCGTTGGCGCTTGCACCAAAGCCGGAGAGCTACAGACTGCGTGCGTCGTGATGCATTCTTCAATCCAGCCAAGGATCATGTGCTGACAATTGTCGGACAATGGATCTTCGCTAATGTCATAGAACGTGCTTAGGTAGTCAAATTGAACTGGAGCTTCTGTGTATAAATTAGAGTAGAGTTACTGAACCATAAAAATGGCTTCTGTACCTGGAAGTATGAACAAGTCAAAGGACTTGAAGGAGTCATCTTCACCATAGATAATGGTTAATCCATCCCTCTCGTCGACCCGAATGGTTTCGATGCTAATACAACCAATAGCACCGGCATCGTCGCTATCTCCGTTCAGCTCGAGGAGGTCGTACACTAGGGTACACAAACTGCATTTTTCAAATTTTCCTTGCTGTACGTCGGACAATGTCAGGATTGTTGGGTCGATCGATGAATCAATTTCATCGTTCCCTTCATTATTGGCTAGGATCTCATCGGCGCCATTTGACTCCCTAGTGTTTTCTTTAGGCTCTTGGCTCTTTTCACCCTGGGACTGCCAGTCAGTACTACTGGAACATTCATCGTAAAGGACTCCCCAGAAAAGTCGACAATTATTACAGGCGAGCGAAGAAAGCTTCAGCTTTGTTTTTGGCAGCGAAAGTATTTCTAGAGCAGACATATGAACAGTGACACCAGTTGACTACTATTAAATGAGTTTGAATGGGTTTTGTGGCGGAAGATGGAAGATGAAGTGCTCGGGGTTTTATGAAGCCGAAGCCTGACTCAACCCGACCCAACCAGATGGCCACAGTGTGTTATCCACTGAGACTCGCTAAATTGCCCTCCAATAACCTTATGGAGTAGTCGTACCCGAAGATTATATTCTTGGTCTGAACTCATCCAGCTCCCTTGCCTAATTCTTCTTCTAATTATATCCGGGATCGACGAGGAGCCACATCGGGTTCCCTAATCGTCCAATAGATATTCCATCGTATGGTTCCAAGCGACTTCCCTGCCTCTTTCCATTAATAGCCTTGAGCATCGATAATAATAAACAAGGGGCTCCATCGACCCTCGTAACCCGTTCGATATCGAGAGTCAGAGACGCTGCTCACCCTAAAACACTTTCTTGTCGAGTAGTGCGAGTGTGTCTGCCACAGGAGACGATAAGTTTTCGAGGATGTTGTCTCCTGACTGGCAGTTGGAAGGGAACTAGGAGTAGGAAGTAAGGAGTAAAGCGTGAAAAGCAATAAAAACTGCGATATTAACCGAGTTCAACCGACGCGCTATTAATTTTTTGGCCTCTCTTGATCTGCACGTGAACGTATACTATGTAACGCGGTCTAATTATTATTGTAACGACACAAGTACAGTACAAGAGAGGCGGAACTAGAGATATATGGGACTACGTAGACGGAGGCGACTCGAGTACTGTTAGGTCTACTACGAAGGAAACAAGAAAGATGAGAAGGAAAGGAATGGGGTAAGACCTCCTTATATACAGTCACAGTATCCCTTCCGAAACCCCACCGAAGGTGGTCCTAGCCACATTACCACGTGACCATATACTATTACTACACACTCGGAACTCTCATTGACTTATACTTTGAAGACGGCCACTGTAGTCAGACTTATCACCTTCCTTAGTGAAAATAAGTTAAAGTTAATTTTGAGGGGGTATGTTATGCACCTCACCTTATCCATTGGATGCTATCTATCATGTCTTTCAGATGTCCAGATATAGAGGATCGCACTCTCTCCCTTCCCCGAATCATGTGTCTCCACGGGGGAGGAACAAATGCTAGAATATTTCGAATGCAATGCCGAGGACTCATTGCTCAGCTTAAATCAGAGTTCCGCCTTGTGTTTGCAGAAGCACCATTTGCCTCCCATGCCGGCCCAGATGTGCTGACCGTGTATAGTCAATGGGGACCCTTCAAACGCTGGCTCCGATGGTGACCCAAACATCCCGAAATCAGCCATGAAGATGTTGTGAGAGACATTGACAATTGCCTGGAAAATGCGAAGTCTCAGGACGATGGGCTTGGAGCAACGGGGGAATGGGTGGCCCTACTCGGTTTTAGTCAAGGCGCCAAGCTGTGTGCGAGCCTACTCTATCGACAACAAGCTCGAGCTGAAACATATGGTAAGCACGTAGCCAGCCCAAACTATCAATTCGACATCCTATTGGCTGGGCGTGCGCCATTGATCTATCTAGATCTAGCCCCGGCTCTGCATCATGTCTTGCCGGATGCGTCCCAAATCACAGATATCGAGTGGCACCTTAAGCAGACGCTGCGCAACCAAGGTCATGTTCTGCGAGTACCAACAATACATGTACATGGAATGCGTGATCAGGGTTTAGAACTTCATCGGCAGCTCTTCGAAGAATATTGCGCGCAGGACAGAAGAAGAATCGTTGAGTGGGATGGCGAGCATCGTGTGCCGTTAAAGTTTAATGATGTACTGCTCGTTGTTCATGCTATTCGCGAGCTTGCTGAGGAGACAGGTGTTTTCAATTAAGTTTGATTCTATCGCTTTATATAGCATATTCTTCAGCACATTGGTTGTAATAGATTAAATATGCTCACATTCTAAAACGCTCCAGATATTATCATGTACTTCATTCATACTCCTTCAATTATATAAGACGGAGGAAATCTGAATCGTTACGACACCCTAAAGCCTTTATCCTCTGAGTTTGTAGAACGGCCAGACTATCCGTATCAATCGACATTCACTCCACAGAAAAAAATGCGGTTTCTCTCAGAATAAATTTTGTTCCATTCCTTCGCCCAATTTGCTGCACTGATGAAACTTCGAGAGTCAAAAATGCCAAGCTATACACTATTTCTCCTTTTAAAATATGGCGAATCAAGCTAAATAAACTTCCCAAAGCGGGAAAAAAAGTTTTTAGTCACGGACAAGCTAAAATATGACGTATTACAAATATTCTTTTAAAATTTCTATGGAAGGTACAATATTTGTGAGAAGGATTTAAGTATCATAGAGGGAATCGAAAAAAGAAAGTGGTCTCAACTACATAGCCAGAATAATTGGGCTCCATTCCCAGTCCTAGCTCGAGTACGGGCTATCTAGAATCTTCTCTAACTTATATTTCTAATCAAATGTAAAAAAAGAAGATGATATAACAGTCAACTGTACCTCGTGGCTCCCACTCATCCAAGCCACGGGTACTATTCCTCAGTGAGTCTAGAGCTCTGTAGCAACTGTATATAACTCTGATCCGGATCGTTGACACTTTTCAACTGCCCGAAGATTTCTAGTAGCTTTTGAAGGCGTATGTTGTAAGACTCATGAGATGATCTTTTCTTTTGCAGAAATTCCGCATACAGTATAAGTGGAATGGGAAGAAAAGGATACAACTGCAAATGAGTTAGAGCGTCTTCAAAGAGCGATCATAAAGACATCAATTAGGGTATAGTCTTGCCTTGAACATATGAAACTCTGTGAGCGCTTTTGCAAGACGGACAATCTCCTCTGCTGCTAGTGCTGCTCGCTGTTGGTATTTGTCAGCCGCAATCTTTTCTTCCTCGCTTGCCCCCACAACCGATTCTATCGCTATGAAAAGACAAATGACGGTCGCTTGGGCCATGATATGTGTAAACAAAAGCATTGGGTCACTTGAATCTGAAGAAGAGGCATAATACTGCGACAAATTTGAAGTCTGTTGATGAGTATGTCGTCTAGCCATCTGTGATTCTCTAACCAGTTTGGGGCTGTTTCTCCATAGAGACAGCACATATTGTATTGATGTGAGTTGAACAAGCTTCGACCTTGGATGGTGGCCAAGATAACGCACTCATTCAAGGTTGACAGTGTTCGGGGGCTATTTTCTGTTATCGCTTCCGACAGGAAGGCGTCTAACATACGCCGGCTGTTTTGAAATCCAATATCGGGAGCTGGAAGACGCGTATATACCTAAAGTAGGTTAGTGAGCCTCAGCTGCAGGCCAACACAGAAAGATTGGCCTACCACATTTTCGGTCAGAGTGATTGGCGAATTATTGCGCATACTGAACAGATGGTCCATGCAGTACGCCATCCAGAAAACTCTTCTCTTCTCTTCATTCTCAGAAAATTCCGCATCTGTCACTTCAGGAAGGACATCTTTGTTTGGGCTATCAATTTTATGAAGTCCCATCAATTGTACCATGCGGAACGCTCGACCGGCACTCATCCATGCTTGCTTGTGATGGGCCCGTATCGACTCGTAAGTTGCGACCAAGATCCAGGCCTGAGTCTGTTTCGTGTCAACAGGATTCCGCCCATCACTACCTATACTTAGAGTTTCTAGAAGCTGCTTGGTCTCTCGATATAACGACCCATGAAGGTGTTGAAACTGAGCTGAGAAGAGACTAGCCAGAGTCCACATGGCAGATTGTAAACATCTGGATGGACTGTCCTTGACAGGGTTTCTGGACCAAGATAGGTACCGACGCTGATGAAGGATCAGGATCGATGCATGTACTCGATCAAAGTACAGTTGATCACTGGTCAAGCGGTGAGCTTTCATTATAGGGGCACTTTTCATTTAGCTGGCCATAACCTACAGTTCTGCGTGAACGAATTCAGAAATGCTGGTATTGGTCTGATTAACGGATGATCCAGGTAATGAGCTTCTATTTGATAATGGTGTTGGCGAGAAGAAATCTGGCCCTGAAGTTGATTCAGTTGCTGGAAACGGGGGGCCCTGGAAATCAATAACACCAATGGTCCCGCTATCTGTGGGGTCTGTTAGATCCGCGAAGCTAGTGAATTCATTAGCTAAGGTTAAACGCTCAATGCTAGGCACCGCTTGCTCTTGCCATTGCATTTGTAGTTGCTCGTGCCCTTGGTCTTCTTCGTCTTGATCTTGCTCGACATCTTGCTCAACATCTTGCTCCTGCTCCTCTTGTGGTAGCAAAATCGATAAAATATCTTCTAGCACAGCTTAGAGTTATCTCGGTCAGTATACATATATATATGTGTGCAGATACTGGCCATCCATAATGAAAGAATTCACCGGAATGGTTCCATACCAACTCGATCTTTTAGACCCTTCAAGTAGCCTTTTTTGGGTCCTCGGTGTGCTATGCCTTTATCATTTTCACACCGCACCCCCGACTCACAACAGACACTACACTGTGGTCGTTGACGATCGCACCGCAGCTTTCGTCGTCGGCATTCCTCACATGCTGCTCCGAGCATCTGGCGGGCTCGTGCTACGGGCGGCGATA
>Ga0247734_1000417_pt1 | contig 37863 bp, 27 predicted proteins | sample UWRJL103311B2_FD_180933 | JGI IMG/M metagenome (GOLD analysis project Ga0247734, IMG submission 180933) | Plant litter microbial communities from Arlington Agricultural Research Station in Wisconsin, United States - UWRJ-L103-311B-2 | ecosystem: Environmental > Terrestrial > Plant litter >...
GGGATGTTGTGAAGAAGGGCAAATAAAACAAATGGCTTGGAACTACCTCCTTCAGTATTTCTAGGTGGTTTTCAGCGATCTTGTATATATATTCAGCCCCCTGAGTAGAGCAAGAAGTCGTCTTCTTCAATTGGGCAGAACTTGTTCTATCGCAAGCAGTCCCCATCGATCCCAACTCTGCTGATTATACTCTCAATCCTCTCTTTTTTTTGTCACCCAAACAGTTTCTTGAAAATATCTTAGTCAAAGTGTTTGGGTTAGGGTATTCATGCTATGGTAATGCTACTTTCTCGTTTTTCTACCATGTGCCCCTTTATATATACGAACTTATCACATTGAGCACGCCCTGTAAATCCTTGGGATTGAGCTGGAAAAACGTAAGTGCTCTGCATTCTTGTATGTACGCCAAACACTATCCAAAGCTGATCGGGAGATATTTTTAAATTGAGACTGCAGCGTTTTACCTAATGACACAACACTCTCTCTGGTGATGATTCAAAGTCTCTTTCGGCCAGGCTTAAACCTTTTTCCAACATGACTTGGTCTCCCATCTCTCAGATTTCTCTTCGTCCTCAAACCACCTTTCTGCTTACTCGGAGGCGGTGGATAAGTAGAATTGACTGGCAAAACCTCAAATTGAATTGATGGAATGCCCTCTCTGTAGGTACTCTTAGTTGTTCCTTGACTCAGGTAATCAGGGCCAGGTGCGATAGTTCCTGTTGCGATATCTTTGCCGCTGATGGCGCGTTCGAAGTATTCGAGTGCTGCAAGCGGCTGGTAGAATGGTACCTAATTTAGAATGTTAGAAAGCAATAATCACCAGAGAAGATAGGGCATAGGTTTCATGGGAGGTCACGCACTTCATGGCCGGAGTCATAGATTCTGGTAAAGCTCTGGGATCATCGTAATTAGCACAGACTTGCGGCCGAATTTCAAAGGTAGCCTCACAAAGTTTCCAGCTTGCTTGACTTGTCCATGCACAATGTTATCAGATGTGGTGACATTTTCATAACCAGCACAATTCCAATTCTTGGGGTTGATTTCTTCGGCTACAGCCTCACTTCCAAGCCAGTTGCAACTAAAACAGGTGGTTAGTCTAGTTATCTGAATGTGATGTTGAATAGTCTCTACTTGTAATCCTGCTAAGTATTAGAATATTGGATAGCAACACGGGGGTGTGTTTCTTTGGCTTACTGCATCTCCTGCGAAAAGCGCGACATATACACCTTGTTCTAGAAGTTTCCTGATTGCAGCTATTTCGAGACCGTTAGCATTGGAATTCGAGAAAGAGGCTTTACGAGAGAGTTTGATAAAGGGTTTGGAAACTTAAGACACGACTGAGAGGAGATGCAGAAAATACATACCTATAGTACCATATTCTCGTCCATCATCCCCCGTACCACTAAATGCGTTGGAAACAGCATTGTTGCTCTCAGAGAAATTCTGGTATGCTCCGATCGCAGTTTGGACTTCCGGCGTATTCAAGTAGTCCACATAGAACAAAGTTGGGAACGGGTCAGGATACAATTCCCTCATATCATACTCGTCACGATTCAAGTAAATGTCAAAGATGTTCTCGACCATACTGGCGCAGAATTTGTCCTAGTTGCCAATTAGTTGAGGGTTATGGGACTTGATAGTAAGCAATTACCGCTGACTGGCAAATCTCGTCACTTCCTCGGGAGTTGCAGTCTTTGATCTGGTCCATGCAGTTTCCAGGTCCATATAAATTATTGTAAAGTAGTGACTTGATACTAGCATTGTATGGATCATAGTCATATGTGTTCCCTGGAAAAACAGTGAAGTTGTAGTAGGCTTGATACTGAAGTATAGGATCATACCAGCCATTTCTATTGCCATTAGCTTGATGTACATTGGACGGGGGCAAAACTCACCCAATCAACACGGTTTCAAGCGAGATTTGATGAGCGCCAGGTATGTTCTTTGAGTTCTGAGTCTCGAAATACTCGCTGAAGATCGGTCCATAATGCCCACCATAGCTTTCAGTTGACAATGCAAATCCATTTCGAGAGTACTGTGGAAATGCACCCATGAAGCCCTGGTGCAGGCGTCAATTGTAGTCTTGAGTAAAGGGGGATATTTTAATTACCTGAAGCGTCTTCCAAAATCTTGGAGCGGCTGCGGACGTCGAATTAGCCGTCAGTGTTTCGTTTGGATAGCCTAGAAATATTAGCTTTAGTTCCGCGCCATTTGTCCAGAAGAATGGGTATGATCTCAGCAATTCCAATAAAACGCTTACTGTAAGTGCCACATGTTCCAAAATTCTGAGCATAATCGGGACATGCGGCATCAGGCAGAGTAACAATCGAGCCAGACGATGGATCCACATAACCGTTGACGGGGATTGAGTATGAAAATCCAACCTAAGTAATCAGCAAGCTATTCATCTTTAGGTTCCTATATAAAGGTCTCACTTGGGTAGGGCTATCGATATAAAGCATATTGCTAACATTACTCCATGAGTACGGATTGTCCAACACGTTGCCATCGATATCAATTATACAAGGTCCGTTCTCTTGAAAGAGGCCGATCATAGAACTCGAGCCTGGCCCACCATTGACTGTATTTAACTGGTATTAGCACACCCATATCATCAAAATGAATTTTATGAGGGAAATTCTCACTCCACACGGTCAAGGGTGCATCTTCAGGCGGTGTGTTCCGCGACTCGAAGAACCAAAAGAAATAGTGCTCGTTCTCGGCAACATCCACATAACCCGAGTAGCTCTTGACATCTGGATCCAATTCACAAATTCCGGTGGGAACCTCTTTGTAACGGACTGGAATATCGAGATAACCGGTCGCGTTGAGTAAGTTTGTGGGTGCTGGCACGAATTGAGCTGTGGCCAAAGCTGCCCACATGAGAATGAAGCAAAACATATTCTCAGAATGCACTTAGGGGAACAACAGCGGTTGGTAGGGAAGAAGAAATAAAGGGAATGAAAGACTACTTAGTATTTTACTCAGTACCCACCCGAGCCTGCTCTAATAAGATAGGATCGATCAGCATGCAGCCAGTCTGCTGTGTTCCCACAAGTACGATGACCGTATCCCAGGCCTCGCCTGCGTCCCTGGACAAGAATCATCCCCATACAAATGCCTGCACCAAGCAACGGTGAGCTGCCCAGGCAATAGCAAAAGCTTATTAATGCTTGTCTCTACACGTTCCCTTGGCTTGAATATTAGCTCAAATAGGAATGTCACAATCTTAGTGACGCGCGGTATAAGATCGCCTCGGGATAGCCGGTTAATTTAGTCAAACCCTTGTTGTTATTTCCGAACTTCATTCTCAAATGACTGGGCGGATTATCATCCGGTACTGTACCTACTTATAGAGGTCGCTTCATCTAGATAATTAATAAATTTGATAGGAATTAAACAGGAATTATCTTGACAACTCTGTATAGAGATAAGACCTAAGCTACTATAGCTGAAACTACTTTTTGTTGGTATCACGTGCACACAAATGATCCTAATAAGTTCGGTCCAATAGATTAACCAATAGAATGTCCAAAAACAATTTTTGGAGTAGCATTGTGTCTTCGAAGCAAAACAATTATATAATAACAATTTATATGTATAAAGACCAAACGGTTAATGAAATAAAACTTCATATGGCGAAATAAGGACGCAAATCGCTAGCGTTCAAATAGACGCGAGAATTGGCATCACAATCACAAAGATTACTAAAATACATCACTGAGATCTTCAGCAGGAGCAAGAGATTTCAATTCCCTTAGTTTGAACAGCAATGGGGAAATTACGACATACTAATCTCTCCCGTACTTTTGTAGCAACTAATGTGCTATGAACGCAAAAGGAAACCCAATCGATCTTGACTAATTCTAGCAATTCTCAGTTCGGGAACCTTTATTGAATACCAAATCATGTTTAATAAGACGGATTGAGTATCAATAGATACTATTTTGATTGACGAGTATATTTTCCGAAATATCTATGGTGCATTTTGATCCAGTCCTCACCCCACTTCCAGGCCCTTTTCCTTCCCTTTCCTATCTGTATTATTGTATATAGAATGGGTCAAGGGCTCTAATAGTTGTCATCGGTCTCTTACTAAGCCCAGCAGATGATTATTCAACATGCTCCTGCCCAAAGTCTTTCCAGCTACGTCAACGACAATCCACCTTGATGTGTTAGACGTATTGTACCCAGTTAGTATAACTTCTGGTTTCATTTAATTATCACGTCTTCAATGTTTCACCAAAGATCACGATATTGTTGTTTCCAAGTTTGGGAGAAGTCATAGGTTGCATTCAATTGTGCTGAATACAGAGACAGTTCATGAAGATCTCATCTGAAATTTTGTAATTCCAGCGGGACATACCACAAAATACTGCTGAGGCTATTGCCGACCTGTCACTATCTCAAATGTCTCGCGTTATTGCGTGTCTCCCTTAAGCAAGAAACTTTTGGTTACCACCAGTTCCACTTCCTGAATCATGATCGTTGAACTTGTTGCTTGTAGGCTTGCAGTCTTCTGGGGGGTTATCGGTCTCATATTTGACCTTCTGCTTAGCCTCATCCTCACCTTTGGACTTAGGCTTGTCTACCAAGGATTAGTATAAGGAAAGTCTCGCAAGGTGATTTAAACGTACCGGGAGCCACGAAAAAACTGCATTTGCTCAAACCAGAATCAAAGCTGCAATTGCAACATGCACCTTTGAATTCGTTCTGAACTGTTACGCACTCCATATAGTGCCCGTTGCCGTTAATACAGCGCAGACATGCCTCGTCGCCTGTATGCTCGGTGCCGCGGATCTGACCAGCTGCAGATGAGAGGTAGGATGGACGGTCGCCCTTTGGAGTTTGAAGTTTGAAGGTGTTGTTCGGGCGGAGATTCATTGCACGGAGCCTGATTTGCGATCAGTATTACAGTGTGTGGTGGGTGAGTTAGCACAAACACTGGGAGTTGCGAAATTCTACCAAGAGCAGAGTTCTCGGCTCCTCGCAACAATTTGATATACTCCGTCAAATCGGGATTCGTGGTTGGAATAACTCGGGGCGTAAATTCGGGGACTGGTCGAGCCAGTTGAGTGGATGCTTGGTCGGTTGTGGCAGGGTCATTCTGGCTTGCTGTGGTCGTGACATTACCTTTGGCGGGCTTTTCACCTGGAGTCTTTTTGGGTGGCATTTTGATGTTGGTTGATTTCCGTGTTGCGTTGCTGAGTTGATGAGTTGCTGAGCTGAGTTGCACCATGAACAGGTTAATATAACATAAGATGTGGGTCCAGAACTGTTTAGAATTCTGATTTTACGCGCGCGACCGCTCCGGTTGTGGAATAGAATCGAAGAGGGAAGAAGAATATTTGCAAGTGGAACAAAGCAGAGTTAGGCAGGCGGGAGCAAAAAGGAAGTCGTTGAACAATATTCAATTTGGCTGTTTTATTCAAATTGATTCTATTCCTTGGCGTTCTAGAATATGTTCTGTTGTCGGAACATTTGGTAAAGAGGCACGACTTTTATTCAGCTACACCGTAAAACCCCAAGATTTCACTTCATTCTCTTGAAGTTGATCAATGCTTAGAATCATATGCATTAAACTGTTTTCAAAGACTAGAACACCGGATCAGTTAGTTTACAGAAGCGTGCTATAAATCATAATTATTTGTGAGTGATTAACTGTTCAAAATATCAAATAGTCTCCAGGCAGCAAGGCACACGTTTGCCATTCCTGAACGAGCTGTGTGGGTAGGGTATTAGGAAACAAAACAAAGATATCATCTTGAGCACATAATCTAAAATTTGCTGTATTCCATTATTTCCTTAGTGTTTCACGCTAGGACTGTGCTCACTAGCTTCAAGATACGCAGATGTTATGATGCTTTATTCATTTTGCGACATATTCCCTCTTCAGGCAACATAAGCGAGCCCCTTTGCCTCGGTGGCGCTCTCATGTTTACCACGTTTACCGCGTACGCCACTTTGTATGCAAGCGATTATGCACTCTAATTAAAAAGATTTGTGAGGGCATAGTTGCTTTCAACCCTGAATGTTTTGCAATTAGATCCTCAAACAATCTTCAATTTCTTCTTAAATAAAACACACCACTCGGTATATTTCGGGGATGATAATTTATTCTTAAATATTCTTAGTAAACATCCAAAAGTTAGCCAGCTATTTTTGTGAGCCCATAGTAGTGAATATCTTGAATATTATATAGGAGGATATTTGACGTAGGTTGAGGAGCAAGTAGTTAAGTCTACAACGCCGATCAGCTTTCCTAACATCTCTAGATTGTCATCGCGACAAATCCCCTGTTCATGCCTCGAAAATCATCACCTATTTCCCTCAGGCTCTACTAGACGTAATATACCGAAGTCTCCAATGTCAATCAATCGTTTCTTAACGTCTTAATCTTAATGGTTATCTATCAAGTCCTATTGATTTGCGTCCAATACAAAACGTGATGTGTTTTTCGGCATATTATTTTCAGTCTGTGAGGTCATCCTCCATCTGCTTTATCTTTATCAGGGGAAGGGGTGTGGATAAGAAGTGGCAAAACAGGATTGCTTGCTTGTAAGCAGTACATTAGCCATATCGCCTTTCGCGGCAACAATCTTTCAAGCAACCGCACCCCGAATATCGTTATTTGATTCTACGTAGAGCGGTGTGGCACTATGGAACACTCACTTATGAGAATGTTATAATTTTCAGTGAAACTCAACCTAGATAATTCCTGACGAGGAAATCTCCCTAAAAATTAACGAGCATCATTTAAATATCATTCTAAGAGACCTGTTGGAATTGAGGCAGCAAGAAGAGAAAACTCAAACTCGACAGGCTCAAAAATGTCTTATTCAAGTAGGAAAGCTCGTTTATATTATACACTCAAATAGTGACACAGGGTATGAAATTGGCCTTCCTCAAAATGCATGTAATCATCAAAAGTATAAAAGACAGAGCGGGAAACGTGGTGTGCAAGTGGAATGGACGCCTTGATACATGAAATAAAGGAGATACAACCTTGGTTCAGGCAGAGGTTCATATACAAGAAATAGTCTCTCGAGGTCGTCGTCGTGAACGATGAGCGACTGCACTGGATATGCGATAATTTCTAACATACTCCCTGACTTTTAAGAGATGTATACATAGTAACTAGTGAACATTCGCATTTCTCGTCGCTGGAGCAGGATTGAGAGTTGCACTAGCTAGGTAGCTTCTGATGGATGAATGTACAGTATATTGGCTTGAGTGATATATTTAGACGTTAGAACCTGGATTTTACATTGACTTATATCTATACAAAATATATCAAATGCAATGAATTGCAATTTACACTTCTGAAAAATCTAGTAATAATTTGTAGCCTCCCACCCAACAAATGAGCTGTCCGTATCATATGGCCTACTTTTTCAGTAGGTGACATGGACCTTACACGGAACTATAGGATGGCAGATATAATAAAAGTCTTGCTGACTTTCACTTGGTTGAGATGGGTGAGATCTAGAAAGTATAACCAAAACCCCCTTATACTCAATAGACATAGAAACATCGGAATAACTATTATCCGAGCCAAGCCGTTATTTTGGTTGAGCCTCAGGAGACCTTGATCCTTGCAATTCTCAAACACTCACAGAACTCCACCTTTTCCAGAAATACTCCAGGGGAAAATCGATAATAAGATCCGACCGCATTGTTGGAATGTTGCCACAATTCTCCTCTGCATCTACACCACTCCCCACGACCTGTCATTGTCCATCACTTGCTATTGCAACCTTCTCTTGTATTAATTACCCCACGCGACGCGCCAACTTTTAATGTTCAGGCCTGCAGCCTTCAGTACTCGTGCACGGTGACTGGTATGCCGACGGCAAGGCAAAAGGCTGAATCGCAAGGTCGGAAAGCAAAGGTAATTGCCCCAAACCTGGTGCTCTCAGCTCTTAAACAGTGCAACGCGAGGCCTAGTTAATTGATACTAACTTTTTGTGCTACAGCTTGCCAACTCGTACCATGAGCTATTGGAGTAGGTCCCCGACTTTCCCGGATGACCTCACGTACTGACTATAGTTTCTTCACAGAGAGTTCTCGTCTAAAGACCTTCGGACAGTCGGAAACTATTCACTAGGACGTTTGATCGGAAAAGGTTCTTTCGGAAAAGTGTATCTTGCGACTCACAAATTGACAAATGGCTCTAAGGTATAGCGACTTAGTTGGAGAAAAGAACTTGGACAATGGAGTGTTGATACAACATACAGGTGGTTCTTAAATCCGCGAAAAAGGAAGATTCGAATCTAGCTCGAGAAATACACCATCACCGACAATTCCTCCATCCGCACATTGCCCGATTATACGAAGTCATAGTTACGGAAAACTTGGTGTGGCTTGTGTTAGAATACTGTCCAGGTACGTAGAAGTCATGGTTGGCCCGCGGATATTTGCTGACTGCTGCGTTTCTAGGTGACGAATTGTATAATTATCTCCTCAAGCATGGCCCATTGCCTGTGGAAAAGGTACAAAAGATCTTCACTCAACTAGTTGGGGCTGTAACATACGTCCATAATTCCTCATGCGTTCATCGAGATTTGAAACTTGAAAACATACTCCTTGACAAGAATGAAAATGTCAAACTTTGCGACTTTGGATTTACAAGGGAATATGAAGGCAAGGCGAGCTATTTGCAAACATTTTGTGGCACAGTTTGCTATAGTGCTCCAGAAATGCTTAAAGGGGAAAAGTACGCAGGTGAAAAAGTTGACGTGTGGAGTCTAGGTGTTATTCTATATGCGCTTCTTTGCGGAGAATTGCCGTTTGATGAAGATGACGATAACGAGACCAGGACAAAGATTCTGTCTACCGAGCCTAAATGGCCAGAACATCTGACTCCGGATTCGCGATCATTACTCTCAGTTTTGCTTTCTAAACGACCTCTGATCCGGCCGACTCTACCAGATATCTTGACACATCCGTTCCTGGCAGAACATGCACCACATCAACAAGCTATACTGAAGCTCGAGCAGCCGGCACCTTTTACAACCACCTTAGAGAAGGAAACTCTAGAACGCATGCGAAGCGCGGGAGTAGATATCGACCAGGTAATTGAGAATGTTCTGGCACGCCGCTGTGATGCTTTAGCAGGCTGGTGGAGTCTCTTGATAGAAAAGGAAGAGCGGAAACAAGTGCGTAGGGAACGTAAAAGGAAAGAAAGAGAAGCTGAGGCTCGGGCGCAGCGGAGATTGAGCGGTGCAAGTAGTCGCCTAGAGCGGATGGCTCCAATTCTACAAGGCGTGGATGAAGAAGGCCATGAAATTCCAAGGCTCGGTGAGCCGCCAAGAAGTAGAGGACGAGAGAAGAGGCGAAGCGCACATTACCCGGAACTTATTCTGACTGACCTCCCCGGCTTGCCTGAGCATACACAACTTGACTCTCCTGACATCAACTCACCTCCTCCACCCATCGAGAAGGATTCAGTTCGTTCTGCAAGCTCATCACGGCACCGTAGACCGATTCCACCTCCCAAGGAAGGGACCATTCGAGGTGCTAGGTCTAGAGGAAGCACGTTACAGCTTGTAACTACAAATCCAGATCTACTATCACCGCATGTCAATGGTTTGCCTCAGCACGTTTCCCGTCGCAAACATCAGCATCCTTTTATCAACCAGTTATCTCAGTGGAGACATTGGATCATAGATAGCGCCAAAAGGGCCAAGTCTCCTGGGAAAAGAATTAGTCGCTCGACACCAGATCTTACTAATAACTCCGGTGGATCACAGTCCAAAAATTCCAGCCCAAGACCGGCAACTTCCAAAACACCTACTCAATCGAAACCGGCAATACATCTTGGTCCTCAGGGCATTACGCCAGCTGCGCGTATGTACACTACGCCTAATAATAAACGGCATTCAATATCTCCTTCTCCGCTCACACCACGATCTACTTTCCGGCGTCCAAGCGGGGGTTTGAGAGGACGAAAGTCTACATCGTCTTCGGTTTCTTCAATTCGTAGCATCCATCATCACCATCACACGCATTCCAAAGCTTCTTCTACGTCATCCAACGGTTCTGGTTCTATGAGCAAGGCTTCGCTACCTACTCGAAGTCCACATCATTCTGTTAAAGTCTTACCTGCAACCCCAACAACAAGTGCATTTCCCAGCAACATCCGAGTCGTGCGCCAAGCTCCCATATCTTCTTTCAACGAAGGTCCTTGGGGAAATAGTCAGGCGTTCGGAAGTGCAACTAATGGTGGTCTGGTTTTCGCTAAGCGGAAAAAGAATCTGTTTAAAGGTCCTATGCTAAATACATCTTCCCCAAGCCCAGCGGGAGCACCCAGTGGCTCTAATGCACGAACGGGGAGCCACAGTCGTAGTACCAGTGTAGCCGGTAGGAGGAGTACTGAAGTTAAAGTGATCGAGGAAGAAGATGAAGATGAAATTGAAGAGGTAGAAGCTTTCAGTCCTATAATGGGGAATGAGACCGAGGAAACAATATACCCACCCGGAGAAACACCCAGGTAGCGGGAGTTTTTGGTTCATTGTACATTTTCATAGGCGTTGTGTGAATAGATGGGGAAAGGTAATGGGTTGGCGATTCTTCTTCTTTGAGATGGCTTTTTAGCGATGATATTCGAATCTTCTTCTTCAGCGATTCCTTTCAATACCCGCATTTATGGGACACTTCTTTTGGTGGGCTGTGGAAGCTCTAGCAGATAGGGATTTTGACTTCACGAATATGAAATTGATGCTGTACTTTTAATATATATCTACATCTTGGCCAATCACATAGATTCACTACCACTCTCCCTACAAAAAGCAATGATGTGTGTAACATGTACTGTACCGGCGAAATGGCTAGTAGCTTATCAAAGCAAACTTCCTCCGGCCTCCGGCTGTAGAATTGGATGCCCATAGTAATAGAGATTATAACGTTCCCTGGACAGTGAACTATGTACCAAAGGCATAACGTGACCCGCGGCTAGGCTTTCCCTCTGTTTGAGGCTGTTAAAACCACGGAAGACAGACCTTTGAAGCAACAATGCAACCTTTCTAAGGCAGGCACTAAGCCAGCAGGGTTTAAATTTACGAAGACCACGCTAAATACTCTGACTATATACAAGCTCCAATACGAATAAAGCGTCCGTGGACACAACTAGCATGTCCACGATCCTCATTCTAGATTTCGATGGTACAATCACAACCCAAGACACAATTTCCGTGGTAAGCTTCCCCTTACATATAAATCCTAAAATGAAATGTCAAGTTAGACCTCTCGTGATCTCAGATCATTCAAAACATCCTGGACCGCAGCCTGACAATTCATCCAGCTTGCCACCTCAGCACTCACCTTCGGTGGCAAGCCCATCTCCGAATGGGATAGCCTGGTAACCGCCTACACCACCGACTACAACACCTATATATCCCAATCCAAGAACACCGCAGAACGTTCCACTCTCGAAGATGAGATAGGCTATCTTCGTGGTCTCCGCCTAGTCGAGACGGCGAGTTTCTCACGTGTAAGCAGCAGTAAAATCTTCGCCGGAATAACATCTGAAGAATGGCGCACCCTTGCAGCTCAAGCTGCAAATGACGGGGAAGTGGTTCTGAGAGATGGGTTTGAGAGGTTGAAGTCTGAGGAGATAAGGTGGGGGGTTTTGAGTGTGAATTTCTCGAGCGAGTGGATCAGAGGCATCGCGGGCGTTGGGGAGGAAGTTCAGGTAATTGCGAACTCGGTTGATGAGGAAGGTATTATTAGGGGCCCAAACGTGATCCAAGAAGAGGTGATGGCAACATGTGATGGGAAGCTAAAGGGATTGAGGGAGCTTGTGAAGAGCTTAGGAGGGAACGGAATGGAGAAGGTGATTTATGTGGGGGATTCTGGGACAGACTTGGAGTGTTTAGTTGAGGATGGGATAGTGGGTGTTGTGATGAGTACGGATGGGGAAAGTAGTTTGATGAAGACTTTGGCGAGAATTGGAGTTGATGTCAGGTATGTGAAGGATTATGATATTGGTTTCGCGGGGTTGTATTGGGTGAGAGATTTTGTTGAGCTTTTGAATAGTCCGCTGTTCAAATAAAGAAGGGGAGGTAATGAGAATATCAGATGATGATTTAGTATAATTGGACTTCGATTATACCTGTGCCAAGAAAGGATTCATAAAGACATGATATCATCTACAACACTAATATGCCTTAAGATTGGCTTTCTAATTAAGAGCGTGCTCTATTAATGTTTTATAGCCTTTTACGGCTGTTTCTAGATCAGACACCTTGAGGTGTTCGTGATCTGAGTGAGCCATCAAAATAGAACCAGCTCCATAAAGATATCTTTTGTGGTCTCCCTGAAGATTTGGAATGTCTGTTCCATAGTTGACTACTATAGTATCGAAACCTGAACTTTTGGTCAGCTTTTGCATACTTGTCGAGAAGGGGTGAAAGATAGCAACGTACCTTTAACATCACTATCGATATAAACCGGCCCATACCCGTAGCGTACTTCTACATCGAATTCTTCGCCTGTCCTTTTTATAGCATCCATGCATATCTTTTCCACAGCAGCTGGACTCCCATCCGCAATCCTTATAGCTATATTGGCCTGTGCATTTTCCGGGATAACGTTAGCAGCAACACCTCCCTCAATTTTCCCGATGTTCATCGTAGTATTGCCATACTTCTCACTCCACGGCAGCTTAGCATCTAACAACTCCGCCAGAGCTTTCACCAACATGACATTGGCACTCTTGCCCAACTCGGGATATCCCGAATGTCCGGCCTTGCCCTTGGCCTTAATTTCAAAGCCCATTATGCCCTTATGCCCACTTGCAAGCTTGAGCTCCGTTGGTTCCCCAAATATCACCGTCTCCCATGACAAACCCAACTCATTGACTTTCTTCATCCCATCACCAGTGACCTCTTCACCCACCACATACAACAGTGCAATGTCGCCCTCCCCAATCCTCCCTGCTTCGAGTAATTCCTGTACAGCTTTGATTTGCGTAGCAACGCTGCCCTTCGCATCCACGCTCCCTCGTCCCCAAATCTCATCGCCCTTCCTCTGATATGGCCAAAATGGCGGTACGGTATCTACATGGCTTGAAATCAAAGCTCTTGTTTTCCTCTCCTTGCCCACATATGCAAATATGTTATGGCGTGCTTCTTGCTCGTCTGTTTTTGGCGTGACCTCTTGGATCTCAACGGTGAAGTTTTGCGATTTGAGGTAGGAGACAAGGTATTTGGTGACACCGGCCTCGTTGCCAGTTATGGATTCAATTTCAATTAGAGCTTTGTGGAGCTCTAGGAGAGAAGAGGTGGAGCTGTCGAGGATAGGGTGTTGAGAAGAGATTGGGACTATAGCATATGCCCAATTGGCGAGAAACAGCCAGGAAGGAAGCGTAGAGAGCTTCATTTGGGACAGATGATGTTGAGGAGAGGTTCTGCCGCCAACTTTTAAGCTGCAACCTGCAGCTGTGAGGCTGGGCTGGTGGAGCAAGAAAATCAAAGGTGGGGGATTCCAACGGTGGGGAAGTGGGATAACCTCACAGTAGCTCCCGTCCTTGGTATAAAACCATATCAACCTTCACTTTAGCTTAGTGAATACCTTCAACACAGAACCCCGTCTATTTATATTGCTTGTCGCGAAGGAGTCTTAAAAAAACACCAAACGCTGGAGTCCTGTCTAGCGTAATGGTAATGATAAAAGGTACGTCCAACAAAAAAAGTTCCCTTTCGTTAATTACAAATTACCATGATGACCTATGGCCAAATAAACACGCGTGTAGCTGATTGAAGTGTTCCTTCATGATTGCAAAATATATAGGGTAGCTCGTCGATAAATCGGCGGGTATAATAGTCTGAAGAAAGAAAAAAATCCAGTGATCATCATACGAAGTATCTTGAAGAATAAATACTGACATTTATAGTAATAACCCCAATTTCATCCAAAATTGCTCATCTTCTCCCTACCAAACCAATTTCTTTTTTGGTAATTCATTACATATATGAAAAATGGTTTGCATGTCTTAAGCACTAACTAGTGATACTATTTTACCTTCACACATTGTTAAAAACAAGCTACAATCATCAACATACAAACAAAAGTAGCTAAGCAGGCAAATATCCACCACGGGCACCTTTTTGCAGGCTCTCTTATGAAGTCTATACCGATCCAAAAAATTTACATTGCAATTCCATCACATTCGTTAATCTATAAGTTTACATATGGTGCCATTTACACTCTGCAGAGACTGATCTGGCAATGTTTCAGGTACTCTCTTTCTTTCTTTCTTTCTTTCTTTTAGGATACCTTTCGCATTTCCACCTCGAAGGTAAACGAGTATACATCAGATTTTATCACCTGCCTGTCTGAAGTAGGGACGCGTCAGATTCTTGACTTTCCTAACTACGCGGATAGATAGATAGTAAGCATGAAACGATGTCCACATCATGGTCGACGCATATGAACAGTCCTAGAATTCCTCTCCACGATGTGGGATTGCGTTTCTGCATTCAAACCCTAAATCCAATTTCTTTTTATCTCTATCATTTTCGAAGCAGAGGGGGGGTTTTGATTTCTCGTTCAAGGAGTATATTATGTAGTGATTATATATCACCGCAAGAGGATAGCATACTCACTTGATCTACTACCGAATGTCAGATAAGTACGCTCTCTTCCTCAGTAGTCGTTCCAATGCCAACGGCTAGAGTTATCTATACGAATGTTTTATGTACTTCTAATTTCCTAAGACTTTTAATATTAAAAAGCAAAATAATATTTTGTATATTCCATCCCTCACACACGCTTGCAAGAAGCCCCGCATGCCATAACTTTCGCCGTAATAATTTATATCAACATAATCCTTAACAATCTCGTTTCAGAACACTTATACAAGGGGCAGAAGAAAAAGCTTCCCCCTTCATATTTTCACTCAGCCCAATCAATCAATCAAGTTATGTTCCAAGATGACCCTCCTCCCCCTTCTCACAAAAAAGAATCCTTAAATCCTTTGGAGACAGAGTTCGAAATGGCATATCCTATATGATCTGCATACCAGCACAAATCTCAGCCACTCTCCCCTATATTTATGTGTGTGTAATGTAAAAGAGTCGAGACATCGAGCCATCGAGCCATCGCATTCTAAGCCAAACGATCAATCAATCGGTCGGCGCTACCAGAAAAATCCCCCACGGAGGCATCTCCGTAAAGAAGCGTAGTTATAGTTCAGTCGCGATACGAAAAGTTGCATCATAGTTGATAGTTGGCCTAAAACCCTCCTCTCCCCCCTCCCTTTATTATCTTTTTTCTTTAAAAGAGGCAGGAAGGGGGAGGGGTAAGAACAGCGAGCAAACGTCAGCAAAACTCCTCCTTTTCCCTCCCCCCACCCCCTTCATAATCGAAACATTTTCTCAAATAAATATAATTTCTCGTTTTTTTCCTTCCCTTTCAGAAGCTTTCAAAAACACAGTAGTTAGGTCATCAAGAGGCGCCCCTCCTCCCAACCCCTCGTAACTGAAGGAGAGGAGGAGGGGGGCTCCCTTATCATTGGAATCCGCTAATTTGTGTTGTTCATCATTGTGGATTTTAGAGGAGAAATGGTAGGAAAATGTAGAAGAAAAGGTAGGGGATGTTTGTTTACCTGAGATATACTCTGTGCCAAAGTGTTTTTTCTCGAGGGGCTGGTTGGTGTTGGAAGAGAAAGCGAATTTTGGGAAATAAATGGGGATGTGGTGATGATGCGTTCAGATGTAGGGGGGGAGAGAATGGGAATATGGTATGGGATGTAATATATTACTAACTCTTAGCCTATCATATCAGGCATCAACATATTTACTTATCTTACCCTTGCACTAGCTTATTGGAATTAGGTAACAATTTCATCTTTTAAAAAGCATGAATTTAAATGGTAACCTTATTATATCGAGAATCTAATCCATCTGCTATTAAAATTATATTAAAATGCCCGCTTTAAGCAGAAAAACCTCTTCAAAAGGTACCAAGGACAAGACATCACCGCTTAGGTCAACCCGCAAAGCTTGAGAATATCATGGCGGTGGAAGAAGCTCCGATTGCGCTTTCCGAAAATATCTGTCTAAAGTATTAGTGAAGGACACTTCGGGGCGCCGAGACATGACTTACACATGGGGACGCTGAGCAGGCATATCACGATCTGGACTGATGAAATAGCCATGAAAGTGGTGTAGATACCATTCTTGACGATCCAATCATAGGCACTGAATGTAAGGCCGAAACTAGATGCACATTAGTCGCCGAGTTTAGACATGTTGGGTAACTAGAGTCTTGCGGGCTTACCTAAAGAAGTTTTTGAATATGAGAATGCAGGTAAACGCTTCAATTGCGATATCACCTGGTTCAAGTTAGCCGATGCAAACACAAAAGAGAATCAGCAATCTTACGATGAGCATCTACAATGTACAGAGAAGCAGCCACCGCTCCAATCACCATGCCACCGACTTGCATTCCAAAGAATGCTACTGGAACAGCCCAATGATAGTCGATAAGTCGAGCGGAGGTAATGCCGAAACCAAACAGACCGGCGCAGCCGAAAATCAGCTGAGGAATAACGAGGACGATTCTGAACTCGGGCTCATATATTCCCCCGTTCTTCCGGGTCATGAACTTAGCACTCCAATCGGCAAGCCCTCCTGCAATGAGGAAGCCTATGACGGCTCCTAGGAATGCACCGGTGTATGCATATCCGGTTCTGACCTCATCCCAAAATAATGGTGGGCCAAGGAAGATAGCTCCTAAAACAACTCCAATGAATACTGTCCAACCAATCATGGTGCCTTGAATGAGACACGCCCAAAGAATCGCTGGGTGTCCAAAGAGGGGAAACGGTCTCAAGAGTAGCTTCCAGTAGCTCTCATTTGATTTTCTTCCATTAAAGATGCGAAGACTCTGCGACCAGGTATGTTTAGGAGTGTGAGCACTGGTAGGTTGATAGGACTCATGTAGAGGATCCCTCCCGGAGGCTTCCCGCCTGTGGCCATTACTATTGCCTTCTCGGTCAATAGATGTCGAGTTTGTCGCCGTGGCATCTCCTTGCATCTCGTAACTCTCTGGTTTCTTGGGAAGTACGACATCCTCCGAAGACGCAAGGTCGGTATTCAAGTGTGCTGACCTCACATATGCCGTCTCTGGGCATAAAAAGAACAGGAGCGGGAAGCAGACTGCACAGAAGATAGCGACGAAATAAAATGACCATGGCCACCCAATCGTATGCGTGATCTTCCCCACAAGAATTGGCGTGAAGAAAGCACCACCAAATACAGCAAGATTGGTCAATGCCATTCGCTTACCTCTCTCCTGTGGGCATGTGAGTATTTGTTATAGACTAGTAGGACTACCTGAAGGATACTGACATGGACAAAGTAAAGGTCTCCAATTGCGGCATTTACCAATGCTTCCTGGGATACATAGTTAGCACTGTTCGAGTAATATAAAGCGTTCCACCGCATATTTTGAATCCCATGGCATCAGGTCAGGACAAAGTACGTACAAATGGCGCAGTACCAACACCTTGGAATATCCTCGACCATAACAAACTCGTGTAGCGTTTACGAGACCCTCTAACAGGTGATTCTCCCGTGAGACCTCCCCATATGCTAGTTAAAATCAAGATGATCGTTCCCAGTAAGAACTGGTGCCTTTTTCCCCACACTCTTGCAGATGGCACAAGCAATATTCCTGCCACCCCTACGCCTAGCAGGAAGTAGCCCGTGAGCAAGGCTGTCTTTGTAAATTGGTTTCTGAAGTAGAATGATAGGGTTAGGGTGTTTGCCGCGAGGATGGGTCCCAGGCTCGTTGCGAATATCGAAGTGATAGAAAGGATGAGCGTGATCAAATCTCTCTTCCATAGCGGCCAGTTCTTGTAGCTGTGTTAGTAGTGTACCCTCCGCAAACTTTGGTATTGCATATATATATATCGAATACTTACTAAGGGGTCGTTGGGGTCGTCGCTAGGTTGAGGCACCAAGATAATGGGGAGCGGCCCCGAGGTGTCGCACTTCAAGCCGGTTGTTCTATCAGTGGCTATCTGCGGTCTCTCTGGATCGTCAAAGTATCGCGTCGTGCCTGGTTGCGCAAAGTGATTAGCTAAAGAATCTATCCCATGCGTTTGGCTTTCACGCATGCGTACCTGGAACGAATTCCATGACCCGATCTTCCAGCACCCATAGTCCCATTTTCTTTTGGTTACTGTCGGTGTGTGTGCAAGACTGAGCTGAGCTGGAACGCCTTGCCCCTCAATGCGGACGGGAGGTCAAGAGTGTTGACCGAGCAAACGGGTAGATGGGTTTGGGATTCTTGTTATGTCGCGTACAACCGCACGTACGTACTCCGCACCACATTAATTCCGAACAATCGAGCGTGAAGCGCGTGGAGTGAGTGGCCAAACGTGTAAAATTACCTAGGTACAGTACACGGAAGTTCCCATCTTGGCAAGGGTTTCTTGGGGAGCTTGGCTCGGGTATGGATGGTATGGAGTACTTACTTGTACAATACATGTATTTACAGTACAGCAAGGCAAGTATCCGTAACCCTTGTAGACTCCCAGAAGCTGTTGATCGATTGATCGATCAAACGTCAACCTGGGCACGGCTAAGAAAAAGTCTACGTACTGTGCATTACATACTGTACTACTTCCTACTTACTACTTCCTGTACTTACTACTTCCTGTACTGTACTGTACATATTTAGTGCAGTACATCACGAGACCATCTAGTACGTACAATCATTCAGGGCATATATCATACTACTGCGCGAAGCACCATCCTGAGGAGTACGCAAGCGTGCGATGGCTTGTTGGGGAATCTCCGGGACCAGACCGGGACATTCCCCGTGCATACAGCAGTACTACAGCACTACTTGCAATAATGAATAATGAGTAATGAGTAATGAGTAATGAGTAATGAGTAATGAATAATGATAATAATAAGAAATAATAATGATAAATAATAATGATGAGCAAGTTGTTATCCGTTTCGTCGTCGCTTAAAACAACCCCGGCCAACAAGCAGAAAGTTTAAATTCTGATACCGAACTCCGTACTGTTGTATAAGTCAAAGGAAAATGCCGCAAGCTAAAAGTATATAGTTGGTTAGTATAGATATGTACGTACAGGTACTGTATGTACCACCGTGGCTCGTGGTAGTGTAGTGTCCGAGTGTAGTGTAGACGTACACTCGGGAGACTCGGTTTTGGTATAACACATCGCATTGTTCCCGCCAGTCAGTGCTGCTCTCGCATGTACCTGTACCTACTAGTACTGTATAATAATAAGTAAAATTTGTACTGCACGCAACGGTACTAGCTCGTCTCGGCACTTATAGTAGGGCGGTTTCTCTTGACGGAGATCTTTTACCAAACCGTTGGTTGATCCTCCCCTCAGACCCCTCGCCCTCGCCTTCGCACCGGGAAAAGTCCAGTTTTCTCCGTACTGTTACTGCACTAATAAGTAAACTACTGTACTGTACTGTGTATGTGTCCAACCGTTCGGTATGTCCTCTCGGTACTGTACATCCACCCACCCAGGAACAGCACCAGCACCAGCACCGACACTGCCCCTTTTCCTCCGTGCGTTCCGGAGGTCTGGATTATTTTGACATTTGAAATATCGGGGATGCACGAGAGTCAGGTCAAAGTGTCACCCTGAGCCCGCGTACCAAGTTCAGAGCACCACACCAAGAAGGGATTAAGCTAGTGAGCTAGTGCAATTCCACATTCTTGCTGCTACGGTACGGCTAGCACATTGTACCTACCTTAGTACTAGTACCGGGACTGGGACTGGGACTAGGATGTCTGTATGTCTGTATGTTTGTAGGTCTGTAGATGTCTGTCGATGTCTGTCGATGTCTGTCGATGTCTGTCGATGTCTGTCGATGTCTGTACTGTAGATGTATATTGTATAGGTATATGTACACGACACTGGAGGTACGTACTTACTAGTTAGTATGCAATGCATAGGTAGGATGGGTGGGATATACAGACTGAGGCAATGAGTGAACGAATTCATGTTGTGGTGCTAGCCTTGGTTCTTCGCTTAATTTAAGCTTGACTTCCCGAAAGGTACCTAGGTACGTAAGGTATGCGTAAGTACTTGAGAGTACTGTACTGTATACAGTCTGTCTACTTTGTAAGTGCGTGCAATGTAGAAGAAGGTTAACTAATAATTGGTGGTTGGTGGTGGCATGGATTCCCATGCACATGGGACGACGGAATTAGGTTAGGTAGGTGCACCACCACCACGCAGGCCACCCAATGACGCCTCAGCTTCTGTTCAATCTTGGAATCTCAACCCGTACGTACTGTTACTGTAATGAGGGGAGCTTCGCGCCGATCCTTGCCTCCGTTGCCTCCACAACCATCATCACCCGAACCACTTCCTTCCCCCCTTTACTTGGAGAGTACATTATTGACAGTCTGGCTTTCTGGCTTCCCTTCTTGTTCTTCTTGCTATCTCATTCCCCCAACATACAATCCTCACCATGAAGTCAATTATCCTCACTGTTGCCCTCTCGGCGTTTGCTGGTCTCTGTGCTGCCCAGGGTCAAGCCAGTCTCCCACCTTGCGCGCAGGCGTGTGTCGTGAAATTCACGTTGGGCAGTAGCATTGGAGGGTGCCAGTCGCAAGATGTCAAATGTATGTGTTTGCGACGCGGCAAAGCGATGTCTATTGTTACCAGGGAGATCTTCCAGCCAGACTAACCTTCGTCTTAGGCATTTGCTCAGCTCCAACATTCTTGAGTGGCATTGCCTGTTGTCTGGCCGGAGCTTGTGGACCAGAAGACCAGCAGGAAGCCACGCGATTCGCAAAGGACTACTGCGAGCTCTCTGGAGTTGTAAGTACCTTAGAATCACGGCCATCTTACCTCGGAAATCAGAACTAACAGCAGCCGCTTGTCCAGACCAACCTACCTACTGCTGTTGTTTGCGCCTCCACGGCCACACAGCAAACGTCGTCTACTGCAACCGGTGGAAGCTCTAGCCCAGTTACTCCAGCTCCATCTGTCGCAGCGACTGTTACAAGTGCTCCTGCCAGCTCCTCGACACCTAATGCGGGGGCTCAAAACGCCGCTGGAGTCGGTGCTGGCTTCGGAATGCTCGCTCTTGCTGCGTTGCTATGATTCTGTTCTTCATGTTATATATAATGGCGCAAGCTGGCGTGATTCTGGGACGATGATTCACTTGGGTGGATATAATTCGGTGGAGCTGCAGCTACTTCCCTGTTATTGGGTCCAAACCAAACGTCCGGGTTTATGGTAACACGGCGATGCTACTTTATAATTGGAAATAAAACCTGTATCCTGCACGGCGCTTAGATATGATAATTGTACTGGTTTTAATCCATTTTTCTTCTTTTGACTCAAGTGAAACAGTTTTGTACTCACCATCAATTGGTGGAACCAATAACGATTGAGAATTTCCGAGCCATCTATGATTCCTTGTTCCAAATTGGCGATGCCTTGGTCCAGAGTTTCGGAGTCTTTTGGCCAGCAAGTATTGGGACGAGAGTGAGAGATGGACAACACACAAGAAAGTGGAACATCGTGGGTACGGAATTAATGCTGGCCATGAGCCCCTCCGTCCAGCAAAAAGGACATCTTGAAAACCCGTCTTGGAAAATCCCGAATGTCCGAAGCTCAGAAGAAAATGAAACCGGAAAAATGTGCACGTTCCTTTTCATTTTCGCCCACCACGACGCGGCAGTTTAGACGATCGGAACATGGGAGACCATGCGTTAGAGATCCGGGGATCTGAGGATTTTGCTTTGACTGCCTTTCTGTATTTAATTTTGGGGGGTTTTCTCTTTTTTTGGGTGAATATTGGAACAGTATGTTTTGTCATTATTATCAAGAGCTTTGGTAAGCATATATGCCGGCAAACTGTACGCCCTATCCGCGAAAGAGATCACCATGAGTGAACTTTGGTATCGTCCCTGGCCTGTCCTTGTCAGGAAGTAGATCTGGACATCCATTCTCGCCAGTACAACGTTGACGGGGGTTAGATTGGAATTTGGCTACCGGTCGTGTGCGGGAGCACAGCAGGTATGGTCTTTTTCCCCCGCTGTATGTCAGGATATGTATGACACTACTGTAGAGTGGTTTGTTTTATACTATAATAGCTTCCGCCGGCTTGAGGTAATTGCAACATGTATCAGAAGTAGACCTTTGTCCTTATACGGCGAAGGAAATGGCGCGACTTGGCTTGTTTGTGTCACTCGAACCGAGCAATACCGATCGGATATCCAATTATTCTGTTCCCAGTCCACAAAACCCAGAAAGGGAAAACACTGGCTAGCTTGGTTGGATTTAGTTCCTGTACTACTAAGTACTGTACTATGTCTGCTCCATACTTATGGATTCCCAACGGAAATCACCCTGCTCTGCTAGTCACAGCGACCCTGGCTAGCTGGCTAGTACCGGCACTCCTCTCTGGACGGCTTGGACGGCTTAGATGGCTCAAACCATTTTACTTCTTTCCTAGCGCTTTGATGCCATGTCTTGTGGGATGGGGGTGGACTGTCTGGTCCATACGCTGTATGTTCATTGTAGAGCCGATGTTATTATTAGAGTTGACGAAGCAGGTACAATACATGGTGCATACCTAGCTAGATCCGAGTCGATGGCATATCGACTCTACAGCAAACGAACGAATGAATATGTCTGGAACTGCCACGTTTCGCTTAAGCACCTTTCCTACGAATCTGTTTTGAAGAATTGTGATGTTCGAAGCTCTCTTTCTCTCTCAAGATGTATTGCGTAATATGTTCCATATGCAAGGGTTTTGACCAGAGTCACAAACCAACACCCACCCATCTAGAGATTGAGGCGGTGACCTCCGTCCAGCGCTTTTTCTTGACTGATGCTCTATTTCGCAATAGTCAATCTCATGCATTTGACACCCATGTGAATTCCAAATATCGAGCTCAACTCAGCGAGTGGATCCCTTCAGCCGTTATGCAGAAGCCCAACTTCCTGATTTAAATCCTGAGGCTTTACTGTTGCGACGTTTGCAACGTTTTGGAGCTTTCGCAAGTACGTCTCGAAAGCGGAAAAGTCGGGCGATTCGGTGGTCCATAATATGTTTTGTGCGGAGGAAGAACTTTGTCCAGACAGCACGGGTACGGATCGAGTGTAGCTCAACGTTCAACGGGATCATTGAAACGCAACCGTTTTGCCAAGACCCCGACTTCTAGTGCATTAATCCTAAGGGAAGTAGCCGAGAAGACAAGACAATTCAAGTTGACAGGTGCTTTTAGCTTGGTGTAGTGTAGATCTACGAGCGTTGCTAGGCTGTCTTCGTATAGAGTAGTGCAACTAGACACTTTCCAGCAGAGTCCTGTTTGGGGAGGTTAATAATAATAGTGGCCGAGTGAATATAAGACGGCAAATTAGGTTTTAGTTCTATGCCTGAATGTTCTCCGTGCCGAAACCAAAACCAAAACCACAACACTAGTAAAGTATATTTTGTTCTATCCTACCGACGTAAGATGCCTTTGCAGGATTTCCGCTATGTGCTGGCCTGTCAGGTTGCGGTAAATTAAATGATTCGGTTAACCCCCGCCCTTGATTTTTCGTCTTGTTCTCATTAGCACAGGAACATATATACATGGAGGAGCATATATGGGCAATTACACCTAAGATTATCGTTGGTCTACGGTCCAGGGAGGGCGGAAGTATAGGCGATGGCCGCAAAGGCTTCATTACATAACAGTAGCATTGTATTATTGTAGGTAGTCGTAGTTGCAATCCATGTATCTCAAACACCCTGATTTACAAATTCCCCTTACACTACTACTGTACTTACTGTACACTGTACAGTCCTACCGACATCTACCCATGTCCGACATGGGCGGCAAACACTCGTCACTCCACTCCCCACAGTTCCCTCCGCTGAAAGGGAGAGAGTTCGAACGGGACAGTGAGGTGAAGTATTTGGATTATTTGTGCATAAACAGCTATCTCCAAACATCCCAGGGCCAGTCCAGTCATGGTGGAGAGAGAGGGATGTTTATATCACACCTGCTCATCTGGTGTGCCCACTCCTCCTGACTGGTACACTTACCCCCAACCCAACCCAACCCCAACCACATCGAGATTTTATCCTATTGGACTCGCGTAACAATAGAGTTTCCGGTCTCTTGTTGCTACAGTACAGTACGCAACGTCGCTTGGACCTCACACGTACGTCCTTCACCACATCCCTTGTCGCAGGTCTCATCTGTTCTCGCATCCGCACAGCCCTTCAGATCTGGGAGACCCTGCCCTGCCCATGGCCTTCCTTGGCTTGCCTTGCCTTGGCTTGCACTGTACTGTACTGTACTGTACGGTAGTATATTCACACCTCTCTCAGTTTTGGCTGCACTTTTCCCTTACGTCCTGTCCTGGTCTTGTTCCTGTTCCTGTATCTGTATCCACCCTTCCCGTCTGCCACATTGCTTTCCCTCGGGCAGCTATCACGCGGCTGCGCGCGAAGGTATACGGCGGCGCCGTATTGCACTCGATGGATTGGACTCAACCTGAACTTCTTGGACTTGGACTTGGACTTGGACTTGGACGGAACGGGGAATTCGGGGTTCTCGGGGAGGGGATGATGATGCTGATGCTGATGCTGATGCTGACGATGAATGCATTGGACGGACGCCATGAAAAAAAAGAGCACACCTTGTAGGGTAAGGTACGGGATGTGCGTGGCCATGGCTCTCACACCTAGCGACACCCAGCGAAGCTATCCATCCATCCCCCTCCGCTCGCAGCTCTGTCTTGTTTATGAATTGTGACCAGGGTGTTTTGCTGGGTTTACATCGTTTGCTCTTTCCAACTCGACCTCGTCCCTTACAAGCACTTGGCGCTTGCACAAGGTTCTCCCTTACACAAGGGTACATCATTTATTTATTAGGGCTGCTGCACACCTCTTCAGTCATACGTTTCTTGCCTTTTTTTTCCAATAGCTTTACTTTTTATGATTCTTTTGCAGGGACCCATCATCCTAAAGTTGCTCAATTGTCTTTCTCTGCCTACCTCAAAATATAGATCGATACATACATATATATATATATATATATCCACGCCCATGGTTCCCTTCAGGTCCAGGAAGTCAAAGCCCATTCGCCTTCTCCCTCTCGTCCGGCCTTGAGCTACTCCTCCCCAAAAGACAACTGTAAGTCTGATCATCTTTTTACAATAATATATCTAGGATGGCTCCTCCTCTACACTGCTTCCTTTTTTGCTATTGTGTATACCTAACTAACAAAGTCTTTAGTTTCTTTCACAGCACATCCTCTTTCCAGAATGTGCGAGTACACTAAAAACTACTACATCTACACATCATGTGTGGACCCAGGAGCCCACTTCTTTGGCACCTCGGTGGATGGAAAGCGGGAACACCGTTGCTCTAAAGGCCCCCATGAACGATATATTGTCGTTCCTGGACACTGCCCACTTTGTGGATGACCTCACGCTTACTTTCGTGCTCAATGATGAGCGCTGACTCAACAGCTCAGTTGATCTACACATTCAGTATATGATGAGGACACGCCATGGAGAGCTCTCCTTTTATTGCCGGCGATTTAATGGATCTATTTTTGTGTTTTTCTTACGGCAAGGCGTAAATGGTGGGGAGTAATATTGGAGGATGAGCATACGCTCTTAATTACGGACATTCGTTATAACTTTTATAAGTTTACTTCCTGGTGGAAGCGAGCGGGATCTATGGGAGAAACATTTTTACGGTACGGAAAGGGAAACTCTTAGGACTGGCGCCGGAAGACGGTTGTTATTTTGGGTTTGGGGAAATCGATTATGTCAAGCTTGGGAACGACTTTACGAGGGCATGGAATTTGTTACCGGATTTTGGTTCTATAGGTGTTTGTACATAGCTAAGCATGATCCTCGCCTGAAACTACTTGATTTTGCATTCCGTTTACGTTCTGTTTGCACAAGTTGGTCAGATGGTCTTGGACACAGTTTATTATTCATTACTTGAAGTCTGGCATGAGCCTCTGGATGGTCACTTTGTCGGCCTCGTTGATTAAAACATAGATTGCTGACGGAGGGGTACAACCTATATTCAAACATTAAGCTTGTGGGTTTCGCTTACTCCATAACACCCCCCCACTGAATGAATGTATGTGCTCATCACAATGTATATACTCCGTCCTGTTATATACTATATAAACCCCGCAACTGATAACTCTTTTCGAAGCCCGCTGATCACACCATCCTGATAAGACATGAATTGGGTCTTCCCATCCCCTCATTTGGAGTGGAGGATAGAGAATCCATCTTAAATGAGCTGTCAGTCCCCTGAGCAATAATGAATGGTACCATAGTCCCAAGACACCGCACGTTTGTTAGCCCCCCCGCCTCGATATGCCTGGTTAGGTGTTGACTATTTTATTGTATCGCGGATGATCAGCAATGCGGTGGCAATGGATGCGCGGTACAGAAGATCTTCCCAAGCCAAAATTCCGCGCCATACTATGCCAGATATACCTTTCTGAGGAAGTCGATGCGGCGCCAAATGCCTGTTCATCTCTCATGTCTCGTTCCCGATCGAGCGTACTGCACACCCGGTGGGTGTTCCGCTGCCCTGACTGAAGTCCTTGCATGCAGATATGTGCGTGGCGGAAGCACAACCTGGTTACACATACACATGCAGACATGCATACACATACAGAACTGTACGGCATAACACTTTTCTGCTCCCCTGGGTTGGGCTAGGCCAGCTCACCATCCATCTGTGAAATCCGGTTCCAAGGCTTGATAGGTTCGCGGACTGGGGGCCCGAATTTTGCGTCACAGTTTTCTTTCTCTTCACGTTCCACACGACAACATGTTCAGTGACACGCCATACTATGCACTGGTTCTGGAGCTCACTGCACTCTAATCGGCTGTAGCTATATCATCGCCCTTGCCTTATAACGTGTAAGAAACCCCATTTTTCGGCTGCTATAACTTGCCGAGGGGGTGCGTGCTTCGGATCCAGCCGCCGAACAATGCTAAGTAAAGCGAACTATACATGTACAACATTTGTATAGCGCAGGGGGCATCTTATTTTGGTCAACCATCCCCAGATTGCCGTCACCGTGTCGCTCGTTATGGCATAGAATTTTGACGATCGGGTACGGATGGTTGGGGCTTGACTTTGAGCACGAGCTTCCCGCACGGATGTTTGATCTGAGGTTGGTGACCAATCTGGGCATCCGAACCAACCACTCATTCATCCATAATTTTCTTGTGGGAAACTTTCCCCGGTGCTGATGATTCGATTATACATATTGTTTTGTCACGTGTGATTTCGTAGCAAAACCTTTAGAGTACCCATTTTAAACGGGAAAAAGCTCAAAAAGACCCAAAGATGTTCATTCATGCAGCTTTGTTTTGGTAATCGCTCTGGTCGCCTTTCCATATGTCACAAGCTTTAAGATATCAGAAACTGTCCTGTTCAGGTGTATTCTTGTTAACTCTTGCAAATGGCTTGGCCTAAGTTCATCACCCGGCTGAGTTCTTGGTCAACCAGAAATTCCACGATCAAGACTTCTCAACAGCTGGCAAGACCGAGACTTCATTGTTAACCACTGGTAGAGTACTCGCAAGGATAAAACATGAGTTTCCTGGGTAACCTGCGCTGTCACTACTTGGAGGCAAATGTCCATTGGCATGTCTTGCCTAATTCAACGATTATATTACTGTAGCAGCATAGTAAGTGAGAATAGTCAGCCCGTTGATATCCGAACTAGAACACTTCTGGGAAAGTCACCAAGTGCATCAGCAATTTAGCAGCAACATCCACATTCCAATCCATCCACAAATCTCAACGAGTGTAACGCTTCAGATTGCCCATTATGTGGCCCTTGGTAACGAGCCAAGGCTAACGAGAAAAAATTTCCCATCTTCGCATATTATATAGAATGTGGCAATAACCAACACATACAAGTAGAGTATCAAAATGACAGATCACTCTTAGTAGCTACACTGTTGATCCATAAATCGTTTAGCGCCACTATCAACACTTCAGGCGACTGCCCGGCAGATATCTGGCCACGCGTTGAGCCCTGTATCTCGGAAGCAGGCGGCATGCAGGCAAGAGAATCAGACGTCTGGATGACGGCTTACTAGATTTCTTAACTGAAAAGACGACATGAGACTCCGTCTTAAGTAGCAGTGCAGAAGTATATAGGATACGACATGCGCCTATATCGGCTAGTGGCAAGTTCTTCGTTGGCCGGTACTACCGCTGAAGTGTATGCGAGTTTCTGTACCCGCTTACTTGAGCGTCACAAGCCATGCATTCACACACCTGGGTCTTGTGGACCATTTGGGTATCCTCGCCTGAAGGGCTGTAGGGTAATCAGAAATCATGCAGACAAATAGGAAAATACAGCATGCTTTTGACTTGCATCTAGAAGATTTGGTACCGAAACTGGTAAAAGAAAATAAGAACTTTCCGGCAAAATTTCAAGCATCAAACTATGCTAAGCATGCTCTGAGTTCTTTGCCTTCAGGATTTCGAATTGTTTCGTTTCTTCCTGCAGCAATGCAACATGGGTTTGCGAATCCTCTTCTGTACTGTAAGAGGGGCCCGAACGGCCAAATTAAGAAACAAACGCCCACTAGGAAAGGACCCGGCTCATTTCCAAATATTCATGGACCTCAAGGTGGTTGAAACCCAAATGCAACGAAAAGCCTAGCCTCCGGAGCATAGTGTAAGAGGTCGCGTTTGCTTCTCTTTCTGAAGGCTATTGATGGTATGCGTTCTCCCGTTGTCCCGTTGAGCCATTGCTCTTCCGAGCATAGTTTACACAGCGTGAGGTCAACCTTAGACAAGAGCATCAGATCATGACCTTAGAATATGTTAAAACAGGCCGGTATGTGGCCAGGGCCCCTGAAACGCGGATACGTCGAGAACACGTTTCTTAACATCTAGGCTCAGCCCTTCAGACACTCGGTGGTGTTGAAAACAGATATTCATAGCATACCACTGGACTAAAGCCACCGGCCGCCGGCACTCGTTGGTACCAATGAAGCTGTGCCTTAGACGCGGCTCTCGGTCAATATCCTCGGGGATGGAAGGCAATAAAATCCATGACAATCTGGGTTGATGGTTCCTGCACGCGCAGTTAGTATAGTTCATTTTTGATCTTATATCTTTCGTACTACGCTGTAGGTTGTTTTGTCTATATTTGACGCGTGAATATATCGCGTAAGGTGGTTGGGCTCTGTGGCATGGCACTTCGTTTTCTTTCTCGCTTGTGTGGTCCCCACAAAAATAAACCCTCCCTGAACAAACAAACAGGCTCGACAGGTTGGGTTTGTTTCCTGTGCTCTCCAATTAATGCTATTGATACATAGCAAAATACGGGTAGGGATCCTCAACCGGTCGAATTGAAGGACATTTGCTCTGAATTTTTTTAAACATATATCTTCCTAAAATGGTTCGAAACTAGACTCAGACAAGGGTAGTCATCGTCCTACTTAAGTGTGTCTGGACAATTTAAATTCCCATAAAGCTGTTTGCTTATTTCCCATAGGCGTCTTAAATCAAGTATAGATATAAATAACATTTACTTCACGTCTCTTCTACGCCGTCTGCTTGGAAAGAAGACTCACAATCAGTAACTTGTCTGCCACAATCTCAAAGTAAACGACTCTGTATCATCCTCAGTTGGGAACCTAGATGCTAAAGGGATGCAGTTATATTTAGTAAGATTTCAGGAGTATTTAGGGAATCAAACTCGGGATAGTCTTTGCCTTTCATTTGCTACCTACGACATCCTTTACAATATGGCTACTATACTATTATTTTCATATATGTGTCGTTCTACTCCCGTAAACATTATTCCTATCTAATTATATTCACCTAACATGTGATGGATTTTGTGACGCCTCTAAGTCTTAATTATAAGTAGAACCATCCCCGTCTTGAGGTTTTTTTTAGGGATATAGATCAACCCTGTTGAGTCTGTACGTGCTTTTGAGTAATTCTACCTGAAAAGAATGTACGAAATAGAGCGCCATATAGGCTATAGGCTACCACAGGGAAGACATATTAAATAGGGCGTGAATCGAAAGGAGGTGAAGCAAAAGCAACCCTGAAACCCTGAATTGTCACTTTTCATAAAGCCAACTCTATGTAATTTTCTACGAAAATACACCTTATATCTAGGTAAATAGAAATTACTCTGCATTGGTCTTCTTACTAAGCGGAAGCGATAATCAAGATTCTATGCACTATGATCGGAACTGCCATGAATTACATTAAAGTTGTTGATCTTAGACAATCCGCTAAGCTTACTGATGTATTTTGATGAATCTAATGTAGGTAGGTTTCTTGTTGCTTCTATCACTTACATTTTTTCAATTCGTACTAATGTAACCTCTGGGCTTATTATTATGTATTGAAATCTCTAAATGAGCTCTCATGCAGCAATTAATTTAAAGATTAGTCGAGTTCGATATATAACACGTCTTGCGACATGAAACAAGTTTTGTATATTCGCAATATGTGCCTCTATTAACAATTGGGCTGAAAGTGTAGAGAACTCACATGTAGTTTTACCTAAAGCTGCCAACGTAAACTTTCATGTGGTTTTTTCTCGCTACTCAAAATGGGATGTGGTCAAAGATGGCCAGTCGGGGAAGTGATGCTGTGGCTCCTAGTCCTTTAATTATAAGGTACCTATTATGGCACTCTTGAATCTAGAGAGTCTGCCTAAACTGAATGCGGTTCTCTTCCCAAAGGCAATCCGCGCTTTTTCTGTTAGCTCATAGCTTAGAAATTAGTAGATCGTCTTAAGAGTAAAATCCACACGAGATATGAATACGAATTTTAACAATCTCTCTTGCAAATGCTCGGGGGCAGCTTAGTGGAATAATTTGATATATTCGTGGTGATAATGGAGAGGACGAAAATAACGCTTATTTATTCTTGCACAACAATTACAACCACCTTAAAGCAGCCGGCAGCAAAACGAATACTCCTTATGAATTGAGTTTTTAGTCAACTGAATGAGATTGGCATAGAATTTGCCAAGGAAGGATTCCTTGTTCTTGTTATCTTTTTATTGAAATTCTTTCTAAGTTTAGTGGACTATTATAAATAGCCTGCCAGCTTTAAGAAGTTCAGTTGTCTTTATTATCTGTGGATATCTAGCTTGCTATTCACGCGTAAATTGCTTATGCTAGAACACATACTAGGCCCAACAGAAACAGCTGTTCACGAACATATAACTAGAGATGGTCTAACAAAGCGTTTCGATGTATATTTATGGTATGTGTCACATAATACGGTAAAGAGAACGCTAGCAGCTAGTCTAGCAAGTAAGGTTAGGCAATTTCGGTAACTGATAAGCGGATACCCAGCTTCTATACATATTGTAAATAAAAAAGTTGCCTATGGTTTCATGGTATATAAGATTCTTGAGATTTCGGTGAGAGGAGACCAAAATATATCTAAACATTCGCTGAAAAGCTGATACTCCAAATCATTTGCCTACGTCATTCGTATGTTTTCTTTTGTGGCCCCATGATCATCTCTTCCCATAATCACGATCACCAACCAGAAGGCCTCGAAGCTCGTCTATTCACATCTCAATGATAACAACGTCAGCAGCTCCGTCTCCCCAGAGACCTACAAGACTGACAGCGAATCCAAAACCCGCAACAACAGTCCGTACAATCTGGCTTGTCATGAAACCCTCCATTTGCTGTCGTACCTCTTCGCCGTTGACTTCATCTTCTGCTTCTTCTCCACTCAATGTACCTTCGCTGTTTGTATCATGCCCTAAAACTTCATAGCTGGCATCCATTTGGCTATTTCTGGACTTGCGTACTCTAGGTTGCTGTGTGACACGGAGAGCAACGGACTGCTTGCGGGAAAGTAATTGATCGGCGAGCTGGCTACCACCTACAAACAAGCATGTCCATAACAAGTATGGGTGGCGCTGGGAACGGGGTGAGAGAAGATAAGATAGGAGGAAGGAGCCGCTAGATATTGAGGCGAGTGTGCGGAGGTGGAAGAGCGAGACGGAGGTTAAATTGGTGAAAGCTTGCGAAGCGCTTGTTGCCGTTGGAAGAGTAAGGAGGGTGGGTAAAGTAAGAGTGCTTAGAGTGTAGGAAACGCCCTAGAGTTGTCAGCTTCAATGTACACCACTGGTATTGCAGAGTTGTATGTTCATGGTGGGATGGTGAATTGTGGAATGTGGTGGGGGTTTATTACGGTGAGCAGCCCCAGGGAAATAGATCCTACGAACTTCAGAGTTGAGACTGTTCGTGAAGCCATAGTTCCTAATATGATAGATGAGTTGATAGCCCAGGGAGATGTATGTTGGCAGTGAGGTATCCAAGTCGTAACAACGAATGACTGGTGCTTGAAGTCTCCGGATAGTAGTGTAGTTGACGTCGTTCCCCGATCGAGTCTGGAGCACACATCCCTGCGATGGTCTTGGCAACACTCGTGCCTGAGGCGGTAGTGATCGTGCCTCGGCTTATACCCCAGGCTTGACTCCAACATCCAGTTACGTGTCTGTGAGGAAGTGAAAATCGCACCTTATGTACGTAAGAGCGTATACTTAAGTTTTATTTGTAGCTCTAACTTCGTCCTATTATTTCCAAAAGATACCTCAACAAGCTATATAAGTACTTAAGCATCGCCTCCAACGATCAATATACATCTACTCCATACAAAGATAGCCGCATCAAGATAATTCAAAGCATAATACTTTCGATATGGCTCTCCCAAGATCTGACTATCTCAGCAACGTCTGGAAGGACGGAATCTTCGGTAAGGATTCTCTCGCAGATAAATCTAAGAGCTAACATATCTGCAACCAGATAATAAGGTCGTTTTCTGTACTGGAGGCGCCGGGTCCATATGCAGTGCTCAGGTTAGAGCGCTCGTACACTTGGGAGCAAATGCATGCATCATTGGGCGTAACGTAGAGAAGACAGAGTCAATGGCAGTGAACATTGCTACTGCACGGAAAGGCGCCAAAGTTATAGGAATCGGAGGGGTGGATGTACGGTCCATTCAGAGTCTAGAGAAGGCGGTTGCACGCTGCGTAGAGGAGTTGGGTAGTTTGGATTACTGCATGTATGGTTTCTGTTCACAGATATAGATATTCTTGGTACTAATCATATTACGCAGAGCTGGTGCCGCAGGAAACTTTCTCGCCCCTATCTCAGGCCTCTCTTCGAATGCTTTCAGAACCGTTCTGGAGATTGACACTCTCGGCTCTTTCAATACCCTCAAGGTATGTTTAACAGTATAGATATAGATTGGGGCGAGAAGGCCATATCGTTTATGTTATCCACTATTGACATTAGAGGGCAATTTTGATGCGAATGGGAAAGCGTTGTGAGCCGACCAAGTGGTCGATACGTGATGCTCTAACATAATCACAAATTGCCAAATCGGTTGACTTTACGACAGTCTGGTTTGAGATATCGTCAATCAAATGATCAGATATTAGATACATGCTAACTCCTACCTCCATTCGCATAGGCCTGCCTTCCTCACCTTATCACCTCTGCCTCCAAGAACCCCAATAAGTCAGACAACAGCTCAACAGGTGGTCGCATTATTTTCGTCTCCGCAACCTTCCACTACACTGGCATGGCATTGCAATCTCACGTAGCCGTCGCAAAAGCGGGAGTGGATGCCCTCTCCGCCACCACAGCAATTGAATACGGCCCTCGTGGCATTACTTCTAACATTATCACCCCCGGCCCAATTTCCGGGACTGAAGGGATGGACCGGCTTGGAAGCCGGGAGGAAGAGGCTGACGGTGCGGCGTTCAAGAGAGTACCACTTCAGAGGTACGGTACTGTCAAGGAGATTGCGGATGGTACCGTATATTTGTTCAGCGATACGGGAAATTTCGTCAATGGATCTGTGCTTGTAGTTGGTAAGTCAATATCCTCTCTACATCTTCATGCAATTGTCTGAATTACTACTAATGTATCAACCAACAGATGGTGGTTCTTGGCGCTCTTCCTCCGCAGGAATGAACTCTTTGCTTAAATACCCTGATTATCTTCTGGATGATACCTTTGCTAAGAAAGCGAAGCTGTAACCACTTTCAAGCGAGACTAGATAAACAATGTACAGTTCACAAACAATAGATACCTACTACGCAGTGACATAGTGACAGAGTTTCAACTTTTGCATAATCAAACTTTTTATCAATATTCTAGTCAATCTTCCATCCTATTGATGGCTTAGATACAATCCAAAAAATCGCGTCACCCGGGTTTCTAGTCATTCTACCTGTAGCTGGATGATGTGGGAGTAAACAAACGCCATCGCCATCTGAGTTTCTCTTATTGACTTGCATCAGAAAGATGGAGTTATCCTCATCAATCGAATCCGCGCCGTTTATTTTCCTTTTCCAAACTGTGCTGTGATGGTTCTAATAATACCATTACATGCAGGAAAACAGTGTACACATTTACTCCACACCTTCATTCTCAGCAATTTTCAAATTTTCATTAGTCATGCATAGCTTAGCCATGGCATGATCATGGCTCAAGTCGATAAATGCCCTGCAAAATCTTCCAACACCATAATGATATAGCATCACTACTCTTAAGATCGCGAATCCAATCAATCATGGTCTCAACAGTTTCGCCGATCTCGGCTTCGAATCGTGGCCCGCAGAGCTGTGTACGGATAGTTCGGAGCATGTCGTTGTGTTGCGTCATGTGTACAATGATGAGGATACTGAGGAAATTCTGAGACCAACAGAAGAGATACGGTATTAATCTTTTATGTCGAGAAGCTGGTGAAAGTGCTAGTGGCCACTTTAGACAACACTAGAATCGTAAATCAGTATGATGTATTTAACACAATGTATATTTAGGGAACTCACACGGAGGCATTCGGCAACCCCTTCAGCATCTTCTGGTGAGATCTGACTTGGAAAATGCAAAGCTTTGTAAACAAAAGGTCGATAGACCATATATTTTGCGTAGTAGTACCTCGTTCTCAACAAGGCGACCTGTATATCATATGCGTACGGGTATTGTACGTACTCGGCACTAAGGTCCGCAGAGAAGAGCGGCATATTGGGTTGGCCGGTAGTCAAGGTCGGATCCACCTGTTGATGAAATGTCCCCATAGTCTGCGCCTGGGGAGTTGGAAAGCTTTCGGGGTCATCTTCATTCCATTGTAGTTTGGGTGGAAGGATGCTTCGCCATTGACTGAGTTGGGAAGCTAGTTGCTTGAGCGACTCTGGAGTTGGTCCTCCATACGTACTTGATGCTCTTGTACTACCCGAGCTCGTACTTGAGGTTGTTGGGGGTGCTGCTTTCCGGTAGTTAACATCAATCGTCCTTCAGAACAAGAGTTATTAGACTTACACTCAGTGAGATTTTGGTGGATCAGTCCGCATAATCGTCGAAGAGCAACTTGGGAGGCAAAATGGGCTTCGAAATGTGATGATTGGTTACCACGATGGTCCGCTTCACAATATGGCCCATTGAAATGAGGCAAACTAATTTGCTCCTCAAGTTCAATGATACCAGTTGGTGGCAGATCAAGTTCGAGATACAAGCCCCTGCAATATTTTAGAAAACTCGCTACAGTTAATTAAGAATAAAACATCGCCGAACTTACATTTCCATTATTGCACAATGCCAAAATGCACGTTTGATTAAGTCTCCCTTCTGTGAACCCCATTCTACAGGGTTACTAGTAGCAGTTAGTGTTTAGAATCAAGAAAGGTATATAATATTGGATTCACCACGTGACAAGAACTTTGCAGGCTGACGCCGCGGCTATTGTCATCCTCCAGAAGTCCTGTTTTTTATTGTTAGCCTCATGGCCTCATTTGCCTCACGTGTTTTTTAGTTTCCAACTCACCATGTGACGAGAACAAGACTCGTAATAGAGCCTGCGTAAAAATGCGTTGTCAGCTCATCATCAAAACGGTTTTGTAATCAAAATTTGATTTAATGGCGAATGGGGACCATACGCTGTTAAAGAGAATATCTGAACGGTCTCGAGGTCACACTGGGTGGAAACAAATCCCATACGCTTCCGTGCTTCATTGAAGTACGCAAGACCAGGCGGTTTCTCCGCGGTGCCGCCTCGGATGCCGCTTTGGCGGCCATTGTAAGTGTCAACCGGATCACCGCGAGACCCCTCGATTGCCAGTTCTCCTAAAGCAAAAACTAAGAGGGCTATCACGGAATCCGAGTCACCGTCAAATCCCTCGGCCAGAACTCTTCCTAAAGTGTCGGAAAGAAAGTTCTGTCTATCCAGAAAAGGATAGATGAAATTAAAGGTATCAAAATACGATGTTGATAGACGGTACATCTCGCTTCTAGACAAGGATGGAAATGTCACTCGGGTGCCTCCAGTATTTCTTGTTGCTTGTGACTGCATACCCATGAATGGACTCTCCTCAAGATCCTCACTAAGGGGCAGGTTGGGCATATCTCGGTGTACCTGAACCATGAAAGCCGATCCATCTTGCTCAAGAATCTTTATATCTGCTACACTTGGCGCCAGGGACTGTAGCAATAGCTGTTGTATAGCAGGCCAGGTTAGCATCCTATGGGCTGCAGACGCATGTCGGTACGATCGGGGTAGCAGTATAGTAGGACCACTACTACCGGGACTAGGTTGAGTCGATGGTCTGTGAGATGTAACTGGAGTAAAGGCGATATGCTCTTCGGTATCGGTGCTGAATGATGGCTGGCTTGACGGAGACGCCTGTGCAGGGCCAAATCCTGATGCTGTTGATCGTACAGCTGGTGTTATTCGGTCCACTTTTCCTTCAAGGGCAGTAAGTCTTTCTAAGATCTCTACCAAAGTCTTGTCTTTCCTGCGAAGTGTCATTCGTAAGTCGAGCCATATGCTTGCGTGCCTTCTGGCCAAAGACATGTTGTAGTTAACTCACTTGGTCGGTTGTGGCTCCCTGTACCTACACTCCAACTTCATCCTCTGACATAAGGAACATTTTGGTCGCTGTTCATCACATTTTTGCTTTCTCGATCGACATGTATCACAAGCCTTCAACATAATATTAGTGCCAGGCTCAAAGAGTGTGGTAAAGTACGCATGTCGGCGACATGGTCGACAAGCTGAAGTGCATCTCGCGATGCAGTGAAGGATTTCGAGGCTCACCTGGGCGGCTATGGCGCCCCTTTCCTTCCTCTGGTTTGGAGGGGGTCCAGAACTGGAGGGGGAGCCCGAATCCTGGGGTTGGCTCATTGCAACACTATCACTTATTGTGAACTCGCGTTGGGCGGCTGACAAGATCTGATCCCTACTACCGGCGGGATGGGTTGAGAATCTGGCTGGTAGGCCTCAAGATTTGGGTTGGGATCGTGGGGATTGGAGCAACGCACCGCAACGTGTCGAATGGCTGGCTATTGCAGCAGTTGGGTACTGGGAGGGTGGGGGGGGAGGGATGGGGATATGATCATGAAACTTTCCTGGGGGGTTGCAGTGGTGGTTTGAATTCTCCAATACGTACTCCTCCTGCCGCACACCTGCTGTTCCTGGCAAGGGCAACACAGTGCTGGATCAAACCCGACGGTCGCTCTTCCTCTTCAAGGACGGTGATGATGGCGAGGTGCAATAAGTTGTGCTAGTTGCCGCGAAGAAGGCTTTGGGCAAGACCAGACATTGATATGGAGATTAGCCAGAGTGGCACAAGGCGTATACGACTCAGTGTTCTGGTGTTGGTAGTGGCGCGTCACAGCTCTCCTAGACCGAAGACGATGGAAAAGTGCTTGCATTGTCGTTCCAGCAAATCACTTTTCTGGAGGTTGATAGTTTTTTTCGGAGTGAGCTCCGAGTCCGATAAGAATGATGGGCTCTGACGGAAAGTTGATGAGATGGGTTTGCTATCCTCGATTTTGAA
>Ga0247734_1000418_pt1 | contig 37803 bp, 30 predicted proteins | sample UWRJL103311B2_FD_180933 | JGI IMG/M metagenome (GOLD analysis project Ga0247734, IMG submission 180933) | Plant litter microbial communities from Arlington Agricultural Research Station in Wisconsin, United States - UWRJ-L103-311B-2 | ecosystem: Environmental > Terrestrial > Plant litter >...
ACAAATGCGGACAAACTCCTAGCCCAATAGCACATCCGCTATATCAATACCCTTTTTTCTTTCGGCTTCTATTATAATTTCGGCATCCTCTTTGCACTTATATAATTCTAAAACTACTAAACATGGAAAGCAAGAACATATTTAATCTTAACAAGGATGAGCAGTCTAACTTATCCTCTAAACCCGAAGGGCAATTTGATAACCCACAGGATGAGTCGGCCATATCAGAATCTAACAGCTTGGCAGAGGATGCCGCGCCCTTTGCGGGTAAACTGGTGGGTGGTGACGGTAAATTAACAGATGAAGATTCTTCGTTAACAAAGGACACGGATACCGATGCAACACCAACGGTAGGGGATGATTTGGATGAAGATGGTTTACATACGGAAGAGAAGCTATAAAGTAAATTGTCTTAAACTCGAATTAAACGAATATTTAGAATGTGCAAAATTTAGAAACGTAAGTTTAAGCACTAAGTTTTCTGTCAATTCAATAAATTTGTTTAATTCGCGTTCAGACCCATCTGCACATCTAACATCCCCCTTGCAAATCTGCGCGCGTACTCCTAACTTACCGGCATAAACTAATACTACACACATCATGAAAATTGCTATGCTTGGCTCGGGCTTTATTGCGCGTTTTTATGCAGATTCGTTAATAGGGCACCGCCGTTTAGATACTTTGCACGCTGTTTACGGCCGCAACCCGGATAGGGCCAAACAGTTTGCCGATGATTACAAGCTGCCTGTTTACAGTACGAATATGAACGAGGTAATTGCTCGCCCCGAGATAGATGTGGTAGTGATTGCTTTGCCTAATGATCTTCACCTGGATGCTGTGCTGGCATGCGCCAAAGCAGGGAAACATGTGCTTTGCACAAAACCATTAGGCCGAACCGCTGCCGAAGCTAAGCAGATGCTTGATGCTGTGGAAGCTGCCGGCGTAATGGGCGGTTATCTGGAAGATCTGTGCTACGGCCCCAAATTCTTAAAATCCCTGGCAAGTGTAAAGGCAGGTGCATTAGGCCGCATACTGTGGGCAAAAAGCCGCGAGGCACACCCCGGCCCGCACAGCAATTGGTTTTGGAACAAGGAGCAAAGCGGTGGCGGCGCTATTGTAGATCTCGGCTGCCACTGTATAGAAATTGCCCGCAATTATATTGGGAAGGGCGTTCGCCCGGTGGAGGTAATGTGTTGGGCGGCTACGCAGGTGCACCCTATTGATGCTGAGGATAACGCTATTGGCATGGTAAAATACGCCAATGGCGCTATTGGCCAGTTTGAGGTAAGCTGGTGTTTCCGTGGCGGTATGGATCTGCGCGACGAGGTAATGGGTACCGAGGGTACCATCTGGCTCAACAACTTCCTGCGCACCGGCTTTGATATGTTCAGCACGGGCAAGGGCGGTGGCTACGTTGCCGAAAAAGCCGAAAGCAGCAGCGGCTGGCTCTTCCCGGTGGGCGATGAGGTAAACGAGCTGGGCTACAACCACATGTTTACAGATATGTTTGAGGCTATAGAGGGCAAGCGCGAACCTGCCGAAACCTTTTACGATGGCTATGTGGTGAACGCCATTATTGATGCCTGCTACGTATCTGCCAAAACCGGCCGATGGGAACCCGTACAACTAACCGACTGGCGCGGCAGCACCAACACTCACATCGTTACGGATTTTGCCGTGTTCGACGAGCAATACTACCTCATTAAAGAAGAAATTCTTCCCCACGGCGACCGGAAGCTCATCCTCAAAGACAAAGTTACCGGGGAGGTAATTGTGAGGGCCGTTTTGTGAGAGGCGAATTAGTGAGGTGTGGGTAGTGAATGGTAATTAGTGTATGGGAGTAAATAACAATTCAGTACTCTCATTTAATAAAGGCGTTGCCTTCGGCCCGTGATTTTCTAACGTCAAGCGCATATAATCAACAAACAATGCGTTTAATAGATTACATTATTTCTCGTGCCATTCTTGTACTTTAAATGATGTTATTATTGAATCTTTAGAATAGGTAAAATTCAAATACTTTGTATAGATTGGGTCAATCAACCCAAGTTTAAGCTCAATAGCATAACTTACTCCGGCGCTATCCTTAAAATTAGGAGGGCCTAACAGTTTCAACAATTGAGGATAAGTTAATCCAACCAATTTATAGTTCATTGTTAAATCCTTAAGCATTTTAGTACGGTCTGGAGGCGGGTAAAGCGGATTTGTATAATAAATCCACTTTATGGTTTTGAATTTCTTTTGCTCCTCACAACCGAACAATGTAAACATAAAAAGGACTATTACCCAACTGGTATCACTGAATTTTATGTCCATGTTAAAGGAGGGATTCTTTATACTGTATCCCTTTGCTGAAAATACATCATTTATTAATATTCTTAAGCATTACACCGCTACTTTTATCAATTATTTTATTCAGTTGTAAACGTTTAAGGTAACCTCTGGGAGGTTAAAATCAATCAAAACATTAAAGGCCCAAAAAACATTTAAGCCTTTAATATTTTTATACAGTTTATCCTGGACTTATCTAAGGACGCATAATGGTATATCGGCTATAGTTCGCTGTAACCCGCTGCGTTATAAAATAGAGAAACCCAACAGAACTTAAATTTTAAACTCTTACCACTTCCTCAATCCTAATAACTTCTCGCCCAAGTCACTTAATTCGGCTACCGGGTTTTGCTTTTCGCGTTCCATCGGGTCGCCGGGAAATGCGTAGCCCTGCATGGCTTCGCGGCTTTGCCAGCTGTTGATGCGCCATTGCCGCAGGTCTTCATCATCTTCCTGGGCGGGCATCATAGCGATGTATTGGGCAATTCGCACCTTATTGGTACTGGTGTTAGGCCTGATGCCATGCGGTTGCAGGCTGTTAAAGATGAGCAGATCTCCAGCTTCCAGCTTTACCTTTATTAGCTCAAAACCTGTGGTATCGGGTTTGTAATGGTCGCGGTCGGCAGGTTGGGTAAGTTTCCAGGTATCGTAGGTGCGGTACAATTCGGGGATACATTGGAAACCACCCATATGCTCATCCGTTTGATCGGCCAGTGCTAAAACACCCTGTACATTTTGCGGTTTGGTTTCCGGGTCGTAATCCCAGTGGATAAAACCCTTGTATTCAAAACCAGGCCGCAGCGGGAAGTTAAGGTTAGCCCTGTCTATAGTAACCCAAAGCTTTTCGGTACCCCAAACATCGGCAAAGGCCTGGTGTACCTTGGGGTACTGGCGGTTATCCCACATAAATTGCTGGTTGTATATCTCTACCATACCAGTATTGTTTAACTCGGTCATCTGCATTTGGGCGTTGGGCTTTTTGTACCAGGTTTCCGGGTCGCTGGCATCTTTGCCTTCGTATTGCCAAAGGTAGTCCGCCAGTTTAGCAACTTGTTCTTTTGGTACCGCGTTTTTGATGATCACATAGCCACTCTCTATCCAGAACTTCCAGTCGGCCTCGCTTAGCAGCCGCAGGGGCTCATTATTCTTGCGTTTGTTCAACCGTTTCTGGCTGGATTTTGCTGTTGATGGATTACCGGGAATTTCTTTATGGGCATTAGCCGGGCCGGGCTGCATGGTAGTAGTGGCGTTTTCAGTTGTCATAATTTGTATTGGTTTAATAATTCAAATGTAGGGAGACAATAAAGCTCACAGTTTCTGCACAATGATTACTATTTGCTCTGTATTGATCAATTAGTTATCTTTAATAAAAATCAAAAAGCAACAGGGAATGGATAAGATCCAGTTAGAAAAAGTGGAATTTGAGCCGGGGAAGTCGTTTAAACTGTTCTCTCCACGCCTGCGCAACACCTTTTTATGGCACTACCATCCAGAATATGAATTGGTTTATGTAGAAGCAGATGCCGGCATCAGGCATGTGGGTTCGCATATCTCCGGCTACACCCAAACCGACCTGGTGCTGATAGGCAGCAACCTTCCTCACCTCAATTTTGATTATCGCCTCCGCAGCGAATACCACCAGATAGTAGTACAGTTAAAAGAGGATTTTATGGGCACCGCCGTAACCACCACGCCGGAGTTTGCAGCCATAAACCAGCTGTTTAAAAAAGCAGCCAACGGCATTGCCTTTCATGGCGATACCAAAGCCAAGGCCGTACAAATGTTAAAGCGCCTACCGGAACTTAGTTCTTTTAATCAACTACTGGAACTGATGGAGATCTTCCAACTGCTGGCCAATTCAGAGGAACTTACCATTTTGAATGATGACGAGCTAAGCCTGCAATTCTTCCTGAAGGATAAGATAAGGATGGGGGCGGTTTATGAGTACATTGGCAGCCGCTACAACCAGCACCCGGATGTAAATGAAGTTGCCGCCAAAGTAAACTTTACCACAGCAGCCTTTTGTCGCTACTTTAAAAAACAAACCAACATCACCTTTACCGATTTTGTGAACCAGTACCGCATAGATGTAGCGAAAAACCTGCTGATGCAAGACCATAATGTAACCGAAACCTGCTACGCCGTCGGCTTCGAGAGCTTATCCTATTTCAATAAACTGTTCAATAAAATAGTTGGACAAAACCCATCAGATTTTAAAAGGAAATGGACAAATCAACCTAAAGAAAAAGCATAGGTACACCTGCATCCAAATCCTGATTAATCCTCAAATCCCTTAATCGTGTCTATTTTTCATTTATCAAACATAATTACCCAAAAAACCTTTTAGCTTTATGCTTTCAGCTATTAACTCTAAAAAATGAACAAACAGGTATTGTGTTTCGGTGAAGTTTTGTGGGACGCCTTTGGCGATGTAAAAAAAGCAGGCGGTGCGCCTATGAATGTGGCCCGCCACCTGGTGCAGCAGGGCAACGATGTTTTGTTTGCCAGCAGTGTGGGGATAGACCCTTCGGGCGTTGAACTAACCACATTTCTGAAAGAAAATGGCCTTTACAGCAATCTTATCCAGCGTGATGAAAAACTGCCTACCTGCGAGGTTACCGTTCAGCTGGACGCGGACAACCAAGCTACCTATATTATTCCGCAGCCGGTTTCATGGGATAACATCGAGTTTACCCCCGAGTTGGAAGCCGCCTCTAAAAAAGTGGGGGCCATTGTATTCGGCAGCCTGGCCTGCCGCGACGAAGCTACTTTTGAAACCCTGTTAAATGTGCTCGACGAAAGTAATGCCCTCAAAATCTTCGACGTAAATCTGCGCCCGCCGCATTTTACGCTCAACAAAATTGAAACGCTGGCCGCCCGTGCCGATGTTATAAAAATGAACGAAGAAGAAGCTGAAATGCTAATCCACGGCAGCAGCGGCGACCTGAAACAAAAGATAACCGAGTTTCAGAAAAAGTTTCACCCGCGTATTATCTGCGTAACCCGCGGTGCACACGGCGCCATCATCTGGAATGATTTTGAATTTTATGAGCACCCCGGCTGCACGGTTAACGTGGTTGATACCGTTGGTGCCGGCGACTCGTTCCTGGCTACTTTTATAACCGGGTTATTGAATGATACACCTATGCAGCCCCTGTTGGAGAAAGCCTGTGCGGTGGGCGCTTATGTTACCACACAACGAGGCGCAAACCCTATTTATAACGTAGATGAGGTTGTAGCCCAGTTTTCCTGATTGTCATTTCAGCATAACAATTCGGTTTAATTGGGTTGCAGGTTAAACTTTTGACTGATTTTATGCGTTACTTTATACTAAGAAAGGGTACAACATGCGCGGTTATGGATTTTCTAAGTTTCAACCCAACCAAATCCCAAAAGGCGGATTTGAAGAATTACTAAAATTATTTCTGGAGCTGCTTAACTACACAGCCGGCGATGCGGCCGAGGCTTTGGCGTGGCTTAACGAGCTGGATAAGCAATATAATCTCACCAACGACGAGTACGGTATGGGTGATTTCATTGACGAACTGAAGCAAAAAGGTTACCTGGATGAAGATAAGCAAGGCGGCGGTTTTAACATCACCGCTAAAACGGAGCAAAGCATCCGCCAGTCGGCATTGGAGGAGATTTTCGGCAAGCTGAAAAAATCGGGCAAGGGTAATCACCGTTCGCCGCAAAGCGGGCAGGGCGATGAAAAGAATGCCGAGCGCCGCGAGTTTGAGTTTGGCGACAGCCTCGACCAGATAGATATGACGCAATCTATCCAGAATGCGCAGGTAAACCACGGCATAGGCGGCGATTTTATGATGACCGAAAAGGACCTGGAAGTAGAGGAAATGGACTACAAAACCCTTACCTCTACGGTATTGATGATAGACATCTCACACTCCATGATCCTTTACGGCGAAGACAGGATAACCCCTGCCAAAAAAGTAGCCATGGCGCTGGCAGAACTCATCCGGACAAAGTATCCTAAAGATACGCTGGATATTGTAGTGTTTGGTAACGATGCCTGGCCTATTACTTTGCAGGATTTGCCTTATCTGCAAGTGGGCCCGTACCATACCAACACCTATGCGGGTTTAGAACTTGCTACCGATATGCTGCGCCGGCGCAAAACGCACAACAAGCAAATTTTTATGATAACTGATGGTAAACCAACCTGTTTAAAGGAAGGTACCAAATATTATAAAAACAGCATAGGGCTAGACAGGAAAGTGGTAAACAAAACTCTTAATATGGCGGCGCAATGTAAAAGGCTCAAAATCCCTATCACTACGTTTATGATAGCCAAGGACCCTTACCTGCAGCAGTTCGTCCGCAAATTCACCGAAACCAACGGCGGCAAAGCATTCTACAGCTCACTGAACAATTTGGGCGAGTACATTTTTGAGGATTACGCTAAAAACAGAAGGAAGAATGTGCGTTGAGTCGGGAGTGAGTAAGTCCGCAAAGTCGGAAAGACGCTGAATGAATTTAATCTTGAAAACAAAATAACATCTTTCGGACTTTCGGTCTTTACCGACTTCCGGACTACAAAAAACAAAGAATGAACAAAAATCTAAATATAAAAACACTTGGTCAGCTTAAGCAAACGGGCTATGTAAGCCGCTCTGTTAAGGATGAGTTGCGGGCTAACCTTATTACCCAGTTACAAAATAAAGAAGGCGGCTTTGAAGGCATTGTAGGTTTTGAGGATACTGTTATCCCCGATCTGCAAACGGCCATTCTATCGCGCCACAACATATTACTTTTAGGCTTACGCGGGCAGGCAAAAACCCGTATTGCACGCTTGCTGGTAAACCTGCTTGATGAATACGTGCCTTACATTGAAGGATCTGAACTGTTTGATGATCCTTTGGCGCCTATCAGCTGGTTTGGCCACAGTGTAATTGAAGCCAAGGGCGATGATACCCCGATTGCCTGGGTGCACCGCAGCGAACGCTATACCGAAAAGCTGGCTACCCCGGATGTTACAGTTGCCGATTTAATTGGCGATGTCGACCCGATAAAGGCGGCCACCATGAAGCTGACGTATTCTGATGAGCGCGTTATCCACTTCGGGTTGATCCCACGTGCGCACAGGGGTATTTTTGTGATCAACGAGCTGCCCGATCTGCAGGCCCGCATCCAAGTGTCGCTGTTCAATATTTTACAGGAGCGCGATATCCAGATCCGTGGTTTTAAGCTTCGTTTACCTTTAGATCTTCAGTTTGTGTTCACTGCCAACCCGGAGGATTACACCAACCGTGGTTCTATCGTAACACCGCTGAAAGACCGTATCGAAAGCCAGATATTGACGCACTACCCGCGTTCGGTAGAAATTTCGCGCAAGATCACCCAACAGGAAGCTCTGCTTACACAGGAGCAACGCACCGCTGTTGAAGCTGACGGCCTGGTGAAAGACCTGGTAGAGCAAATTGCTTTTGAAGCCCGGGCTTCAGAATATATCGACAAAAAATCAGGGGTATCGGCACGTTTGACCATCTCGGCATACGAAAACCTCATCAGCAACGCCGAACGCCGGATGATCATCAACGGTGAAACGTCAACGTTCGTCCGCATATCAGATTTCCTGGGTGTTATCCCTGCCATTACGGGTAAAATTGAGCTCGTTTACGAAGGCGAACTGGAAGGCCCGGGCAAGGTGGCCAATATCCTTATCGGCAAAGCTATTAAAACCTTGCTGCTGCAGTTCTTCCCCGATCCGGAGAAGGCTAAAAAAGCAAAAGCACCGAACCCATACGCATCTATCATCAATTGGTTTAGCGAGGGTAACAGCCTGTCTTTAGTAGATGATCTGCCACTGCAGGAATATAAAAAGCTCCTGAATGCCGTACCGGGGTTGAAAGACTTGGTTAAAAAGTTCCACCCGCGTTTAAGCGAAAATCAGCAGTTGTTGCTAATGGAGTTCATACTGCATGGCCTTGCCGAGTTCTCGCAACTGAACAAAGGATTTTTAGATAATGGGTTTGCTTTCTCGGATATGTTCAACAGCTTGTTTAACTTGCAGCCGGACGACGACGATATGGATATCGACGACGACCGCTACTAACCGGTTTATTTACAAGCTTTACCAATAATGCAGGGACCCGTTCTATCGATATTAGTTATCCTGATACTGTTAGCCGCCGATTATTACATTCTGCGGGGGCTGCAAACGGCGTTCAAAAAAACAAAGTTCATACACAAAAGATGGTTCTCGATATTTTATTGGGGATTATCTTTGTTTTTAATAGGCACGCTGATCGTTAGCATTTATGTTAAAATGAGCGGCGTAGGCGTGCGCGGTGCATTGCTGCTCTTCTTCTTCCTGGTACTTATCTTCAAGGTATTTTATATCCTGTTTATCGCGATAGATGATTTGCGAAGGTTTTTTATTTACCTCATCCGAAAAACTAAAAGAACCGAAACACCGGCAACTATTCAGGCGGAAACCACACCAGTTCAGGAAGAAACCACTTTTAAATCCATCCCCCGCTCGGAGTTTCTAATGAAGGCAGGCATCCTGGCCGGGGTTGTGCCGATGTACCTGATTAAGCATAACATGAGCAAAGGCTGCTACGATTACCAGGTGGAACATGTTACGCTATACCTGCCCAACTTGCCCAAAAAGTTTGATGGCATGCGCATAGGCCAGATCTCGGATATCCACTCAGGCAGTTTCCATAGCAAGTGGCAAATGCGTGCAGGGATAGAATTATTGCAGCGCCAAAAAACTGATATTACATTTTTTACCGGCGACCTCGTGAATGGCCAAACCCGCGAAGTGAAATATTATTACGATGTTTTTGAAAAAGTGAGGGCACCACTGGGCGTTTACTCTATATTGGGTAACCACGATTACGGCGACTACGGCAAATGGCCAACCCCTGCTGATAAGATAAAAAACCATAAGGATATGCTGCAGGCCCACAAAGACCTCGGCTGGGACCTGCTGATAGACGAGCACCGCCGCATTAAAGTAGATGGCGAAGAGATAGGCCTGCTGGGTATTGGCAACTGGGGCGAAATGAGCCGTTTCCCTAAATACGGCCGGATGGACCTTGCGACCAAAAACACTGATGACCTGCCTGTTAAACTGCTGCTCTCCCACGATCCTTCTCATTGGCGGGCGCAGGTATTGCCACAATATCCGCAGATAGATGTGATGTTCTCGGGCCATACCCACGGGATGCAGTTTGGCGTGCGCATACCCGATTTTCAGTGGAGCCCAATTGAATATGTTTACTCCGAATGGGCCGGTTTATACCGTGAAGCACACCAGCAAATTTATGTAAATGTAGGCTACGGCTTTTTAGGTTACCCCGGCAGAATAGGAATATTGCCGGAGATCACTATTTTTACACTGAAAGCCGCGGCAGACCCATCCCTAAAAGCCTAAAATAATCCGCGGATACACATGAAAAAAGCATTCCGGTCCGCATTTGATTTTTTGTTGTTCAGTAACCTGTTCATGTCGTTATGTGCAGTAGCTCAGGCGTTGGTTACGTTTCACCTTATCGGCTGCAAACCCGTGCCGGCGGTATTAGCCTTGTTATTTACTTCCACCTTAGGTATTTACAATTTCAGCATCCTGCTCAGCAAACCTAAAAAGCCTGAGTTATCGCCATACAGGCGGGTACGCTGGTTCTTTTCACATTACCGGCTGATGGTAACATTCACCATTGTATCATTGCTGTCGCTTATCCCATTGTTCTTTATGCTCTCGATGGAATCGCGCATCCTGTTGGTATTCCTTTCCATATTATCTTTCTGCTATAGCCTGCCGCTTTTCACCATCGGCGAACATAAATTTGGCCTGCGGAATATCCCCGGACTAAAGCCATTTCTCATTACCCTGGTGTGGACGCTAAGCTGTGTACTGCTGCCCATCCTTGAAGCCGAAGACCTGCACATAGCAGATGTATCTATGCGCGATACCATGATCCTTATTGCCAAACGTTTCTTACTGATAGGCGCGCTAACAGTACCCTTTGATATCCGCGACTTATTTCAGGATCGCCAGTCGGGTCTTAAAACTATTCCCGTAGCCTGGGGCGAAAAGAATGCTTACTTATTTTGCCAGGTGCTGCTGGCGGGTTATATAGCCTTGCTGTTTTTGTTCCGCAATAATGGTTTCAGCCTTGATTTTTTTGCGCTAACCTCAACTGCCATTTTAATGGGTTGGCTTATCTTCCGTTCCAAATGGGAGAAAAACGAGTTCTATTACTTCTTTTATCTTGATGGCGTGCTGATTTTGCAATATGTAATGCTGGTGTTGTTTGGGCTTATAGGCCGTATCTGATGGGGGGTAACTACGACAACTCCGCATTTTTTTATGATGCCCTCTCGCGCTTTGTATTTGGAAAAGCTTTGTTGAATGCGCAGGTTTATTTTCTGCCACACATCCCGGCTGATGCAAGCATTTTAATTATTGGCGGTGGTACGGGTTGGATCCTGGAAGAAATCTCAAAACTATATCCTTCCGGTCTTTATATTACTTATGTGGAGATCTCTGCCAAAATGATGGCGCTGTCGCGAAAAAGAAATGTGGGTAACAACCATGTTGAATTTATCAATATGGCGATTGAGGAAGTTAAAGTAAGCAACTCTTTCGATGTAATTATAACCCCATTCCTGTTTGATAATTATACGGAGCATGCATTACCAGCAACATTTATGCATATCCACCACATGCTTAAACCCGGCGGTATGTGGCTGAATACCGATTTTAGGCTTACCGGCAAATGTTGGCAGTTTGTAATGCTGAAAAGCATGCTGTTATTCTTTAAATTATTGTGCGAGGTAGAATCCTGGCGGTTACCTGATGTGGGTAAACAATTCAGCGGCGCAGGTTATCAATTGATTGAGCAAGAATCTTTTTACAAGGATTTTGTGGTGACGGGGATGTATAGGAAATAACTTATACACTTTCTTTACTGCCGGGTAACGGCTATTATATGCATTTACCCTCATCGGCGTAACGCCTTATAATAATGCCACTCGCCCAGAGGCGAGCGGCAGCGTTTTTAGTTTAATATTGCCAAAAGCCTATTGCAGTTGCCGGCTCCAGCCGGGTAACAATTATCATAAGGCCTCCGGCCGCGCCGGTACCTTCTTAATATCTAATTTAATACACAAACTTATAACCAATCCCTCTGACAGTTTGCAGGTAGGTTGGCGAATCGGGGTTGTTCTCTATCTTTTTGCGGAGGCGTACAATATGCATATCCAGTGTGCGGGTATTTACATCGGCGTTGTAGCCCCAAACTTCCATCATCAGTTCTTCGCGGTTGATCACCTTGTTCTTGTTCTTTAAAAAATACAGCAGGATTCGGTTCTCCAAAATAGTTAACTCTGTTTTGCGGCCATCGCGAATGAGCAAGTGAGTGTTGGGCAGGTGCTCCATGTTCCCAAACTTATGCGATTCGGGCTTCTCGCTGTTCAGCGAGAACTTTATTTTGCTATCTATCATCGCCACCAGCACATCCATATTAAATGGTTTGGTGATGTAATCGCTCACGCCAAAGTTATACGCGCCAATTTTATCAATATCCTGTGCCTTCGCAGTCATCATAATCACCAGTTTATCAAACCCTTTTTCGCGCAGGTTGCTGCATACGTCGGAGCCTTGTTTGCCGGGGAGCATCCAGTCGAGCAGTACAATATCAGGCTGTTCTGTGAGTATCATTTCTTCCGCCTCAATACCATTGCCCGATTCTAAAACTTTATAACCTTCGCTCTGCAGGCGCTCGGCTACCAAAAACCTTAGGTTTTCGTCATCTTCAACTAGCGCTATTTTAATTTCTTTGTTCATTTTCCGTAATTCAATTTTTAATAGTGCAGATGAGGACACCGACACTGTAGGATACTGCTAAGGACACTTCCAGGCCCTTAAGGCCATGCATGCACCGCCGTTTTTACGTTTCCAAAGGCAATGTAACAATAAAGGTTGAACCTTCATTAATCTTACTGTGCACCGTAATACTGCCGTGCATAAAATTAACCAATTCCTTACAAAAAGCCAGGCCAAGGCCTACACTCCCATTTTGGTTATACTGGTTCTCTATCCGGTAAAACTTTTTAAATACATCACCCTGCTCGTTTCTGGCCATGCCAATGCCTTTATCTGCAAAAGAGAATACAATATTACGTTTCTCGGGCTTTATCCCAATAAACAATTCCTTTTTACCCGGGTGCGAATACTTGTAGGCATTCTCCATCAGGTTTTGGAATACGCTGCCCAACAGCACCGGGTCACTGTAAAATTTGGTTACGGCTTCCAATTGATAATCCAGTTTAAAATCGGGGTATTTAATTTTAAAGGTATCTATATAGCCTTTAACAAACTGCTGCAGGTTTATCTCTTCGCGGTTTACGCTGATGGAGCGATTCTCCAGTTGGGTAAAGGAGAGCAGCTTGTTCATCAGTTCGTTCAGTTTATCGGCTTCCTCATCCAGTATTTTACCATAGTGTTTACGCTGGCGTTCACTTAATTCGGCATCTCCCTTAAGGTTGCTGCCTGCAATTTTTATTACGCTTACCGGGGTTTTAAACTCGTGGGTAAAGTTGTTAATAAAATCGTACTGTAGCTTAAACACCTTTAGGTTTACGTTAAGATTGCGGTAGATGAGGTAACTGATCAATACTAAAAAAAAGTAAATAAGCAGCAGAATGGCACCAATAGGCAGATACCGCCTGTCTATCTCCCTATCCAAATGTTTGCGTGCCGCGCTGAAGTATAATTTAAAGTTAGAGAAAGCTCCCGGTAAGGCAACCTCGGTAACTATACGACCACCTTCCACATCCAACGGATCGTACACTACGGGTTCTATGGTTACCTGCTGATAAAGCTCGGGGTGCGTGTTGCGTACTTTCAAAAAATGCGGATCCAGCGAAAAGGTGAGCATATTTTGCTTGTAGAAAACTTTGGCATTTTTTCTCTTTATCAGCGAGCGGTAGTTTTTGATATCCTCCCGGCGGGGGATGTTGAGGTAGCTGATCTTATCCGGGTTAACGTTATAAAATGTGCGGAAGATCTCGTCCTGTGTAGGCAGGCGGGAGGTATCAGCCACGGTGATAAAATTGTTCAGCTTGAGGGCCATCTGCTTAAAGTCGTCGTCGTTAGCGGCACTCATATCCCGTATGCCAATTACCTTATTGCGTTTGGGCTTATAGCGGTAAACGGCCTTTACAAAAATACCTGCTTCGTCGGGGCTGTTGGGTAGCGGTGCCCCTATCTGGATATCGTAAAACAAAACTTTGCGCACAAAGGGGTAGCTCCTGAAAACCGTATCTGAATAAGTTGCCGCTGATGCCGAATCTAAAAAGCCTTGATAGGATGTTATCTCGGGGATAGTGATCTGAAAAAAATCGTAATAAGGCTTTGTCGTTTGCTCCAGCACCTCTATTTTTTTTCCGGCAAACTCGTTCTCCACATATTTGGAGGTAAGTTTATAGGATACAAAAATGGCGATGATAAGCGTTACGGTTATCAGCACCAAAAAAGCGGTTATTAATGAAAAGTTAGTACGGTATATATTTTTGGGCGCCTGCTTCATGGCGGGTTATTGTTTAACCTGCATGTTGGTATTCAAAAACTTTTCTATTTCGGCGTACATTTCCATCCTGTTATGCTCACTCCTGAAGAATGCGCGTTCATTTTCTTTAAGGCGATAGGTAACGGGTACATTGTGCCGCTTCAGTTCGCGTACAAACTGGTTCAACTCGCTGATATTGGCCCGCGGATCTTTAGCCCCCTGGAATATCAATAACGGACTTTTTATCTTATCCGTATGAAAAACCGGCGAAATAGCTTTCAACTGCTCGGCATCCGTTTCGGGGTTACCAATCATTTCGTAGGTCATTTTTAAAAATGGCTTAAAAAATGGTGGCGCATCTTTTAAGTAAGTAAAGAAATTGATAACGCCATATTTAACCACCGCGCAGTTATAAAGCTCCGGGTGAAAAGATACACCGTACAAGGCCGAGAAGCCGCCAAAGCCACCTCCAAAAATGGCTATCTTTTTAGGGTTAGCTATCTTTTGCCCAACCAGCCATTTTACACCATCGGTAATATCATCCTGTATCTTGCCGCCAACCTGTTTAAACCCAAGTTTACGGAACGCTTTGCCATAACCCGCCGAGCCACGGTAATTTACCTGGAACACAGCGTAGCCGCGATTGGCCAAAAACTGCACCTCGGCATCGTACCCCCACGAATCGCGTCCCCAGATGCCATCATGCGGCATTACCACAACAGGCAGATTCTTTTGCTCTTTGTTATTAGGTACAGTTAAGTAACCGTTTATTGTAATACCGTCTGATGCCTTAAAGCTAACCGGTCGCATAGCGCAAAATTCCTCGGGGTTAATGCCGGAGAAGATATCCGCCAGTTTGGTAAGCTTATCGCTGTCGCGTTCATATAGATAGTATGAGCCGGGGCTTTTATCAGTATAGGTATTAATGATAAACTTGTTCTCTAAGCTATCACGGTCAACAATATTCATCTCATCGCCTTTTAACTTTTCGCCAAGGCTTTTGTATATCTTTTCTATCTCTGCATTCAGGAAATGCTTTTTAGGTTTGGCTTCGTCCCAGGCGGCCAATTCTATGCGGCGCTTGTTTTTGGAATAGCCCAGGTTCATAATATCCGCGTTAGGGCTGGCATAAACCACTTTTACTTCTTTACCGCTTTCGGCATCAATCTCTACCACGGCGGTTTTATCGCGGTTTACGTTAGAGAGTGCATAGAAGTAATTCTTCTCCCCGCTAAAGGCTACCGGTTCTACCTTATCATTAAAATTACTTTTAATGATGGGCTTAAACTGCGCTTTTTCGTTGGCACGATAAAGGATGGTTTCGTTCACCCCGTCGGATGCTTTGGCCAGGCGGATCTTACCATCAAAATCGGCATACCAGTTGGTTACGTTACCGGGGTTTTGCAGGTAAAGCTTAAGATCGCCGTTAGTAACGTTCAGGCGGTATACATCAAAGTTACCTGCATCGCGCTTGTTCATGCTCACGGTTATTACATCGGGCTGATAGCGGTTGCGGTTCAGAATCTTCAGGCGAACCTTATCCAAATTGAGCAGCTTGGTTATTTTTAAGGTAGCCACATTCAGCGTAAAAACACGAAACTCGTCGCTGGAGATAATATCCTGGGTGAACACTATTTGGTTGTTGTAGGTCCAGGAGTAATCGCGCACGGAGTAATCGGTATAAGAGGTAGCCATTTGCTCGGCGCCCGTCTCTAACGATTTGATGTAGATATTTTGTTTATCTTTATAAGGCTTTAAATACGAAACGAATTTACCATCCGGCGAGATCTTAAAAAAGCTTTTCTCCGGCGTTCTGAAAAAATCGCTTACAGGGATCTGCCTCACCTGCTTTTGACCGCAGGCACAAAACAGCGCTGTTATAGCAATAAATAAAACTGACCTGAAACGAACGGGCATGTATATGGCTTATATTTTAATTAATGGTCAAATTACTTATTTTAGTTAATGCGAATGCGAATGTCACTACAATTTTACCCTGCTATTGCGTTATATACAACATATGCCGCGGTATAAATATATAAAAAGAATGAGGCCTTTATATCTGATCATTATATTAGTTTTCACACTGTGTACCAGCGCGTTTGCCCAGAATAACGATTTAATGCTGGCCAGGCAGTACGCTGCAAACGGCGAGCAGCAAAAGGCGCTGGATATTTATCAAAAACTTTACAAACAGGATAACGAAGTTTATTACCAGCAGTACGTCAACGCGTTACTTACGGCCAAAAAATTTGATGATGCAGAAGCCATCACCAAAAAATTAATGAAGAAACACCCCGGCGCTAATGAGTATATTATTACCATGGGGGCAATATATACCCAACAGGGCAATACCGATAAAGCCGACGCCATTTACAGCGACCTGATAAAGAACCTCCCTGCCGACCAGAACGAAATTGCGGGTATTGCCTCGCAGTTTTACCAGAACTCCAACGTGGAATACGCTATTAAGATATTTTTACAGGGTCGCAAGATCCTGCATAACGATGCGCTGTTTTCTTTTGAGCTGATAAACCTGTACCGCTACAAACGCGATAAGGTGGGCCTGACCGAAGAATACCTTAACTTTTTGCCCTCTAATCCGCCGTTTATAAACCAGGCGCAAACCATGCTTGCATCGCTGTATGAGGGCAGCCAGGATTATGATATGCTGAAGTTTGCCCTGCTGAAAAGGATCCAGAAAGACCCGCAGCAGGTGATTTATGTAAACCTGCTTACCTGGCAATATTTGCAGCAAAAAGATTTTGACCAGGCGCTTAACCAGGCGCTGGCCTTGAGCCGCCGGTTGAACGATGATGGCAGCAATGTTTATGAGCTTTGCGTCACACTAAGCTCCAACGAAGCCTATGATGCAGCCATTCGTGGATACGAATTTATTATTGCTAAAGGCAAGGAAAACATCAACTATGTATCGGCCAAAATAGAACTCATTAATACCAAAAACCTTAAAATAACCAGTGGAAAATACACCCCGGAAGATTTGCTGGGCTTAGAACAGGATTACATTAACCTGCTTACCGAATTTGGCCGCAGCCGCAGCACCGTTTTTGCTATGCAGAAGCTAGCTAACCTGCAGGCATTTAAATTGCATAAACTTAAGGATGCGCAAATCTTGCTGGAAAGCGCAGTTGCCATCCCCGGCATCAGGCCTACGCTATTGGCCAGCTGTAAAATAGATCTGGGAGATATTTACCTGCTCAACAACCAGCCATGGGATGCTACCCTGTTATATAGCCAGGTAGAAAAGGATAACCCATCCACCGCCATTGGGCAGGATGCCCTTTTACGGAACGCGAAACTGGCTTACTACACCGGCGATTTTAACTGGAGCCGCCGCCAGCTGAACATTTTAAAAGCAGCAACAACACAGCTGATTGCTAACGATGCGCTTAACCTATCGCTGCTGATCTCTGATAATTTACAGGCCGACAGCGCCGGCAACGCCCTTAAAATGTACGCCCGCGCCGATTTGCAGATCTTCGCAGAGCAGATTCCTAAAGCCATCCTTACTTTAGATAGCATCGATAAAAAATTCCCGGGTAATGCATTGAGTGCAGATATCCTGATGGCTAAAACCCGTATCCTCATTCAGCAGAAAGACTATACAGGTGCCGTAACCCTGCTTAAAAAAATAGCCTATGAGCATAGCGATAACCTGTGGGCCGATGATGCTGTTTATATGATGGGTGATATCTATCAAAACAAACTCAATAACCCCGAGCTTGCCAAAACCTACTACCAAAAAATAATTAGTGATTACCCCAGCAGCCTCTGGATAAACGATGCCCGCAAACGGTTTAGATTGTTGCGAGGGGATAAAAATGAAGCGTCTTGAGTATCAAGTATCAAGTATCAAAAAATACGCATCGATAAAGGTTTGTTTTAAAATTCTGAAAATTCAGATTCGGACACATTATGCAAATTCTTTAATTCTGAAAATCCTGATTCAGACAAAAATCATTTGCTACTTTTGCCCCTATGATCATTTATAACGACACCTTTATACTGGAAGATACTGTTGAGCAAGAGTGGCTTGCCTGGATGAAAGAGGTACATATACCGGCTGTTATGGCTACAGGTTGTTTCTCGTCGCACCAGATCCTTACCATTATAGATTCGCCTAACGAGGGCGTTACCTACTGCGTACAATACATGGCCGATACGATGGAAAAATTCCAGGAGTATTACCGTATGCACCTGTTTAAGTTTCAGGATCTGCACCAGGAGCAGTTTAACGAGCGGTTTGTGATGTTTAATACCGTAATGAAAACTGTTGATTAAACTCATATCATGACCATTACAGAAACCATTATCCCCGGCGTAGTTATATTAGAGACACGTTTATTTACGGATGACCGCGGTTACTTTTTCGAAAGCTACAGCAAACGCACCTTAGCCGAAGCTGGCATTGATGCTGATTTTGTGCAGGACAATCAATCCATGTCGCAAAAAGGCACCGTGAGGGGTTTACATGCCCAGGCCCATCCGTTTGCACAGGGTAAACTGGTACGCGTATTACAAGGCAGCGTTATGGATGTTGCTGTTGACGCACGCGTAGGCTCGCCAACCTACGGCAGGCACGTTGCTGTTGAACTTAGCGCAGCCAATAACCTGCAGCTATGGGTACCGCCCGGCTGCCTGCACGGCTTTGTTACTTTAGAAGATAACACCATTTTTACCTACAAAGTAACCAACTACTACGATAAAGCATCGGAAACCGGCGTGGTTTGGAACGACCCCGAACTGGCCATTGGCTGGGGTATTGCCGAAAAGGATGCGGTTCTGTCCTCAAAAGATCAGGAACTGCCCGATTTTAAAACTTTCCAAAGTCCGTTTACCTTCTAAACGGTAAAAGTATTATACTTTTCATAATTAAGCGTTACACACACATTGTAGCCGCTTATTATTTATAGCTTTTAACCCTCCCGTTTACGACCTTATTTTGTGCAATATTTATTTACTTAACTGAGTAACATTATTGTGATTTTAACACTCTTACCGGTGTTTTTAACACTATTTAACATTGGGTTACAACTATTACTAAGTTTTTAGTTATAATTTAGCGCTACAATTTAGACCCCCTCATGACAAAAACCTTTACAGCAATTCTATTGTTCTGTATGTGTTCTTTTGCAGCCTTTGCACAAAAAACCTATTCGGTAAAAGGCGCTGTGATCGATTCCGTATCGAACGTAAAACTCCTCAACAGCTCTATCAGTGTATTAAATGCAAAGGATTCTACCCTGAGCAAATTTACACGTGCCTCAGCTAACGGCTCTTTCAACATTGGTAACCTGAGCAGAGGTAAATTCATCCTGCTAATCACCTACCCCGGCTATGCCGATTATGTAGAAAATTTCAGCTTAGACTCTAACAAAACCGAGCACAACTTTGGCCGCATTGATATGCAGCTAAAATCAAGGTTGCTGAAAGAGGTAATTGTAAAAGGCACTGCCGCCGCTATTAAAATTAAAGGCGATACTACCGAATACAATGCCGCAGCTTTTAAAATTGAGCCGAACTCTAAAGTGGAAGACCTTATCCGCCAGCTACCAGGTATGCAGGTAGATAAAGATGGTAAGATAACCGCGCAGGGCCAGGCAGTACCCAAGGTACTGGTAGACGGCGAAGAGTTTTTTGGCGACGACCCTACGCTGGTAACCAAAAACCTGCGGGCCGATATGGTTGATAAAGTACAGCTATACGATAAAAAAAGCGATCAGGCTACCTTTACCGGCATTGATGATGGCGAGAAAACCAAAACCATCAACATCAAGCTGAAAGAAGATAAAAAGAACGGCTATTTTGGCAAAGTTAATGGCGGCGTTGGTACCGATGGTTACTACGAAGGCCAGGCTTTGTTCAACAGGTTTAAAGGCAAGCAAAAGTTCTCGGCATATGGCACAGTGGGTAATACCGGTAAAACAGGCCTTGGCTGGGAGGATAATAACAAACTTGGCGCTTCATCAGACAACATGCAATTTGGCGACAGCGGCGAGATCTACTTCTTTGGCGGCGGCGGCGATGACCTCGACTCGTTCGACGGCAGGTACAGCGGCCGCGGGATCCCATTGGCTTATACCGGTGGTTTACACTACGATTCTAAATGGAACGCTGATAAAGAATCTATAAACACCAATTATAAAGCAGGCTCTTTAGAGGTTGATGGCACAAGCGACAATCTGAGCCGTAACGTATTACAGGAAAGGGTACTCGACAGCAAAAGCAACCAAACCTTTAATAATTATATGTTCAGGCAAAAGCTGGATGCAACGTACCAGGTAAAACTTGATTCTACATCAAACTTAAAAGTAACTGTTGATGGAACGCTGAAGAACTCGCGCACCCGCACACACGATATTTCCCAAAGCTTTGAAAACAACCAGGTGCTGAACCAGCAGGACAGGAACCTGAGCAACAACAGCGATGGCAGGATCTTTAACGCTACGGCCTTCTATAACAAAAAACTAAAGAAGGCTGGTCGCACCATTTCGGTTAACTTTAGCACTGGTATAAATGAAAGCGATGCGGATGGTTTCTTATATGCCAAAACGGATTATTACCAAAATGGTGCATTTGATAGCAGCCGCGTTACCGATCAGCGGAAGATCAATGATATTAAAAGCAGCAAGGTATTAACAAACCTTACCTATACCGAGCCTTTCAGCAAAACCTTCTCGGTAGTGCTTAACTATGGCATCAATGTAAACAACAGCAGTGCCGACAGGCAATCGTTTAATCAATCGACATCCGGTGTTTATAACCATTTGGTAGATTCATTGAGCAGTAACTACAAGTTCAACCAGTTCTCTAACCAGGGAGGCGCCATCTTTAACTATAAAAAAGGTAAGCATATCCTAAACTTTGGTACCAAGGTATCTGATGTTAAATTTAAACAGATAGACCTGGTGAGCGATTCTACCTACAAGCGTAACTTCACCAACTGGAGCCCGCAGGCTTCCTACCAGTACAGGATCTCGCAGCAGCAATCATTCCGTTTTAACTATAACGGTAACCCAACGCAGCCTTCAATAGATCAGATCCAGCCTGTTCGTCAAAATAACGACCCACTGAACCTTACCTTGGGCAACCCAGATCTGGGGCCTTCGTTTACGCACCGTTTTAGCGGCGGGTACAATTCTTATAAGGTACTGAGCGGTCAATCTATCTGGATCAGCGGATCGTATTCCTTTACAACTAACCCTATTGTAAATAATGTAACCACTACCGACGCAGGTGGCCGTATTATCCAGTATCAAAATTTATCGGGTAAAAAACCGTCAAATTTTTACGCTAACGTTTACTTAGACCGTAAAATAAACAAGCCCGAGTTTAACGTTGGCTTAAACTTTGGCACTAACGGCAATACTTACTACAGCTTGCAGAACAGTGCGTTAAACATCACCAAATCCAACTCATACAACGGTGGTATCACCCTGAGCAAGTACGTACAGAAAAAGTATAATTTTTACGCTTCAGCAGGCCCAAGCTACAGCACAGGTACCTCATCTTTACAACCTGCGCTGAACAACAACGGCCGCGGTTTTAACGCAAGCGGGCGCTTTAACGTTTACCTGCCGGGCAAATTCCAGATAGGTGCCGATGGCGATTACAATTACCAGGCCCCAACTCAGTCTTTCGCTACCGATTTTAAGCAATTCATTCTGAATGCTAACATCACCAAAACCTTCTTTAAGGACGAAACCCTTAAACTGGTTGCCGCAGGTAACGATTTGCTTAACCAAAACTCGGGCTTCAGCCGTAACTCTAACGGTTTAAGCTATAGCCAGAGCCAGTACACTACTATTAAGAGATACTTCCTGTTCTCTATCATTTGGGATTTTAACAAAGTTGGCGGGGGAACTGCAAAAAAATAATAATGAATATGAAAACTACCATATTATCGCTATTGATCATCTGCCTGTTTAGCGGCAGCTTGCTGGCACAAAATGCGCACTTCACGGTATCGGGCACCGTAGAGTACGAAAAGAAAGTGAACATGTACGCCCTGATAAAAAAACGTATCAACAGTGACAACGAAGCCTTTTTAGGCCAGGCTTTTGAGCAGTACAAGAAAACACAGCCGCAATTTAAAACACTTAAAAGCACGTTGACTTTTACTAGCAACAAAACATCTTTTAACCCTGCAGAAGCAGAAACGGCAAGCAACGGTTTCTTTGGTAACGAGCCGGCTGCAATGCAAAACAACATTATTTATACCGACCTGAATACACAGAGCAGCGTAACCAATAAAAAGGTTTTTGAAGAGCAGTTTTTGGTGAGAGACAGCGTACGCAAGATCAGCTGGAAAATTACCGATGAGGTACGTGAAATTGCCGGTTACAGCTGTCGCCGCGCTAATGCCGTGGTGATGGATTCCATTTATGTTGTAGCTTTCTACAGCGACGAGATCCCGGTATCCGGCGGGCCCGAATCATTTACCGGCCTGCCCGGAATGATTCTTGGCCTTGCCCTGCCGCACGAAAACATCACCTGGTTTGCCACCAAGGTAACCGATTTGCCAGTTACCGAAGCACAACTAAAAATACCAGCCAAAGGTAAGGCGGTAAACAACCAAACCCTTGCCACCACCCTAAAAACAGCTCTAAAGAGCTGGGGCGAATACGCGCAAATGTATTTTAAGATATTTTTGCTGTAGGTTGTTAGAAACAAGAACTAAGAGACAAGAATTAAGACAACTCTTAATATCGTTTTTAATAACAAAGCCCCTTACATTAATGTAAGGGGCTTTGTTATTAAATCGGCGTTTTATTCACCACTTACTACTTACCATTCCTTAAAACGGTTTCCCCTTAGCCAGTTCTTTTTCTGCCCATTTTATGGCCAGTTTTTCGCGGTATTGGGCGTAGTTTTGTTTGAAGGCCATTTTCAACAGGCTATCTACACCGCCTTTTACGGCCAGGTTGTACAAGCTGGCGGCTTTGCGGGTGATAGATGCATCCCAGGCACGCAGACTAAGGGAGTACGATCCGTCGATGTATTTCATCCAGTGCCAGTAGCCGGTTGGCATAAATAGGGTATCGCCATGTTCTAAAAATACTTCGGTTCCTTCCACGCCTTCCAACGCCGGGAATTTTTTGGTATCTGGGTTCAATACATCATAATCCTCCAACGCATAGGTCGCATTAGGGATACAGTATAAACGGCGTTTCCATTTGTTCTCGAACAAGATCACATGTTTGCGACCACCAAAATGGGTATGGAAAATGTGCGGCAGATCGATGTCGTAATGTAAAAATGTAACCGAATTAGAGCCACCGAAGAACATAGCCGGCATGCTTTCTAAAAAGCCGCCCATTAGGTCCTTAGGTAAAACAACATCATCCAGCAGCTGCGGCGCTTGCTTAAATATGTTGAAGAAAAAAATGCGCAGCTCGGTAGGAGTAGAGCGGATCAGATCCATATACTCATCAAAAGGCATTTCCTTTGCTGATGAATTGATGGGTTTTGAAGGATCGGCCTTGGAGTTATCATACAAGGGAACCACCTTTTTGCCAACTACCTCTTTAAGGTATTCGGGCGTCCATTTCTCGCGGGCAGGCCAGCTTTTTGTAAGGCCTTTTATCACCAACGGTCGGCGCGGTTTAAGGTAATTCTCCCTGAAATCTTCGGGGCTGATGTTCTCAACAGTATCAATAGGGCGTAGTTTAAAGCTCATATCTTGATGCATCGGTTCGGAAAAAGCAGGATTACTTATTCCCCGCCACCGAATATTCATCAAAATAACGAAATTATTACACACAAGTTGTAATGCCGCAACAACTATTTGAAGTTAAGGATTTGTTAAGGGATATGTGGGGGACGGGGGACGGTGTTGCGAGGGGCGATGTAACCGCAGAACCAGATTAAGCACCCTTCATAGACTAACGGCACCCTGTTGTAGAGACACAATATTTTGTGTCTCCTTTAGAACGGTAATGGTGTATGGTAGATTTGCATGCGGGAGACACAATATTTTGTGTCTCTACGTTAAAATTTATAGGATATGATTTGCACAGTGTAGACAGAAGCACCGTGTCTCTACAACAAAATTTATAGGTGCATAGTTGACATGCATCCGCAAGATGCGAAGTATCGCGACTCTACAATTATGGCTTCCCTGCAGCTAATGCTTTATTGGCCCGTTTTATAGCCAGTTGTTCCTTCCAGTCCATATAGCCTTTTTTAAAATTCCTTTTCATGATATCATCAAACTTGCGCTGTATGGTAAGGTTGTATAAACTCTTTGCTTTGATGCCCCAGCTGCTATCCCAGGCGCGCAGCGAGATGGAGAACGAGCCATCCAGGTACTTCATCCAATGCCAGTAGCCGGTAGGCATAAACAGTGTGTCGCCGTGCTCTAAAATGATTTCCTGTCCTTCAATACCATCTAAAGCCGGGAATTTTTTAAAATCGGGGTTTTCTATGTCGTAATCTTCCAGGGCGTAGGTGGCGAAGGGGATGCAATAGAGGCGTTCGCTCCATTTCTGGTCAAACAGGATCACATGTTTGCGGCCATTAAAATGGGTGTGGAAGATGTGTGCCAGGTCGATATCGTAATGCAAAAACGTAACCGAGCCTTTTCCACCGAAGAACATGTTGGGGTATTTATCTAAAAAGCCACCCATCAGGTCGGTAGGCGAGCGGTAATCATCCAGTAGTTTTGGCGCATGTTTTATCGGATCGAACAAAAAGATGCGCAGATCGGTAGGTTGGGTTTGTATCAGGTCGATATAATCACCAAACTTCATTTCGGCGGCCGATGTGTTAATGGGTTTTGATGGATCGGCCTTAGAGCTGTCATACAAAGGCACCACTTGGTCGCCTACGGTTTGTTTCAGGTAATCAAAGGTCCATTTTTGCAGGGCTGGCCAGCTTTCGGTTGCTTTGCTGATCACTAACGGCTTGCGGGGCTTTAAATACTTGTTTATAAAATCCTCTTTGCTGATATGGTCAACTCTGTCAATTTGGGTTAATGACAAACTCATACTTAACAATTAAATAACTTCAAAATTAATTTAATTACATATGAGGGAATACGGAAAATTGTTTTTTGAAATTCTGCTGACAGTTTTTTAGGGAGTAGTAAATGGTAAATAGTGAGTTGAAGTAGATAAGTAAAGGTAGTTGCAATTGCGAAATCCTTAAAACAAAAGACCCCTCATTGCTGAAGGGCCATCTTGCATTATATTAATAGGGGATTTTTACGAACAACTCAAACTCCTTATACACAATTCCCCACTTAATTAGGCATTAAAACGGTGTTTACTACGTGGATAACGCCGTTGCTTTGGTTAACATCGGCAATGGTTACCCAAGATTTTCCGCCTTTTTCGTCAACCAGGTAAATCTTTTTGCCATCGGCCATTGCGGTTAAAACGCCACCGCTAACGGTATTTAGTTCGGCCTTGCCACCGCCGGCTTTAATTTTAGCCATCAATTCGGCAGCGCTTACTTTACCGGCTACTACATGGTAGGTTAAAATTTTGGTAAGTGTGGCTTTGTTCTCTGGCTTGGTTAGTGTTTCCACAGTACCGGCAGGCAGTTTATTAAAAGCTTCGTTGGTTGGTGCAAACACGGTGAACGGGCCTGCAGATTGCAGGGTTTCTACCAGTCCGGCTGCTTTTACAGCGGCAACCAAAGTGGTATGGTCCTTAGAATTTACGGCGTTTTCAACAATATTTTTAGTTGGATACATGGCCGCGCCACCAACCATTTTAGTTTGCGCGTAAGTGTTTGGGGCAATTGCAATAGTTGCTAAGGCAATTGCCGAGATGATCAATTTTTTCATAGATAGATGTTGTTTGGTTATGTAATAGCAGATACGCCATAAGGTTACGGGCAGTTTTATTTAGCCGCCAAATTGCAACAACCAAAGGGGATAAGGATTTGAAAACCAATAGTGAACGAATACCGTATTACGCGAAGAAAAGTTCAGCCGCAATATTATCGGCGTACAACTTGCCATGCGGCGTAAGGGTGATAACGCTGCCGTTCTGCACAATGCTGCCATCCTCAAAGTGGGGGCGGGCGGCTTTTAAAAGCTCGGCAGAAGAGCCCGGAGCGATAGTATTCAGCCTGTCTATATCAAGCCCCCAGATGGTGCGCAGGGCTGTCATGATGTATTCGTTCAGGCGGTTAGTTTCGGTAAGTTCTTCAATTTCGGCAGGCAACTCTCCGGTGCTTATCGATTGGATATATTTAGCATTGTTAGCAATGTTCCACTGGCGGGTATCGCTGTTAAAGGAATGTGCCGATGGGCCAACCCCAAGGTATTTTACGCCCTTCCAGTAGTTAGAGTTATGGCGCGAATAATGGCCCGGTTTGCAATAGTTAGAGATCTCGTACTGCTCAAAACCATGCTGCTGTATAGCATCCAGCATGTAGGTGAACTGCTCAGCGCTTTGCTGATCGTTCATGGGCGGCTGTTTCTTTTTGCTGATGAAGGCGGCCAGGGCAGTTTGGGGCTCCACCGTCATACTATAGGCGGAGATATGCGGAACATCCAGCTCAAACACTTTATTTAAGTTATGTTTCCACTTAGCGTCTGTAAGCAGGGGATAGCCATAAATCAGATCCACGGTAATGTTTTCAAAGCCCGTGTCCTGCGCGCGTTTTACGGCAGCTTCGGCTTCGGCGGCGCGGTGTACGCGGTTCATCCAAAGCAGATCCTCATCAAAAAAAGACTGGATGCCAATGCTGAAACGGTTCACCGGGGTGGCACGCAGTCCGGCCAGTTTCTGGCGGTCCAGGTCGTCCGGGTTGGCCTCCATGGTGATCTCTGCACCGGGAGAAACCGTATGGATAGCGGTAATAGCATCTATTAACTGGTTGATCTCCTGCGGGGCAAGTACCGATGGCGTGCCGCCGCCAAAATAAATAGTTTCAATGGTTTCGCCGGCGAGGTAATGCCTTTGCAGGTTTATTTCTTTTAAAATAGCCTGCAGCATTTCGTCTTTATATTTTAGCGAGGTGCTGAAATGGAAATCGCAGTAATGGCAAGCTTGTTTGCAAAAAGGGATGTGGAGATAGATACCGGCCATGCGGCAAAAATCGGCATATTAATTTAAATTAACAGCAGGGGCATTGTCGGCATAACATAACATTATCAATAATTTATTGTGTGGCCCATAATTAATAAGGTAAATTTGCGCCATAATACAGGGTATACTATTGATGCATAGGTTTATTTGTCTGCTTGTTTTTGTTTTTGCCGCATGCACAGCCGTTTTTGCGCAGCAGGATAGTACAGCCCAATATCCCGACACCACCGCCCGGCAGATAATACGAGTAAGAAGGCCGCTTTCCCTGCTTGATTCTGTGGCGCTGGCCATTGCCAACGAGGAGCGTATGGTATCAGATTCTCTCTCTAAAGTTTACGTTAGTTTGCCCGATACGGCGCGCACCAACCTGTATATCGATAGTATATTAAAAGCCAATGCCTACAATGGCAACCACTATCTCGATCTTTCCATCAAAACCAAAAGAAGTTCACAAGGTTATGGCCACGTACGCCCCGCCCGCGACCCGTGGGTGCTTATCGTTATAGTTGCCCTGCTGCTGTTTATAGCCGTGCTTAATATTTATTCGGGCAAGGATATGAGTAACGTGTTCCTGGCATTTTATAATAAACGCAGCACGGCGCAGGCCGGTAAGGAAGACAGCCCCATCAACACCTGGACGTTCATCGGGCTGTTCCTGCTGTTCGGGTTCACCTTCGGCATATTTTTATACCTGCTTACCACAGGTTATTACAAAGTATATTATACTATTAGCGGTATCCAGTTGTTTTTAACCTTATCGGGTGTAATTATCGGGTTATTTGCTACAAAATTCTTGGTGCTTAAGTTTTTGGGCTTTGTGTTTGATACCAATAAGTTGGTGAGCGAATATATATCTGCCTTATCATTAACATATTTTAATATCACATTTGTTTTTTTGCCAGTAGCGCTGTGTTTTAGCCTCATTTCGGATAAAATGATGCCTTATTTACTGGTAATTACGCTGTTGCTCACCATCGTTATTTTTGTATGGCAGTACCTGCGTAGCAGCGTCAGCATTATTTCAAATTTTCGATTTCACAAATTTTATTTATTTGTGTATCTTTGTGCCCTCGAAATTTGCCCCATTTTGATATTAATTAAGGCACTTAATATAGGTTTCAGATAGTTAGTTTTAACGTATAAGCATTGGAAGACAGAAAGAAAAAGGTTAAGAGTATTTTAGTTACTTTACCAAAACCTGAAAATGATAAAAATCCTTACGCTGAGCTGGCTAAAAAGCTTAATTTGAAGATCGATTTCCGGTCGTTCATTCATGTTGAAGGCGTACCGGCAAAAGATTTCCGTAAGGAAAAGATCAACCTGGCCGATTTTACAGCGGTAATTTTTACCAGCCGTAACTCTGCCGATCATTTTTTCCGCATTTGCGAAGAGATGCGCTTTGAGGTGCCCGTAGAAATGAAATATTTCTGCCTTTCTGAAACTATTGCCTTATACCTGCAAAAGTACATTCAGTACCGTAAGCGCAAGATCTTTTTTGGCAAGCAAACCGCAGCAGACCTGGCCGAAGTACTTAAAAAGCACTCTGGCGAGAAATTCCTGTACCCATGTTCTGATGTAGCTGCCGAAGAAACCCAGAAGTTTCTGTTGGATAATGGCTATAATTTTACCCCCGCTGTGCTTTTCCGCACTGTTTGCAGCGACCTGAGCGATCTGGCCGAAGTGTTTTACGATGTTATCGCATTCTTCAGCCCGTCCAGCATCCAGTCGTTATATCAAAACTTCCCCGATTTTAAGCAGAATAACACCCGTATAGCGGCATTTGGTGCCACTACACACAAGGCTGTGCTTGCTGCAGGGTTAATTTTAGATATACCTGCGCCCACCCCGCCGGCCCCATCCATGACTATGGCTATTGAGCAATATGTAAAGCAGGTGAACAAATAATTGCAGCAAAGTAATTTTATTGCTGCAACTTTTTATAACCCCTTCCGTATAAGCAGAAAATTATTTAAGATTTAAGTAAACATTTATAATGTAAACTTATTTTAAGTAACAGGCAAACTATTGCCATATTGGTAGGCATGTGGGGTGTTTTTGATTTTAAAAACATTTTTTGCTGTTAAATTGAGGATATTTAATATATTCGGGGGTGCGTTGTGTTACAGTAAATTATAGCGTATAATTGATTTTTCGATACAAATGAAACAAATATACTTTCTGATAATAGTTATAGCTGGTGCGTTTTTAACGGGTTGCAGCACAGGCGGTGCCGGCAATGGCGAGGTAGTAGGGGTTAGGCAAGCTAACTTCAGGGCTACTACGCCGTTAAACATGGTATATATTAAAGGTGGTACGTTCTTAATGGGCCAAACAGATCAGGATGTAACCTTTGCACAAACATCGCAAACCAAGCAGGTTACTGTAGCGCCATTTTTTATGGATGAAACAGAGATCTCTAACAGTAAGTACAAGCAATTTGTGTTCTGGGTACGCGATTCTATAGCCATTACCAGCTATCTTAACGATCAGAAATACTACATGCAGCCAAAGAAAGGCGCCCGCCCTGATCCTAACGGCAAAAAATATATCAACTGGAACTACGTAAGAACTAACCCTGTATTCAGCACACGCGGTAAGAATGCAGGCGCTAACGCACAGAAATTGCAGGATCTTTATTACCAGGGTGACGACCGCGTGTTTGATCGTAATGAGATAGATGTACGTAAATTAAAATACAACTACGCCTTAATGGTTCTGCGCGATGCGGCTAACTATAAGGATGATAAAACTAAAAAACGTTCGGATTTCATTATGCGTGATACCGTAACGGTTTACCCGGATACACTGGTTTGGCTGAGCGATTTTTCATACGCCGCCAATGAGCCAATGGTAGAAGGCTATTTTTCTCACCCGGCATACCGTAACTACCCTGTAGTGGGTGTAACCTGGCGCCAGGCAAGGGCATTTACTGTATGGCGTACCCGCTTAAGCGAAGGCGCCAAACATGCCCGTGGCTTACCTCCAAATCTTCCGTTCGATTTGCCTAACGATGCTGAATTTGAATATGCTGCACGTGGTGGCAGGATAGGTACCGATTACCCTTGGGGCGGCCCTTACATTAAAAATGCTAAAGGTTGTTTACTGGCCAACTTTAAACCCGGCCGTGGTAACTATACTGATGATGGCGGTGCTTACACCGTAAACGTTCGCTCTTATTTTCCAAATGATTTTGGTTTATATAACATGGCCGGTAACGTAGCCGAATGGACGATGTCTGCTTATGACGAGTCTGCTACTACCTTTGTTCATGATCTCTCCCCTACATTTAATTACGAAGCTAAAGCAAGCGATCCGGAAGTACTGAAAAGGAAAGTTGTACGCGGCGGTTCTTGGAAAGACATTGGTTATTTCCTGCAGAACTCTACCCGTACCTTTGAGTACCAGGATACTGCAAAATCTTACATCGGTTTCCGTTGCGTTACCCACTACTTGGGCCGCGATATCAGGGACAAACGCTAAACAAAACAAACTTTATAAAATTTATTAGTACTAAAATTTATGGCTGGGAAGAAAAAACCTTACGGAATTAATAATATAGTATCATGGGGTGCCGCCGTGGTTATTGTGGGTTTAATGTTTAAAATATTACACAAACCGGGCGCTACTTATTTTATTGCAGGTGGATTAACAGTTGAGGCATTATTATTTTTGTTACTTGGTTTTCAGCGTGAAGACAAAGAGATAGACTGGGTACGTGTATATCCCGAACTGGACGAAAGCTATACAGGCGAATTGCCAAAAGCATCCGCAAGGCCGGTAGTTGCTGCCAACACAGGTTTCTCTAATACTGCAGCTTTAGACAAAATGCTTACTGATGCCAAAATTGGCCCTGAACTGATCAGCAGCCTTGGTGATGGTTTAAGAAACTTTGGTGATAAGGTTAACGCTATTTCCAGAGTAACTGACGCAGGCGAGGCTACCATGGCTTTCACACAAAAAGTAAAAGCAGCTACAGTAAGCTACGATAACCTGAGCATTTCTTTTGAAAAAGCATCTGCTAACTTATCAGAAATGGCAAACAGCAATGTAGATTCAAAAGCTTACCACGATCAGGTAAATAACCTGGCTAAAAACCTGTCGGCTTTAAACGCTGTTTACGAACTGGAACTGCAGGATTCAAGCGCGCACCTGAAAGCGATGAACAGCTTCTACAAAAACCTGTCGTTAACCATGAATAACTTTAACGAATCGTTAGATGATTCTAAACAGTTTAAAGATGAGGTTGGCCGCTTAGCTAAAAACCTGTCGTCGTTAAACGCGGTTTACGGCAACATGCTTACAGCAATGAATCAGCCAAGGGTTAACTAATTATATTTCATCAAACAAGAATAGCTAAATACAAAGGATGGCCGGAGGCAAAGAAACCCCAAGACAGCGAATGATAGGTATATTGTACCTTGTGCTGTTAGGGCTTGTAGCGATGAATGTTCCTGACAGTTTGCTGGATGCATTTAAAAATATCACAAACAGTTTAGATAAATCAAGAAATAACGTAACAACCGGTATTGATAATACCTACGCTGCATTTGAAGCAACAAAGCTTAAAGAGCAGCCAGAGCGTGCAAAACCGGTTTACGATAAAGCAAAGCGCGCAAGTTCAATTGCAGCGGAGCTTAACGGTTATATCGAATCGTTAAAAACCATTTTGGTTAAAGAAGGCGGCGGTGTAAACGAAGAAACCGGTGATGTTGACGCAAGGGACGACCTTGACATTTCGCCGCGTGTAATGGTGCAGGATAAACGTGCCGATAAGCTGCGCGAATTGATTGATCAAACCCGCGATAAACTGATCGCTTTATTACCGGAGAAGGATAGAGGAGGCGTTAACTTTTCATTAAACGCTGTTGATCCTCCAAAAACCGGCGACGTAAAAAAAACATGGCAGGAAGCCAATTTTGGTGATGGTATCCCATTGGGTGCAACATTAACCACACTGGCAAAAATACAGGCCGATGCAAAAAATGCTGAAAATGAGGTTGTTAAGAAGATCTTAGGTGAAGTAGACCAGGCAGTTGTTAACCTTGATAAATTCTCTGCGGTTGCTGTTGCGCCGTCGAGCTATGTTATAGCAGGCCAGCCATACACTGCAGAGGTATTCTTAACCGCGTCTGATTCAAAATCTAACCCGGCTATTACCGTAAATGGTTCTAACCTGGCAGTAGCAGACGGTAAAGGTAAATATACTGTAGGTACACAATCTGAAGGTGTTTTTACATGGGTAGGTACTATCCGCGTAAGGCAGAACGACGGTACATTTAAAGAATATAAAACAGCACCGCAAACTTACCAGGTAGCAAGGCCATCAGCTGTTGTATCTCCTGATAAGATGAACGTGTTATACATAGGTGTACCTAACCCGGTTTCGATCTCGGCTCCCGGTATCGCTAAAGAAAAATTAAGGGTTAGTATCTCAAATGGTTCTATCAGCGGTTCAGCAGGTAAATATACTGCAACTGTAAATAGCATTGGTGATGCAACCGTTACCGTATCAGGTGAAATAGCTGCCGGTAATACACAAAAATTAGGGTCAACCTTATTCCGTGTAAAACGTATACCAGATCCTAAAGCAATGTTTGCCGGTAAAAGTGGTGGCAGCACCAGTGCTGCAAACCTACGTGCGCAGGACAGGCTTTTTGCCAAATTGGATAACTTTGAGTTTGATGCTAAGTTTAACGTTACCAGGTTTACCCTGCTAATTGTTAAGCCACGCCAGGACGCTGTTATTTCATCCGGCACAGGCAGCGAACTATCAGGCACTATGCGTGCTGCTATGGCTACTATAACACCCGGTACTACTGTTGTGTTCAGAGATATTATTGCTGTAGGGCCGGATGGTTCACAGCGTGGGCTCGATCCAATTGTGTTATCGGCTAATTAAAAGTATAAGTTATGAAAGCAAGATTTTTAATTATTGTACTTTGCCTGCTTTGCGGTGTATCCTTTGCACAAAGGAAGAAAACAACTACGAAGAAAAAAGCACCGGTTAGGAAAACTACAACAACCAAAGCTAAACCTGCAAATGTAGGGAATGCCGGTACTGCAGGCAGCGCCGAATTGCAGCCAAGCGTAATGGATACTACTAAGAAATTAGCTGGTTCATTAAAACCGTTTGACCGCCCTTTGGATGGTTACTACAAAAAGAAGAATATCTTAAGTGCAAAGGTTACACCTTATGCCAACCTGCGCGAAGCTGATGTGATGTTTGCGAAACGTATCTGGCGTGAGATTGATCTGCGCGAAAAGATGAACCAGTTTATGGGTTCGCCTAAACAACGTTTGATAGATATCCTGTTAACTGCTATTGATAACGGTGAGTTAACTGCTTACGATCCTACTGCTACTAAAGATGATCCTAACGGTGATGGTTTTTCTAAACCGTTAACTGCGGGCCAGGCTAAAAGCAAATTATCTGATAGCTCTGTAGTTGATAAGTTTGATAAAGACGGTAACAAAATAGGTTCTTCAATTGCTGCAGGTGAATTTAATCCAGATAGCTTAATTAAGTTCCGTATCAAAGAAGATTGGGTATTCGACAGACAGCGTTCTATTTTCGAGCCGCGAATCATCGGTATCGCTCCGCTAATCAAACCAAAGGCAGCCGGTATCGATCTGGAGTATCAGCCAGCTTTCTGGATCTATTTTCCTGAGGCAAGGGCTGTACTGGCTACCAAAGAAGCCGTAAGCCGTAACAACGATGCAACCGGCTTAAGCTTTGATGATATCTTTATGAAACGCTTGTTTGCCAGCTACATCATTAAACAATCTAACGACAGGGATGAGCGTATCCGCGATTACGCACAAGGTATTGATAAGCTTTACGAATCTGACAGGATCAAGAAGAACCTGATGGATTGGGAGCTTGGATTGTGGCAGTACTAAGAAAATAGAGGTTAGAGAATAAAGATTAGTTTTTAATGTCTGTAAAATATTTAGGCCCTTGCAGTTTTGCAAGGGCCTTCGTTTTTAAGATTGTTCGCCGGTTTCTATTTCAGGCTGTATTTCTGTTTGGGGCGGTGGGTTTTGATTGAAGATATTATCGTTAGCAAAGTAACTTAAAACCGCTTTTGCCTGTTTCATATTAATCACTTCCATCAGCGTTTCTTCATTAGCCTCCCTGATCTTTTTTACCGATTTAAAATACTTCAGCATCTTTTCGGCGGTGGTTTTGCCTATACCTTCTATCAGTTCCAGTTCGGTAGCCAGCGTGCCTTTATCGCGCTTTTTACGGTGAAAGGTGATGCCGAAACGGTGAGCTTCATCGCGCAGCTGCTGGATTATCTTAAGCGTTTCAGATCGTTTATCCAGGTACATGGGGTACTGGTCGCCGGGATAGTAAAGTTCTTCCAGGCGTTTGGCGATGCCGATAACGGTTACCTGCTTTTCTATCCCCAATAGTTTTAAACTCTTCATGGCTGATGATAACTGCCCCTTACCACCATCAATAATAATAAGCTGGGGTAAGCCTGTGTCTTCATCCAGTACGCGGCGATAGCGTCGGAAAACAGCCTCTTCCATCGTTGCAAAATCATCCGGCCCCACTACGGTTTTTACGTTAAAGTGCCGGTAATCTTTCTTGGATGGTTTGCCATCCTTAAACACCACAATGGCCGATACCGGGTACTTACCCTGAAAGTTGGAGTTATCAAAACACTCAATATGGCGCGGCTGTGTATTCATACGCAGGTCTTTCATCATCAGCTCCATTAGCCTGTCGGTACGAACGTCGGGGTTTAGCTTTTCGTACTGGTCTATCTTCTCCTTTTTAAAGAACATCACGTTCTTTTGCGACAGATCAAGCAGTTTACGCTTTTCGCCCAACTTAGGTACGGTGAATTTTATTGATGGGTCTTCAAGGTCGATATCAAACGGTACGATGATCTCCCGTGAATGGCTATCATACCGCATCCTGAATTCGGTAATGGCAAGCGTAAGCAGTTCCTCATCGCTTTCATCCAGGCGCTTTTTAAGCTCTATAGTTTGCGTTTGGATGATGGTGCCGTTCATTACCTTTAAATAGTTTACAAAGGCGTATTTCTCCTCAGAGGCTATGCTGAACACATCCACATCGGTAATGGAAGAGTTAACCACCGTAGATTTACTTTGGTAGTTCTCCAGCAGATCTTGTTTTCTTTTAAGACGGTGCGCCAGCTCAAAATTTAACTCGCTTACTGCTTTCTCCAGATCACCTTTAAGGCCGCGTACAACAGCGCCAATTTTGCCGTTAAGCACATCGGTTATTTCGCTGATGTTATGGTTGTAATCTTCTTCAGATTGAAAATCCTGGCAGGGGCCTTTGCAGTTACCTAACTGGTATTCCAGGCAAACCTTAAACTTACCCTTTTCAATGTTTTGCCTTGTAAGCGGCAGGCTGCAGGTGCGCAGGGGATAGGTTTCTTTTATCAGCCCCAAAATGGTATGCATCATGCTGACAGATGCGTAGGGGCCGAGGTATTTAGAGCCATCCTTAATGATGCGGCGCGTCCAGTAAATGCGGGGGTAATTCTCGTTCTTGATGATGATCCATGGGTAGGTTTTATCATCCTTCAGCATTACATTGTAACGCGGCTGGTGCTTTTTAATCAGGCTGTTTTCCAGCAGCCATGCATCCACCTCGCTATCAACAATGGTGAACGTGATATTGCGGATCTTGGATACCAGCACACGCGTTTTAGCATTAATATGCGCATCCTTATTAAAATACGACCCCACACGATTGCGCAGATCCTTGGCTTTACCTATGTATATAAGCTCCTTTTCAACATCCCAGTACTGATACACGCCCGGTTTATGCGGTATGTTCTTTAAAGCTTCCCTGTAATCAAATTTTTCCATGCCCCCTAACCCCCTGAAGGGGGAATCCCTGTTATCATTGTAATTTACGCTCCCTTGTTTGCTCCCCCTTCAGGGGGCCGGGGGGCTTTAAAAGTCTAACTTCTTCTCCACTTCATTTGTTCCCTTTTGCTGCTGGCTGTAGGCGCCGCAATCGAGGGTTATGCTTACACCGCTTTTGGGTGGTACAAAATCTACATTCTTTTTAATGCCGAGGGCATTGTTGGCGTAAACCCGTTTCATATAACCGGCAAATATTGGCAGGGCTGTGTTGGCGCCTTCCCCTAAACGGGTACTGCGGAAGTGAATATCGCGGTCTTCGCAGCCTGTCCACACACCGGTGACCAGTTGCGGGGTTATGCCGATGAACCAACCATCCGAGTTATCATTAGTAGTACCTGTTTTACCGCCGATTGGGTTTTTGAGGCCGTAATCCCTGCGTAGGCGATAACCCGTGCCTTCATCTATAACGCCTTTTAGCATATAGGTCATTACGTAGGCGGTTTGCGGGTTCAGTGCCTGCACCACCCTTGGCGAATTGTTATATAATACGTTGCCGTTTTTGTCTTCAATCCGCATCAGGAAAGTAGGTTCCGTCCATACACCCTCGTTGGCAAATACCGAGTAAGCGCCCGTCATATCAAAAACGGATGCATCAAACGTTCCCAGGCAAATAGAAGGGTAGGGTGGCACCGGGCTGGTAACGCCCATCTTTTTGATCAGATCGGCCACAGGCTGGGGTTTAACCTCGTTCATCACATAAGCGGTTACCCAGTTCTGCGAGCGCGCCAATGCTGTACGCAAGGTAATCACCCCCGGAACCGTTTCTGATGGCGATGAGCGCGGCGACCAATCGGCACCATAACCGGTAATGGTAATGGGCTCATTGGCAACCTGCTGGCATGGCGAAATACCATCGTCAATTGCCACCGCATAAGTAAATGGCTTAGCGGTTGAGCCTACCTGGCGGGTGCCGGTTTTAACCTGATCGTACTTAAAGTGTTCAAAGTTGGTACCGCCCACCCAGGCCTTAATATAGCCGGTTGTAGGGTCCATACTCATGAGCGCGTTACGCAGCATCAGCTTACAATACACTATAGAATCGATAGGTTTCATCACTGTATCGATATCGCCGTGCCAGGTGAAAATATTCATCTTAACCGGCGTGTTGAAGTTTTCTTTTATTTCGTCATCAGATTTTTCCTGAAGCTTTAAAGATGCATAACGGTCTGAACGGTGCATACCTTTATCCAGCAGGTTTTTAAATGTAGGGATAGATTTCCATAAGCTAATGCCCTTCCAATGCGAGTTGAATTGTGCCTGCAGTTTGCGCATATATTCCTGCTGGGCCTCCTCTGCATACTGCTGCATGGTAGCATCAATGGTGGTGTAAATTTTTAATCCATCGCGGTCGAGGTCGTAAGGGGTTACGCCATCTGGTTTCAAAATGGCTTTATCAACCAGGATTTTCTGAACCTCTCTTTTAAGCACTGCCCTAAAATAGGTAGCTATACCGTCGTTATGATCGATAGGTTTAAAAACCAAGCCAAGGGGTTTTGCTTTAAATTCTGCAGCCTGGCCATCGCTTAGGTAACCTTCCTCGTTCATACGGCGCAATACAAAATTACGGCGACGAAGGGCATTATCGGGGTGGTTAATTGGGTTGTAAATGCCGGGGCCGTTTATCATACCCATTAAAACCGCGGCCTGATCTGGTGTTAGTTTATCCGGTGTAGTATTAAAATACGTGCGCGAAGCAGAGCTGATGCCAAAAGTATTGTATGCACCAAAATCTACCGTGTTCAAATAAAGGGTAAGGATCTCTTCCTTGGTGTAGTTGCGTTCCAGCTTAACGGCGGTGATCCATTCCTGCAATTTCTGAATGATTCGCTTGAATGGGTTGTGCGATCGCTCGGAGAATAGGTTAAGCGCCAACTGCTGGGTTATAGTACTGCCCCCCTGCTTTTTGCCAATAAGGTTATAAGCGATGATGCTAAACGTGCGCTGAAAGTCTATCC